>TARA_B110000093_G_scaffold82696_1_pt1 | contig 42895 bp, 28 predicted proteins | sample TARA_B110000093 | Tara Oceans TARA_B110000093 (sample SAMEA4397390) | marine metagenome | biome: Polar Biome; feature: [MIX] marine epipelagic wind mixed layer (ENVO:01000061); material: water (ENVO:00002006), including particulate matter (ENVO:01000060) such as... | depth 10-100 m | reverse complement strand
AATCTCTCGAAGAGAGAGAGCAGGGGATTTATATAAATAAAATACGCAATCAGATTAGTCTATTAAAAACCTTTTCTACTGAAGAAATGATGGCTATTTCTATCGCCTATGAACCTATCTGGGCTATTGGAACAGGTAAAACGGCATCTCCGCAGCAGGCGGCCGAGATGCACGATTTGATAAGAGCTGAGGTTTCCGTCTTATTTGGAGCCGAAACATCTGAAAACACAAGTATACTGTACGGGGGCAGCTGTTCTCCTACAAATGCTCATGAATTATTTAAGTGCAATAACATTGATGGAGGACTGATCGGCGGTGCCTCGTTAGAAGCTAACTCATTTCATGCTATTATATCCGCTTGTCAATGATCTATTATCAATTTGAAATAGGACTTTCTCCATTTGAACCTTGGTCAGAGATACTTACGGCACATTTAGGAGAAATTTCCTTTGAAGGATTTTATGAAAAAGAGGGTTTATTGTACGCCTTTATTTCTAAAGAAAATTTTTTAAAAACCGAATTTAATTCGATAATTGATTTGATAAACGAAACCGTTCAGGTTGAGGTTTCATTTAAAGAGATTCCTCATCAAAATTGGAATGCAGCTTGGGAATCCAATTTCGAGCCTGTTTTTATAGAAGATGAGTTAGCGATAATAGCCCCGTTTCATTCCATCGAAAATAATTTTAAACGAACCATTGTCATTGAACCTAAAATGTCATTTGGCACAGGGCATCATCAAACGACTTACTTGATGTGCAAAGCGATATTGAATACACCCCTAAATGGAAAGAGGGTTCTAGATATGGGATCTGGTACGGGTGTGCTTGCTATTCTCTGCGAAATGGAGGGTTCAAGTGACGTAACGGCAATAGATATAGAGCCATGGTCAGTTGAAAATTGTATTAAAAACGCTTTGGAAAACAAGTGTAATAGAATTGAATCTTTGCTAGGCGATGTCGATTTAATTCAATCACGGTCATTTGACCTCATATTTGCCAATATTAATAAGAATATTCTTTTGTCGCACATGGCCCAATATGTTAAAAGTTTAAATCAAAATGGTTTATTATATTTAAGTGGGTTTTTTAATTCTGATTCAAAAGATATCCGTCAAGTTGCAGAATCATTGCAACTTCAATTTGTAATGAAAGAGGAGCTTGAAAGTTGGTCTATGCTTGTGTTTAAAAAATAAAATTAATGAGAATCGTTCTGTTGTGTTTGGTTGGGCTTATGTCTATAACGCTTCACGCACAAAAATTTTCAAAGGATAAAGAAAAATTCGTAAAGGAGCTAACCAAGCTGATCCCACATGAATCATTTCATCAGTATCTTAAGAAAGAGTTTGGTCCTTTTATATTAAAGAATGGCTTGAATTCATCAGAATTTGAACGATTGACGAATCAATGTAATTATCTTTTTGATAATGATTTTAATATTCAGGAGCTTGTTGATATTATTCATATAGCCAAAGATCAAAAGAAGAAGGTTTTCACCATTTCCTTTGTTCAGAAATGGCAAGAACTTTACGATGAGAAAATAAAAGAAGGAGATGTTGATGAGATTGTACAATTTATTTATTTCTCAAAGAATTTATTTTCTGAAAACTCATTTTATAATGGAGATATTCATAAGTGGGTTTTTAATAATGGGATACCGAAATGGAATCTTTCAAAAAAAACTATTAGGATTCAATTGACGAATACCGACTTAAAATGTTTGGTTTTTCAGTCTGGACCTGTGGATAGTATCATAATAGAGAATACTTCTGGATATTTTGATGTTTCTAAAAACCGATGGTATGGGAGAGGCGGATTAATTACATGGGAAAAAGTGAACTTTCCGAGAGAAGAGACTTTTGCAAAAATTCGAGGGTATAGCCTAAGTACGAAAGGATCTGTATTAAAGGTAGATACTGTTGAGCTTACTACGCCTTATTTTAAAGAACCGATATTGGGACGTTTGAGAGATAAGACCTTATTTAATTTGAAAGTAGGTGAGTCCAGTCCAATTTTCAACTCATTCGAAAAACGACTAAAAATAGATGGGCTAAAGGATCAATTGAATTATGATGGTGGCTTTGCTTTACAAGGTGCTGATTTTATTGGGAGAGGGGAGCCAGGAAATCTAGCTAAGGTTGTTATTCTGTATAATGACAAAGAACTTTTTCAAATTAGCGCCTTGAATTTCTCAATGAACCCAAAACAAATTATTGCCAGAGATGCAGATGTAAGTATGTATCACGAAAATGGAGATTCTCTTTTCACCTCTAAAGCATTATTCTATTGGGATGAAGACAAAAAAGAGCTTCGTGTAACTGCTGAGAAAAAAGGGGCGAATCTACTTCCTTTCAAGGATAGTTTTTTCAAATTATTTATTAATGCCCCTTTATTGTCATGGACTCTTAATAGTCCCTTTCCCATGTTTACTTATGAGGTAGGAACAGCTCAAGAACAGAAATATGCTTTCATAGAATCATGGGACTTTTTTGATAAACGTGTTTTTCAGAAATTTGCTGGAATAGGAAATGTAAATCCTCTTGCGGAGATAGCCAAGTTGAGTATCGAAGAGGAATCGCTAGTTCTTCCTGTTGGCAGGGTCGCTAGTGCATTGAAAAAAACGATAGGCCAATGCAAATCTCAGTTAATTGATATTGCCAGTGCAGGTTTTATCCAATACAGGTCAAAAGATAACGAGGTAATCGTTGAACAAAAGTTATTGGATTTTGTGCGCTCTTCTTTGGGCGAAAAGGATTATGATGAGCTGCGTATGGTGTGTGATTTACGACCAAAATTGTTAAAAGCACCTCGGACTCAAATTGATAATGATCCTTATTTACAGAATTTGGAGCGCGAATTTAAAGAGACATCACGCCGAAGAGCACAACAGCCGTGCTATGCTTATATTGATATCGATAATCAGGAAATATTTCTTAATGAGGTAGAGAGCGTTCGTTTATCAACCAAACAACAAACTTCTTTTTACCCTGATTCATCTTATGTGAGGATGCGCTCGAATAGGGATATGAAAATCGCGGGTTGGCTTGAGTCCGGAAAGTTTTTAACGCATTCCATTCAGTCTACATTTGATTATAATTCATTTAGTGTTCAAATTGATAGTACAGACCAAGCCTATCTAAAAGTCACCCCTCTTAACCCAAAGGATGGAAAGAAAAGAATTGATATGGTCAGCTCATTTACTGGTTTTAAAGGGACTTTATTTATTGATGATTCTTTGGTCAGATCTGGAAGGAATGGTTATAATGGCGAATACCCATACCTTGATGTAAAAAATAATTTGCGTGTTTTATACAGCGCTAATGAAATAGTAAGCGGCGCCTATGATAGCACGCGGTTTTATTATGTTTTGAATCCATTCATTTTAGATAGTTTAGATAATTTTGATGAAAAAGAATTGACATTAGAAGGTAAATTAGTCTCTGATGGAATCTTTCCGGAATTACATGAGCCATTGAGAATTATGAATGATTATTCATTTGGATTTACAACAGAAGCACCTGAATCAGGTTATCCGTTCTACGAGACGGAATCTGTTTATCAGAATAAAATAGTGCTTTCTAATAATGGCCTTCAAGGTTCGGGAACGATCAATTTTCTTCAAGCGTCAGCAAGCTCTAAAAAGCTCACGTTCTTACCTGATTCAACTATTGGATTGGCCAGCTTTTATAGTGCGGAAATAGATTCGGGAATTGAATACCCTGAGGCTAGATGTGAGTTAGCGAGTATGTCTTTTAAGCCAAGGCTGAAGATTTTGAGTGTGAAATCATATCGGGGATCAAATATATCCATGTTTAAGGATGAATGTTCTTTAGATGGCTCTGTTTCAATTTCCGAGCAAGGTATGGTAGGGCATGGGCAAATTAGTTTTCTAGATGCCTTTCTAGTTTCTTCAGCATTTTCTTTCAAAGCGAAAGACATCTTTTCTGATTCTGCCAATTTCACCCTAAGGAATAAATTTGCTAAACCTGGGGAGAACCCAATGGCTATTCAATCAGAAGGACTTAAATCACATATTTCCTTTAAAGAACGTCTTGGCGTATTCAATTCCTCCGGTTCAAAGCGTATTAAATTCCCGAGCAATAATTTTTATTGTCAAATGGATAAATTTATTTGGCAGATGGATGGTGAACGAATTGATTTTGAAAAGGATAAAGGCACAGAAACAAATTTTGAGAGCAGTGCTGGTATTGTTGCCAATAATTTCTTCTCTCTAGATGAGAAGCAGGATTCACTCCAATTCAAATCAATTAGCGCTCAATATGATTTAAAGAATGAGACGATCAATTGTTACAAAGTCGATTTTTTAGAGTTAGGAGATGCTTATGTTTTTCCTAATAGTAAGGAAATTAATATTTTAAAGAATGCGGTAATAGATACTTTATTTAATGCGGGTATCATTGCTAATCGGATCACCAAGTTACATGAGTTTACAGATGTTACCCTTCAAGTTCTTGGTCGAAATGAGTTTAATGGTTCAGGCAGCTATTTATATTTTGATAGAGATAGTTTATCAACAAAACTTGAAGTCGCTTCTATTTCTTTTGATCGTATTCAAACCGTAGCCAATGCAGTAATACCTGAAGAAATCAATTTTAAACTGAGTAGTAAGTTTGATTATTATGGCACCATGGATATTGCCTCAAAAAATACGGGTGTGATATGCAATGGTTATACGAGAATTAACCACGCGTGTTCATTTGATCGATCTTGGCTGCTCTTTGAGGATACCATTGTTGCAAGTAACGTGCGGATACCAGTAGATAAGGAGCCGAAAAACAAGCAAGGTACGATGATGGCTATCGGTTTCTTGTGGCGTGACTCAGGTAACCCGGATAGTATTCAAGTGTACCCTGCCTTTCTTTCATCAATGGATAACGCTACAGATTCCTATTTATTTAATTCTTCTGGAAAGGTTTTTTATGATTACGAAAACAGCAGCTTTGAAATCTCTAATAATCAGGAGGTATTAACGAATATTTATAAATCAAATTCATTGATCTTAAAGGATGAGTCTTGTCAAATAAAAGGAATTGGAAAGATTGATTTGGGTCTAGATTTAGACCCTGTAACGGTAACTTCTTATGGTAGTATCTCCTACGACGTAAATAAACAGAAAACAAGACTAGACCTAACGACGAAAATGAACATCCCGTTGCCAAAATCAGTATTGTCCAAATTGGCTGAAAATATTGCTCAGTCGGATTCACTTAGCGAGTATACATTTGATAGAAAAACGCAGGATTACTTGACAGATATATTTGCCATTTTCGGAGATGGTCGGGAAAAAGGTGAACGTGTATTTAAAGAATATGATGAAGATAAACTAAAGAAAGCCCCTTCTTTTTTAAATGCTACTTTTCTCATTCCTGATTTAAGGTTAGAGACCTTTTACTTACCGAAAAATGCAGATGGAAATGCGGTGTCTGGCTTGAAATCTAGAAATTCGAAAATATCATTGTTTTCTATGGCAGAAAGCATTGTTTTGAAGAAGATTCCAGGGCAATTATTATTTATGAGACAGACCTCTGAAAATACGCACCCAGGATTTGAGCTGATTTTAGAAGATAAATTAATGAAACGACAGCATTGGATGAAGTATGATCGAATCAAACGTAACGGTGTATTGAAAGTTTTTACAAACGATTTAGACTTTAATAATTCAATGATTGCAATAAAACCCGACAAAAGGAAGTCGAAAAATTTTGGTTTTACTATTTTAGATGAAGGAGATTTGTTTCAACTAATGGTGCTTAAAAGATAAAAATGGTATTTGTAATAGTAATTTTTGTATGCTATTTAATTGGATCTATTCCTTCAGCAGTTTGGATTGGAAAATTTGTTCATGGTATTGATATTCGAGAGCATGGTAGTAAAAATGCAGGAGCAACGAATACCTTTCGTGTTTTCGGAAAAAAATCTGGCTCTGTTGTTTTATTCTTAGATGTAGCAAAGGGGTATCTTGCAGCTTCATTTCCTTTGCTTTTATCTGGGATGTATCTCGGTTTTAAGGATGAGGTTTTGATATTGCAATTGACTGCATCTTTTTGTGCTATTATTGGTCATGTCTTTCCGGTTTTCGCTCATTTCCGGGGAGGAAAGGGCGTTGCGAGCTCCCTTGGTATTATTATTGCTGTTAACCCTGATACAGCCTTTATATGTTTAACTTGTTTTTTGTTGGTGTTTGTAATTTGGAAATATGTCTCATTAGGAGCTATAGTCGCAGCGATTTTGTTTCCTTTTGTTAGCTATTTCTTTATGATGGAAGACGCAAGAATTATGATTGTATTTTCTGTTATAATATCGCTTATTGTACTTATGTCTCATCGCAAGAACATCCATCGACTTGTACGAGGCGAAGAAAATAAAATGAACTTTTTAAAGCGCAAAGCGTAAACTCTATGAGTTTAGCAATTACCGTAAAGTGTTTCATATTCGAATAACATATCGCTGTATTCTTGTTTTCTGTTTTTTATGGACAGGACTGGAAAAAACCAATGCTCAATCTGAAAATCAACTTTCCAAATCCGTAAATTCATTTTTCTCTAAAAAAGAGTATGCAAAGGCAATAGATGGATACCGTCAGCTTTTATCAAATGACTTAAAGAATGTAGCTTATAATTACGGATATGCTGTTTGTCTTTTCCACACGAAAAGCCCACAATCTTCTGAAAAGTATTTTAACTATTTATTGGAACAGAAAGATTGTCCAATTGAAGTGTCTTACTTTAAGGGAAAGCTTTATCATTTGAATTATGAATTTGATAAGGCAATTAATATGTATGCTAACTATGCAAACCTTAGAACAAAGAAAAGTCCATTTTTTGATGTTTTAGCGGAGATTAAGCGCTGTCAAAATGCTCAGGAATTATTAAAAAGCCCGAGAGCAATTCAGGTCATCAGCCAAGAGTCAAAAACAATAGAGAACTATTTCGCCGCTTATTTATTCGATTCATTAAATTTCAAACAATACACTATTGATGAATACAATAGAAAGATTAATGCTAAAAACAATTTTTCTTCTAAATACGTCTTCAGACGTGGAATGAAATACCGTTTTTTTTCGAGTTATTCTAATGACCCGAATACGGGTAAGGACCTCTACTATCAGACAAAGAATTCTGCTAACGACTGGGAAGAACCGGTGCTTTTACCAAGTTCAATTAATACCTCTTACGATGAGGACTTCCCTTTTTATGATGAGCGCACAGGCTTGCTTTACTTTAGCTCTAAGGGACATAATTCCATGGGGGGGTATGATTTGTTTCGTATTAAGCTATCTCTTGAGAATCTTGTTGGGGAGAAAGTTGAGAATTTGAATTTCCCATACTCCTCTACAGCTAATGATTTCTTATTTGTTCCAAATCCTCCAAGTGATAATGTTTTTTTTACCACGGATCGAAATGAAGAGGTTGGAGAAGTTAAAGTCATTGAGGCCCGATTTAATACCCCTGTTTTATCTTCCTTGATTGCGAGCTTATATTTTAAAGATGAGATAGACCTTAGCAATACGGAGGCCTTGTTTTTTATAACAAATCAGGATTCTAAAGAGAAATTCGGTCCTTATCGGACCAATAATGAAGGCTTGCTTTATTTTATTGTACCGGCCCCGGGTGCTTATAGGATTGAGGCATCGGTTAGCGGGTCTGATAAAACATTCAATGATATTATTGACATCCCTCCTCATGTTGAGGGTTTTGAATTTGAAGTGGAGGCGACTTACAAAACAAGTGACTCACGGGAAGTCTTAACATACCAGCAGAATCTCATACAATTATCTGATATGGTTGTGGATATTGAAAATATAGAATTAAAAGAATTCGCAAAACTTGAAGTAAATACGAAGACGATTGATGCCGCGAATGATCTTCTTATCGCGGAGGAAAAAAGACCTTTAAATAATCTTGAGATTCAAAATAAGTTAGATGAATTTTTTGAACTAGAACTCGAATTGGAGGATAGGATAAGACAGAAAATAAAACTAACTGAGAATGTAAATGAGTTACACGCAAAGAATAAAGAGGTTGATGAGAAAATAGATTATGTACTGAATAAAGGTAATGAGCGATCTCAGTCATCAGTCGATTCCTTAAATCGAATCCTTCAAGATTTATTAATTGATAGAAAGATAGTGGTGTCCACTCTCCTTACGCAAAAGGAATACAATGCGAGTATGAAGGGGCTGGAGGATTTGAAAGCGTTGTATTCAAAAGTTGTAACGCTAAACAAACAGGCGCAGGATTTACAAAATAATGGAAAATCAGCTTCTCTAAATGATTTATTAAAATCTGATTTCATAAATGAACAGAATAAACTTAATGATTTTTCACCGCTCCCTATTTCTAGGGCAGAGATTACCCGAAAAGAATCTATTCAGAAAGGAGTGCAAGAACAAATAGAATTAATTACTGTAGCGTCAAGGGCGCTTAAAAACAAAAAATCTAGTTTTTCGAAACAAATGCTTGCGATTTCAGATGTTGAGATCTGGAAAAACCTTAATGATTCTATTGCAAAAATTGACAGGAAGTTAAATACAATAGAAGCTCAAACGATTACGCTCAACGAAAGAAATCAAATACTGGAAGGTCAGCTCATTTATGCCAAAGAGGGGCTCCTGAATATAACCTTGATTGATGCGGAGGGAGACGATCTTGAAAATGAATTGATCGAATTAAATATTGTGGTTGATGAAGATAAGTATGCTTCAACGGAATTGTTTTCTAGAGATCAGATGGAAGCAAGCGACTATTTAAATAACCTTTCTACTTCTCAAAAAGAAGAAAGAAGTAGAGTCACCTCCTCTTCATTATCCAAAGACATTAAGGACTCACTTGTTATACAGAATGAATACGCCCATATTGTTGAATTAAATCAATTTGTAGAGCAGGAAAATCTAGTTTCCGAAAACAAAGTGGGTTCCTTAATTCAGGATTCAGAGATTATTATTGAATCTCTCTCTCAAAATAATGAGGATCTATCACCCTCTTCGCTTACCAATAATATAGTTGATGTAGAAGAAAACACAGTATCTAACATTACGGGGGTTGCCAATAATATGAATTCTAGTCAACAACTACCTGAAGTTGCTGAAAGTGAAACATCAAAAGAGAAAAACACGCTCACTGAAACAACAAACTCAATTGAAGAAGTGGAAGAGAGTAATGATATAGCGAATGAACTTGCTGAGACTAGAATTTCATCTAATGAAAGCCAAAATGATTCCAGAACTAAAGTTGTCAAAGAATCAGAAGAAAATCAAAGTAATACGGCACAACAAAATTCTAGCGAATCATCCCTAAGTCCTTCCAATACGATCTCTCAAGAAAGTCTGAATCCTAATGAGGAAATACCGAATAGCGAAATCACTCCAACTGAAATCACTTCTTTAGGTGAAGAATTAGTGGTCTCCAAACCTACGGTCGACGCTCCGTCAAAAGAGGGTGGTATTGACCCTATTGTTGAACCTGTGGAAGCTGTGAATGTTCTTTCAACTACCGAGGCAGTTGCTGAAGTGTCTGGTCTTTCTCGAAATGAGGAATCGAAATCAAATACAATCGATTCTTCGAGTTCTGGCCTGGTATCAAAAGAGGTAAACTCCCTCACTGAAACGACAAACACAAACGAAGAAGGTGAGTCGCTTAATATGATCGCTAAGGAATTCGCTGGAAATAAAACTTCATCTGAAGATGGCCAAAATGAATCCAAAACAGAAGTAGCCAAAGGATCAGAAGAAAATCAAAGTAATACGGCGCAACAAAATTCTAGCGAATCATCTCTAAGTCCTTCAAATTCGATTTCTCAAGAAAGCACAAGATCGATTGAAGAAAGAGCGAATAGCGAAAGCGCTCCAACTGAAAGCGCTTCTTCAGGTGAAGAATTAGTGGTCTCCAAGCCTAAGCTTGGGACTCCGTTGAAAGAGGGTGGTAATGACCCTAACGCAACGCAGATAGAAAGCAAGGGGGATTTATCGTCTAATGGAGAGTTACCTGAAGCATCTGTCTTTTCTAAAAGTGAGGATTCTCAGGGCCTTGACACATTAAACAACTCACAAGGGAATGCTTCCTTTACTGAAGCGTTTCCAAATATAGATGAGGAAGTGCCATCAAATACAATAAAATCGTCTAGTCTTGTCTCCGAATCGAAGGAGGGAAAAACGCGCACTGAAACAACAGGCACCAACAAAGAAGGTGTAATTGAAAATAATAATGTTGCCAATGAAACAGCGCAAATAGTCAAAAGTAAAGATGAGTCCTTAAATCAGAGGGAGAATGAAGAGATCACAAAAGAGGATGTTCCAAATAAAAACAACCACAGCACTGATCGTATAAAAACAGAAGGAAACGAAATCGTTTCTTCTTCTAAACCTGAAACTAGTCCTCAATCTTATCCTTCTATTAAGGATTCAAAAACAGTAAATGAATCTAATCAAATATCCAATGTAGATAAAGAGGAAAATACAGATGATCATTTGAATAGGGAGGGGAATCATAACCAAGGAATTCAATTATCAAATACAGTTTTTAATACTCGGGTTGAAAATTTCAAGTTCAATGATAGTAAACAGGGTAAAGAATTTGGAGAATCCATTAAGCTTTTAACAACTTTAATATTTGATTCAGAGTTGGAGGTTATTGAAGACAATTCTAGACCGGTTTCAAAAGGTAACAAAGATGCGGCTCGCTTATTGAAAATCAAGTCGGAAAAGGAGGAGAAGCTGAAGTATTATCAAAATGAACTTGAGCTAGAAATCGCCAATCAAAATATTGAAAACAAATACCTTCGATTGAAGGAGGTCCTTCCTGGTGTTCAATTTGAAAGCATAGAGAATTTAAGAGCGCAGCTGCTAGAGATTGAAATCAAGGAGCAAGATTTAGTGGAACGATTAAGGAATGCTATTTCTCAAAATGAGATCAATATGCTTAATAAATTAATTGAAGCGAATCAATCTAGAAAATCAATGATTCAAGAGGAATTGGATGAGATGAGGTACTTTGATAGTCATGATTTACTTGTTGAAACAAGAGCTGTTGATGACCAAGAGATTCCAGTTTTATCTGAATCGACGCGATATTTGAATTATGTTGAGTACCGTCAGAGATTACAAGATGCCAACCAGATCCTTAATGATTTGTCAAAGCTCAATAGACAGAAAATGATGGATTTCGATCTTTCATTAAGAGCTTCCTTAAAGTCAGAAACGCTTACGCCTTATCAAAAACAACAAGTTAAGGAAATTAGAAAACTACAACAAGCCATCGTTTATTTAGAGGAAGAAGTTAAGTTGAGGACTCTAGATATAACGCAAGATAATAATGCGCCTAGATATGAGTATTTATATCAAGAAAATGTAAACCCAACTATTTCGGTGGTTGAAATAGAGGAACTGAAATCAATCAAAAAGCTTCAAGAGTTATTGTCACCTGATGAAGACAATTTTGATTCTAAGGACCTAAATATTAATAAGGCAGCAAATGTTGTGTTAAGTAACACGCTCAAGGTCATAGAATCTAAAAATTACCAATCCTATGTTCAGGATCGTGTTTTAGCAAATAGCCTAGCAGTTGAACTAAATGAACTTTTAAATCCTTCTAATACTATAGTTAATCAGAACAATGGATCCAATGAAATAAATGGAACAGAGGTTTCAATTGATGCAAGATTAAGGGTGATGTCGTCTCTCGAAAATAGAGAAGGAATCCAAAAAGAGGAGGTTATCGTAACATCAAGTTTTGTAAATGATAAGAAAGTCAAGTTCATTAAAAGAAAGCTAGCCGTCGTTATGGATAAATTAGTGTCAATCGATTCTTCTAGTGTTTATGAATCCTTATTCCGGAATGAATTTATTGATACTCAAAGTAATTACAGTGTAAAACCAGCTGGTTTCGAAAAGAGCTTGCGGAGCCTAGATCTTGTCGATTATACCAATGCTAGCATTGAGCAGTCAGACTTTACAGTTCTAAATAATGACGTTGTAGTCGATAATGATGAGACTTTTACAATTAATGAATCTAATCCATCTGGTTTAAATTTCAGGGTGCAGGTAGGTGCGTTTCGAAGGCCTGTACGTGAGGATGTTTATAGAGAGTTCACACCTGTCTCGGGTCAAAAACTATCTAATGGCCTTATCGTCTATATGGCTGGATATTTTAATAATAGTTCCGCTGCTTTAAATGCTCAAAAAGAGATTCGTAAATTTGGTTATAGCGATGCATTCATCGTCGCTTATTGTAATGATGAACGATTGGCGTTTTGGAAAGGCAGGGAATATGAACGAAATGGGACTTGTATATCGAACAGACAAAATGATTTCATGGTTCAAACGACTTCAAATGAAAATACAGTTACAAACAGTGGTTCTTCCGTATCTATTGATTTAGAGGCTGAAAAACTGAATATTCCTTCTGAGAACGACGCAGAAAATAATACACTAAACACGAATAAGATTGAAGAAGCGAAGGTCAAAGGAAGTTTGATTTCTAAACAAACAAAAACAGTAGCAGAAGTACATGCTGGCCGCCCAGTTGGTAGTGTTGATGTTTCAGGCTTGTTTTATTCTGTTCAGGTGGGGGCCTTTAATAGAAAAATTAGAGGAACGGAATTATCATTGATTCCTGAACTAGATTTTTATGAATCCAAAGGATTATTCCGTTATTCGTCAGGTAAATTTAATGCTATAGATGAAGCTAGGTTGCGCAGGGCAGAGGTTGTATCAAAGGGTGTTTCTGATGCCTTTGTTGTAGTTTATTATAACGGGAAGAGAATTACCATGCAAGAAGCAAGGGGGCTATTACAAGACAATGGTACTTCAGTGCTTTACCAAAGAAAAGGTGAGATTGAAATTAATGTACCTTCTCAGGTCATTAAAAACAGGAATAACAAGATTTCGACTTCAAATAACCCCGTTATATCTTCCTCGAAAAATAAAAAGCGACCGATTAAATTAATTGATCAAAATGAAATACCTGAAGAGCACTTAATTGTATTCAGTTTAAAAAGTGATTCTTTGGATAAGAACTCTATTGAAAGGCTTAATCGTGTCGGAGTATTTCATTATAACCTGGATAGTTCAAAAATAAAATCCCAAGTATTTAAGGCCAGGGATGTTAATTCTATTCTTTCCTTCTATGTGAATGGAATGCAAGTTCATGATTTTAATCCAAATTATTTTGAAATGTACTCTTTTAAAATCGGAAGTTCAATTGAAGGCGAATTGGGGAACTGGTTGCTTAGAAATAACAGGACAATTCGTTTCACGGAAACAGAGGGTGAATATTATATTAACTTCTATTTAGAATCAAAAGAAGATAAAGAACTTCTTTTACTTGAGTTAAATCAAATGCAGAAGCAATAAGATGAGTGTAGATCCAGATATTAAGGAAAAGAAAAAAGTACAGGAGCGAATTGTTATTCGCTATTCATTGGTGTTATATAATGATGATGTCAATTCTTTTGACCACGTGATTAACTGCCTTGTGAGGATTTGTAATCATGAATTGATTCAGGCCGAACAGTGTGCCTGGTTAGTTCATAACAAAGGACGTTGCACCGTGAAAAGTGGACCTATGAAAGATTTGCGTCAAATGTGTGAATCCCTGTTGAAAAATGGATTAACAGCCCAGATAGAGTAATCAATTACCCTTTTTTGTTTTTTGGATATCAAAGAATCTTTTTGCTATTGTTTCGTAGGTTCCATTCGGAATGGGGCCTAAGGCTGGAATACTCTCAATAATTAAATTTTCATTGACAAGGATGTAATACGGAAAGGTGTTGACATTTAACGATTTCCATATCGGATGGTAGTAATCTAAGCCATAACATGGCCATTTCATACTGTTAATAATTCTCTCTTGAAAGGCTCCAGATTCACTATTCAGATAGATGCTAACGAAACTTATCGTTTCACCATATTTTTCGTGTAATAACTTCATTGCTTTAGATTGAGCTAGGCTCTGTGGATTGGAAGGGTCAAAGAAATGGAGGTATTGGTACTGACTCGGGGTGCCTAAATAAGTATCTTCATTAATCTGGATGGTTGGCAATGGGTCTCCAGAAACTATAGTATAGAATTTGCGAGCTAAGTTCTTTGCAATCAAAGTGTTTTTCTCATGTTTAGAATTTCTCTGTAGGTATAGAGTAATGCCAATTAAATTATTCTGAGAAATATTCCCTTTTGGATATTCCTCTTCAATAATTTGGAGTGCGACAATTTCGGCAATTTTTTGACTTGGAACTATACTATCAATTAATAACCCTTTGATCAGCATTCTGCCATCAGCTTCAAATAAGGCAAGATTAATTACTCTTTTCGAAGAAGGACTAAGTTTCTGCCTTATGCCGTTATAGTAATCTCTAAAGTAATCCATGTACGATGGAAGGTCATATAAAACATCCTGATTTTTAATGTAAAACGAAAACTTTTCAGATGCATTTGGACCTCCGAAATAATTTATATTATCAATTGTTTTTCCTAATACATATTTGATGTGATTTTTGAAATAGATGGAACTATCATTTTTATATTCTTTGAGGATCGCCATCTTGAATTTTAATACACCATCGATGAATTTGGAAGGGTCAGCATCTTTTAGCAAGTAAAGAGAAGCCATTTCATCATCCATCCATGCCTCAAAACCAAGAATTTTATAATTGATATCGATCGAATCTAAATCTAAAAACAACAACTCTGTTTCTTTACCTGAGAAATAAGGGATTACATCAATAGTCTCTTGAGGTATCACGATGTTATAAGCAGAATTAGGCTGAAGAAATAGCTCCGTATAGACGTTGCTCAAACGGATGACATATTTCTTAATGACCTTGTTGTTGATTTCAAAATAGAATTGATTATCACTGGTTATTTTGAATTTTTGTAGTGCGGTTTCATTTCTTGTCGCAAATTCATCTATTTCATAGATATGAATCCATTCTCCTTCACTACCGACCGTTTTACCCATAATCTGAGTGAGCGAAGCACACCAAAAAGGTGTCAAAAAGAAAATCGAGAAAAGAAATTTCATTCCATCTATTTATTTAAGTAAGGGCAAGAATCAAACCAATTTTTCCGGATACGAAACAAATGAATCAATGGAGCCTTTAGATTTGAAGATTTCTCGAACGATTGATGCATTGATGGCGCTGACATCATCTTTAGAAATAAAAAATACGGTTTCTATTTTGTCTAAAGTGAAGTTCATATCTGCAATAGACTTTTCATATTCGAAATCTATAGAATTCCTCAAGCCTCTTACAATGTGAGTCGCATTGTTTTTTATGCAAAATCTAGTTGTCAAACTTTCATACTGAGCCACCTTAACACGAGACTCATTACTGAAGATGAATTCTATATGCTGCATTCTTTTTGTCAACTCAAATAAATAGGTCTTTGAAGTGTTTACGCCGATGCCTATAATTACCTCATCAAAAACCTCTAGTGCTTTTTTGACGACATATTCGTGCCCTTTTGTAAAAGGGTCAAACGAGCCAGGAAATACTGCTGTTTTAACCATTATTCAAATCAAAGTTAAAAAAACTAAAATACACATGTCCAAAAGGCTTTGTCTTTTGAAATCCTTCAAACCCATCTAAAGATGTTTTTTTTCCATGCTCAATGACTAGTGTGCCCTCTTGTTTAAGGATTTTATGTTCTTTTATAAGCGCTATTAATTGATCATAATGCGCAAAATCATAAGGCGGATCTGCAAAAACAAAGTCAAACTCGCCATTTACTTTTTGAATGTATTTTAAGGCATCCATTTGAACAATACTATGGATATCAGAGAGCTTATGCTCTTTGCTAGAGAGCCTGATGTACTTACAGGACTGAAAATTATTATCTACACTAGTTACCCTTGGAGCCCCTCTAGATATAAACTCAAATGAGATGTTTCCTAGTCCTGAAAAAAGATCTAAAACCTCAAGATCGTCGATGCAAAGAGTGTTCTCTATAATATTGAATAGTCCTTCTTTTGCAAAATCCGTAGTTGGCCTCGAACTAAAGGCTTTCAGTTTCTTGAATCGCATTCCCCTCAAGGAGCCTCTGATAATTCTCAAGATAGAAGGTTTATGAATTCGTTTTCAGAAAATGTATTTAATCGAAGTGTACTTAACGCTTCAACTTTAGCAAACAAAAGGGCCGCTTCTTCTCCTTGTTTTTCTGAACCATAAAGAACAATTGATTTGGCTTTAATAGGAAGTTTGTTTAAATGTGCAATCAAGAAATAAATAACATCAGTTACGGTATTGTATTCAATTGTATTAAATGAATAAAGCTTCTGGCTTTGTAATTTGATTAGATCAAAAGTATTTTCCTTTAGAACAATGTGTATATCCGTTTTATTTTCTTTTAAGATGCGGTCAATGTATTTTCTTGAGGTATTGGCTATTGGGATTTGGGGTAGATTATTCTCGCAAAAGTTGATGAACCACCTCAAACGTGTACTAATGAAATAGGCATTTATGGATTCTAGTTTCTCATCAACAATTACTTTCTCAGCATCAATATTGACATAATTCAATTTAAGATATGCTTCTTTTTTACTGGAGTTATATATTTCATTTGGTACAAGAATACATTCTGAAGCGTCTACGAGTACCTCCTCAATATCAATTCCTTTTTGGATGACATTTGTCTGAATAAGATGCTTTAATCGGTCTTCAACGAATTTATTAAAGCTATCAATGCGAAAAGGTTCGATTAAATTAACACCTGAGGACTTATCTTTAATAAGAATTCTTTTCTCATTGAAAAAGAGCAGGGCGGTGGACATCCTTTATTGTGCCTCCCAAGACCCTGACAGGTCACTGTTATCCAGCTTTCCAAAGAACATTTTTTCTTTCTTTGAAGTGCCTTTGATTTCTGTAAGAGGAAGGTTTCCTCCTATTAGAACCGTAGATAGTGTATCTGAGCCTATGACAACAGATGCTGTATCAATTTTCCAAGAATCTTTTTTATTGGTATACGGAATGAATTTCAAGTCTTCTGGAATAAAGTCTCCATATCCATTGTCGAGTCTCTCCTTCATATAGCTTCTGTTTTTGGTAAACGTGGTTTCAATAAAAGAAACGTTAACGGTATCTCTTCTAAACGTCTTTAACTCAAAAGGACATATTGGGGATTTTGATAAATAATAGGCCTCAATTTCATTCATTTTATTGTCAATCGCTTGTCCTTTTTTATAAAGATTGAATTCAACTAAATAGTCTCTTTCCTTTTCCGTTATCTTTCTACTCGGCACCGAACCTTCAGCATCAAGGATGGCAATACTATCTGACTTTATAAAGCTTACTAGCGTATTCCAATCGTGCGCATAAACCTTGTTTTTCGCTAGATATGCCTTTTGAGCGGTCTGTACATCTCTAAGGTTCCTTATCGATAATCCTTTACAAGCTTTATAATCATTTTGATGTTCTACAGTTTCCGACACGGAGCTAAAAGTGAAAAATAGAACAACAATTGCTATAGCGAGTGAGACAAAACCAATAATTTTAGTCAGAGAAGGAGAAATCATACCTGAAACATTTAATGCAGAAATCCCAGCACTTAATAGGATCACAATTGCTGCGAAAATGAATTCTAATGATTGATCTTTGACCAAGCCTGCGATTAGCAATAATAAACCGATAAGTCCAAAAAGAAAGGGGACCGAATATTTTTTAATAAGTAAAGCGATATTTAGCATAACAAATCTTGTAATTTAACAGTTACAAATCTACAATTTTTAATTTTACTGCGACCATCACGAATGTAAATTTTGGTTTGAACCAAATGATAAATAAATGAAACAAAATAAAATTCTTGAAAATGTTATTTCTTTAAGTGAAATTGATTTATCTCAAGATCAAATTACTGCTTTAAATTTATTCGAGAATTTTTTGGAGAAAGACCCTAGCGATGGGTTGTCAATTTTCATTCTTTCGGGTTATGCTGGTACAGGTAAGTCAACGCTAACCTCCCTTTTGAATAAGAGTTTAAAAGGCTTCAAAATAAATACAAGGTTAGCAGCCCCCACAGGTAGGGCGGCAAAGGTGCTTTCGGTATATGCAGGTCAAAAAGCTCAGACGGTTCATAAGGAGATTTATTTCGGAGGCAGTGCTTTAGAAAAACAGGTTAAATTAAAGGCTGTTAAAAACAAGCATCGAAATACTATATTTTTTATTGATGAAGCCTCCATGATTCCCTCGGGAGTCCATGGTGATAATGATATTTTACACGACTTAATTTCGTATGTGAAAGAAGGCTATAAATGTAAACTGGTTTTTATTGGTGACGCTGGTCAGTTACCCCCCGTAGGCCAAGATTCTTCGCCTGCTTTGGATGTAGATTTTCTAGAATCAACTTTCGCGAATTTAACTGTATTTGCCGCGCAGTTAAAACAGATCTTTCGGACGAGAGAATCTTCTTCAATTATCTCAAATGCAACGTATATTCGGAATAAGGTCGTATTTGAACCCCCATTTATAATTGATCTTGACACGAACACACAATCATTAAAAGGGTATGAAGTTCATGAACGGATTGAGGAGAGTATCCACTCGAAAGGAAATGACAATGTGGTTGTTCTTACTTTGTCTAATAAGCAAGCCAATCGATGGAATAATGGCATTCGAAAAAGCATTCATTTTCGGGAAGAAATATTAGAATCTAATGAGTCATTGATGGTAATTCGAAACAACTATTTTTGGATATCTGCTACATCGGCTTTAGGTTTTTTAGCAAATGGAGAAAATATTCGAATAGAGAAGCTTATAAAAGAGGAGACACTATATGGCTTTGATTTTGCAAAAGTTTTAATTTCTTTTCCAAATTATCCCGATGAGGATTACAAAGAGGTTCTTGTCATGAAAGATACACTTTTGATTGACGGTGCGACTTTAAGCAGGGATAAAATGAAAGAATTGTTTTTTGAAATAGAAAAAGACTATTGGCATATTAGTTCGAAATCAAAACGTTATCAAGAAATATTGATGAATCCATATTTTAATGCACTTCATGTCAAATATGCAAACGCATTGACTGTGCATAAATCTCAAGGGGGGCAGTGGTCGGATGTATTCATAGATGGTTCATATATACCCGAACAAATGAAAGATAGTTCATATTTGAGGTGGTTATACACTGCTGCCACAAGGGCCAAGGAAAATCTTTACTTGGTTAATTTCCCCGAAGAATTTTTTCTTCGCTAATCAGAATGATAAAAAAAACAATCTCATTGGTGTTGTTGTGCTTTAAAAAAATAATTTTGTCTTGAAATGATGAAATTTATTAGTGAGAAAAATTTTGTAAAATGGTCACTTGTGGTAGGTGTGCTTTTAATAGGCCTTACTACTTTTTTGGGTTACCAGACCACACATTTGCAATTTGATTACGATTTTGAGAAGTTTTTCCCAGCAGAAGATTCCGATGCCGATTATTTTTACCAGCATCGAGAAAAATTTGAATACGATAATAACTTCATTCTGATTGCACTCGAAAATAAGGATGGTGTTTTCACACTGCCGTTCATGGAACGTGTGGACTCTCTAGCCAAGAGTCTTCAGGGGGGAATCCCTTATGTAACTGGAGTGCGTGCAATAACAAATCAAAATGAAGTTTCCCTTTTTGGGGTTAATAACGCGGTTCAAAGGCCCTATATTGATTTGGAAATGTGGAAGGAGTCAAGTACCCAGTTCATCCCTAAGGATTCGGCCAGGATCTTTAGTAGTAAAGAGCTTATCAACACACTTGTTGCTAGTGATGCAAAATCTGTCTGTATCTTTTTAAAACATGAAAATGGATTGTCTGTAAAGAAAAGTGATGTGCTTGTGAATGAGGTGAAAGATAGAATAAGTGCTTTCGAGTTTGACGGTGTGCATCTTGCTGGAACCACAGTAGGGCAGCGTTACTATATTGAAAAGATGAATTCTGAACTCCTTTTATTCATGGCTATGAGTGCTGTTTTGGTGATTTTATTTCTCTTTATTGCATTTCGATCCGGTTGGGGAATTTTATTGCCGCAAGTCGTTATATTTTCGACCCTAGTATGGGTAATAGGAGGGATGGGACTTTTTAACAGCCCAATGAATATTTTATTGACAACCTTGCCCTCAATTATGTTTGTTGTGGCGATGTCAGATGTCATCCATTTGGTTTCGAGATATATGGACGCGCTTCGAGAGGGTCTGTCAAAATTCGAGTCTATAAAAACCACCATAAGAGAGGTCGGATTCTCTACCTTTTTAACCTCATTGACCACCTCTATTGGCTTCTTTTCCCTTTACTTTATAAATGTACAACCCGTCAAGATGTTCGGTTTAATTATTGGAATCGGGGTGTTGCTTGCCTTTTTTCTTTCCATTCTTTTTCTGCCCATCTTGTTTTATTACTTCCCATCTCCCAAGATCATTGAAAAGAAAAGAGATACGATTTGGAGTAGGTTTTTACCAAAGGCTTATGATTGGATATTGAGTCATAAAAAAGTGGTTTGGATTTCATCCGCTATTTTTATTGGGCTTTCTATCTTTGGAATGACCTTACTCAAAGCAGATAATCTTCTTATGGACGATTTAAAGGAATCGGACCCAATAAAATCTGATTTTTATTATTTTGATCAGCATTATGGCGGTTATAGGCCTTTTGAACTAGCGGTGAATGTACGAGATAGCAGTTCAAGCGCCTGGTCTTTAGATGTGCTTGGTGAGTTGGAAGAGGTTGAGAAGTATTTGGAAGATACTTTCGAAGTAGAGTTGAAGACCTCTCTTGTTCAATCTGTTAAGGTCTTGAACCGCTCTCTTCACTTTGGTAATGCATCCTATTTTAAACTTCCCACGAGGACTAAAGAAGTTAAGAGGTTTAGAAGGGTTCTTAAGTTAGCGGAGCAAGGCGCGTTTTTGCCATTGTTTTTAGATTCTACAGAACAACTTACGCGAATTCAAGGAACTATCTCCGATTTAGGGAATAATATAATCACAGCGCGAACCGTACGCTTTCAAGAGTATCTTAAAAAGAGGGACTTTCAATATATTTCAGTGAGAGTAACGGGCTCTGCATTTCTCTTGGATAAAAACATTCGGTATCTCTCAAATAGTTTGATTTATGGTTTACTTCTTTCAATAGGTGTGGTTTCTATCATTATGGGATTTGTATTTAAATCCTTTCGGATGGTTCTAATTAGTTTATTGCCGAATACCATACCGTTGATTTTTATAGCTGCTATAATGGGGTATTTAGGGATCGAGGTAAAAGTGAGTACATCAATTATCTTTACAATTGCCTTTGGGATTGCCGTAGATGACACCATTCATTTGTTAGGTAAATTCAAGTTTGAATTAATGAAGGGAAAATCTGTTTCAGACGCATTAAGGCATTCATTTATTGTTACTGGGAAAGCGATGATCTTAACGACGTTGGTTTTGTGTAGTGGCTTCCTTTTGCTCTTGTTTTCAACCTTTATGGGAACCTTTAATATGGGACTTCTTCTAGGTATTACTTTATTTGTAGCCTTGATTCTAGATTTAACCTTATTGCCTCTTTTGATTCTAGCTTTTTATAAGGAGCCATCACAGGCCCATGATCGAATCGCTGAGGATTGAATAAGATTTTGTTTCTCTAAAACACGAAGGGTATACTTTGGAAAAAAGCTTCTGTGAACAACAGGCATCTTCTGATTGAATATCTTTTGTTCTCTAATTAGTGTTAAGTTGATGTCTGCAATATTGAAATAGCGTAGCCAATTCTCGATGTCGCCATCAACTTTCATTTGATTTACTCCAATAATATCGTCACCTATACGTAGGCCACACATATCAGCAGGGGAGCCTAGTGCCATGCTTTGAATACGACATTTACCTTTTCCCGGAGCTAGCTTAATCCCCAGTGCAGATTCTGTGAGTAACGCAGCGTCTGTAAGCTTCATCTCTAAACCGAAATATTCAAGTGCTTCTTGTAGTATGGGCTCGTAGGAATGTGTTCCGTTAAGGTAGTTGTCAAAAAAACTTTGAAAAGAAATTCCCGATGTCTTTTCAATAATTCGTTGATAATCAGATTCATCAAAACCAGAAGCAGTAATCGACGGATCCGTGTACATTCTTTTTATAACCTCTTCAATACCATATTTGTTTTTAGTTGCCTTTCGTATCATGAAATCAGTCACGAAGGCCAACAAGCAACCTTCAACATAAATTGAAAGTTTTCTTCCGGGAGCACCACTAATGTATCCATCTAGCCAAGTGTCAAATGAGGAGTCGCCCACAGAAGTGTAAAACCGTGCGGGATTGTCAAAGTGTCTTTGAAATTGTTGTTCGAGCTCTTTAAGGTATTCACTTAGCGTAAAAACCCCACTCTTTAGAAGGTATAAATCTCCCATGTAGGTAGTGACTCCTTCATAAATATATCCAAGTCGGGAATAATTTTCCTCTCTAAACCGATAGGGGTGCATCGCCTTTGGACGAATGGTTTTTATATTCCAGGCATGGTACAGTTCATGCGATGAAACACCCAGTAATTCCGAATAAAGCCTCCCAAACACGTCGTAGCAAGGCCCTAAAGCGATGACAGTGCTATTTGTATGTTCTACACCATGGTATGCTTTATAAGCGGGTGTGTGGATTAAAAAGTGAAATTCTTTAGATGGGAATTCACCAAAATCTTTAATTTGTTTTTTTGAAAATCGCTCAAAGTCATTTAGTAATCTATCCCATGGAATGTCTTGGATGTCATTAAACCAAACAAAAAATTTGGTTTGCCCAATCGTATAACTTTCATTGACAAGTTTATTTGAGCAAATAAATGGTGAATCATATAAGACTTCAAATGACGGTGCTGTTAGCGTAGCGTCTAATGTTTCTAAACTTGTAGCAATTTGCCAATTCTTTGGAATATCTAATTGAAGGTGAATGGGTTTATTAAACAACTCTTCTATGTAAATCAGGCAGTTAACAGGGTTTACATAAAGTAACTTATCGCTAACATAGGTAGATCCTGCATTTAGTTCGTTGCTGTAATATTGGTATTTAATTTTGATCTTATGGGTATTTTGACAATCAATAATCCAAGAATCTTTTGAGCTTTTTTGAAAAGGGACCAATTCGTTTGCTTCATTAAATATTTTAAAACCCCTAATATTCTTAGCGAAATTTGAAATCTCATACCTTCCAGGTCTCCAAGACGGAAGGAATACTTCAATTTGATCAGAACCAACATCAAACGTACATTCTATGTGTAAATATTGCTCGTGCGGGCTAGGTATTGAAAGAATATAATTTACAAGAGGTGAATTCTGAATCTTAGGCATACATCTCCTCTCTTAAACTAATGACTTTGGCATCTCGAAGATAATCATCATATTTCATCATTTTATCAATAGTTCCAGTTGGTGTGATTTCAATAATTCTATTTGCCACGGTATTTACAAGTTCATGGTCATGGGATGTGAAGAGTAATGTTCCTCTAAATTCTGCCATCGCATTGTTTAATGCAGTAATTGATTCAAGATCAAGGTGGTTTGTTGGTTCATCCATCACAATTAAATTTCCTTTTGCAAGCATCATTTTCGAAAGCATACAACGGACCTTCTCTCCTCCAGATAAAACGGTTGCCGACTTCATCGCTTCTTCACCTGTGAAAAGCATTCTTCCTAGAAATGTTCTTAGGTAGACGTCTTCTCTTTCTTCATCGGTTTGTGCATATTGTCGCAACCAATCGATCAAGGAGTCTTTGCTTGAGAAATAGCTTGAGTTATCATTGGGTAAATAGGCACTTTTGATTGTGGTTCCATATGTAAACTCTCCATTATCTGCTTTTATTGATCCATTCAAAATCTGAAACAAAGCCGTAATAGCGATTGAATTTTTTGAAACAAAAGCAATTCGATCTCCTTTGTTGACGATTAAGTTAATATTACTGAATAACACGCCGTCTGAGGAGTTCTTGCTTAAGCCTGTTAAGGAAAGTATTTGGTTTCCAGCATCTCTTTCTTGGTGAAATGTAATGCCTGGGTATTTTCTGGAAGAAGGTTGTATTTCACTAAGGTCCAGGTTGTCTAGCATTTTCCTTCTGCTTGTTGCTTGTTTTGATTTTGCGGCATTTGCAGAGAATCTGGCAATGAACTCCATGAGTTCTTTCTTCTTTTCTTCTGCCTTTTTGTTTTTATCAGATCTTTGTCTTAAGGCGAGTTGAGAGGATTGATACCAAAACGAGTAGTTCCCTGTAAAAAGATTGATTTTTGAAAAGTCAATATCACAAACATGTGTGCAAACGGTATCTAAAAAGTGTCTATCGTGTGAAACAACAATAACCGTGTTCTTAAATTCAAATAAAAAATCTTCTAGCCAAGCAATGGTTTGTATATCTAAATCATTTGTGGGTTCATCTAAAATCAATACATCGGGATTACCAAATAAAGCTTGAGCAAGTAAAACCCTTACTTTTAGATCACTGGAAAGCTCTTCCATATTTTGATAATGCTTAGCTTCTTCAATGCCAAGGTTACTGAGTAAGGCTGCGGCATCCGTTTCTGCATTCCATCCTTCTAGGTCTGCAAATTCTGCTTCAAGTTCACCTGTACGCATGCCGTCTTCTTCACTGAAATCGGGTTTTGCATAAATAGCATCTTTTTCAACCATGATTTCATAGATGCGCTTATGCCCCATGATTACGGTTTGCAGAACGGTTATTTTATCAAACTCGAAATGATCTTGTTTAAGAACGGCCATTCTCTTGCCTGGTTCTAGATTGACTAAGCCTGTGGTTGGGTCTTGGTCTCCCGTTAATATTTTTAAGAAGGTGGATTTACCGGCACCATTGGCCCCAATAACACCATAGCAGTTTCCATTTACAAATTTAAGGTTGACATCATCAAAAAGGATTCTCTTTCCGAATTGAAGGGATAGGTTTTGTACACTGAGCATCTAAAGTTTTTTTTGCAAAGGTAGGGATTTCTATTATTCCTTAATACAACTATAGATGAATGCTGGAGGGATATTTAAAAGACAGTGCTTTATTTGGACACTTGAGAAAACTTTTCCTAGCATTTTCTGAGACTGAAGGCTGTATTGGAATTGTATATACTTACCTTTTGATCGTAGTGCATGTCTTGCTGAAAGCACAACCCTATTGCGTAACCTTGTTGGTAATACGGCTAATGGAATGGACGAAATGATAACATCAGCATCTTTAACATTCATTTTTTTTAAATAAAAACCTATATCTGCTGCAGAGCCATTGACAAGCGTTACTCTTGGATCTTGAATTTTCTCTTTTAATAACTTATAAAAACTGGCATTGATTTCAATGATTAATAATTGGGTTTTAGGTCCAATCAGATTTAGTAATTCTTCTGTAAAGACACCTGTTCCTGGCCCAAGTTCAACGACCACTTTTGCATTTGATAAAGTGAGCCCATTCATCATCTTTTTTGTCAAATACTTGGAGCTAGGAGCTATGGCGCCGACTTGAGATTTTCGAAATAAGAACTCTTTAAGAAATGAGGAATCTTTCAATTTTAAATATTCATCTTTTGATTGCCTTTTTTAATAATCCCGATAACAAGTCCCTTTAATAATCCTAAATCAAAAGGGGAGAAGGCTTTGTCTTTTTTAGAAAGGGTATTAGTGTCAAAGTTTAAGCTAGGGTCAAATATAGTCAGATTTGCCATTGTGTCTACTTTGATACCCGTCGTTTGTATTTCTAATAGTTTTGCTGGTTTTTCCGCGAGCACTTCTATTAATTCATTTGTACTTAGATTGTTCGCTGTGTTTAAGGCGGCAAAAAGGGTTTGTAAATGTGGGGCTCCAAATTCCGCGCTTTCGAAATCAACTTCTTTTTCGTCCTGATCTGTTGGTCTATGATTTGAAACAACACAGTCAATTACGCCTTCTTTTAAAGCAAGCCAAAGCGCTTTGTTATTTTTATTACTTCTTAAGGGGGGGTGTGTTTTAAACCTCGTATCAAAGTCTAAAACCTTAGACTCATCAAAGCACAGATTCATAATATGTGTGTCCGCACTGACAAGAAGGCCTTTTTTCTTTGCTTCGCGAATTAAATTAACCCCTTCAATTGTCGAGACTCCACTGATATGCAGTGTTCCTTTAGTATAATCTAAAATCCTCAGATGTCTTTCTATTTCGATAATCTCCGATACTTCCGGGTCACCTTTGAGGCCTGTTTTTAAAGAGGCTTGACCTTCGTTTACTTGTGCATTTTTTGTCAAGGATGCATTCCCAACACTTACCGTTATTCGTGCATTGAAATTTTGCGCATACATCAAGGCATTGCTCAATACGCCAGCTTCCGTTGCAACTCGGTCATCAGTGAATAGAAGCGCACCTGCCTTTTGCATGTCAAATAATTCAGCAAGCTCTTTGCCTTTCATGCCTTTCGTCAGGCATCCCATTGGAATTACAGCCACAGCATGTCCTTCTGCCTTTCTTAAAATCGAGTCGATAGAAGCTTTTTGATCCATTACGGGGGAGGTAGACGGTAAAACGGCCACCTGAGTAAAACCTCCTTTAGCGGCCTTGTCTAAACCGCTCTGTATGGTCTCTTTGTATTCATGTCCAGGATCACAAAAATGGGCTTTGAGATCAATCCATCCTTTTGAAACGTGTAAGTCTTCAGATTCTATTACTTGCGATTCACCCTCTTTGTTTAGCTTGTCATCAATCTTAATAATCCTTCCATTCTCGATAAGTATGTCCTTCTTCTTATTGTGAAACTCGGAAGTTGAATCAATGATTTTTGCTTGTTTAAGTAATACTTTCATGATTTAATTTTTCCAGATTTTAGCTATTAAAATTTCACAAAACATTGCCATTATTGTAATAAAGATACAAATACGCCAATACTCTTCGGTAAGATTCAATTTTATTTTAGAGACATCAGTATTGTTGTTAAAAACCTGACTATTTAAATTTCTAAAGCCCAAAGGCTCTAGTTTTTTGGTCATTTCTTCAAGAGTCATAAGGTCAACTGAAGATTCCGTTCTGTCGTAATTCAGTGAAACTAAATCTAAGGTGTCGTCCTTTTCAAGTATGAAATTTCCCTGTTCTAGATTTTCCATTGCCTCAATCCCGGATAGGTCAATATATTTGTAAGAACCATCTTGAATGAGCTTTGGAATGAAGTCTTTTCCCTCGTTCTTAAGCCTTATTGGCCCCTCTGAAGCACTTGTCGTTTGGATGGCTATAAGTTCATCTTGACCGATAAAATGATAAGGTTTTTTATTTCCCCCAGCCATCTCTGCAATTCTGATGCACAAGACAGGGAACAAGGTATTTTGAATAAAGTCAGAACAGTCTTCGTTTAAGCAAGAATATAGTGCATATGAGTTTTCTAATGATTTGAAAAAGATTGGCGTTTGGTCTCTTAGTGACATCAGCGGTATCGCAGATGAGTTTTTGAAGTTTGTCTGAAATACCCTTTTGAAGGTAGGAAGGTTTATCGCATTGTCTTCTTTTTCAAATACACCAGAAAATATAGGGTCTTTAAACTCGAGATTAATCGCCTTTTGATCCGTATTTCTTTTTCCTGTTATTTCAGGAAGCTGTAATTGTTTTAATAAGGGGTTGATTTGAGATAATACGACTTGTGGCGAGGGTAGAATGAATACACTGCCGCCTTTAGCCTGGAAATTAGTAATATCAGATTGTAATCCACTTGAAATATTTTTGATCCCATTTAAAACTAAAAGTTTCTTTTGAAAAAAAACAGATGGATTGACTCTTGTCATATCGACTTCTTGCACATTGAAAAAAGCCTCAGTAGTAAACGCTTTACTTACGTTTTCATGGCTGTCATCTCCATTGATAATCAAAATATCACTCTTGCCTGTTGCCTGATAGCTAAAGTAGAAATTGTCATCCCAATACATCATTTGGTCACGTAATTCAATTTTCCCTTGAACTGTTTGTTTTGAAATGGAAGGAATCGTTACGGATGTAGTAAGGCTACTCTTTTTTGGAATGTTGACAAATAAGTCTTTTGAAAAATCGTTTGCCCTCACATTTACTTCGAGATTTTGAAGGTCTTCATCGCTATCATTGGTGATTTTAAAAAACAATTCATTGCCTTCCCCTAATCTGTGTGTCTTGGAGTTGAACCAAAGCGAATCAATAAAGCAATTTTCAGATTTCTGAGGTTTGAATTGCCATAGGTTCAGACTCGCGTTGGAGTCGGCTTTAATGTTTTTTAAGCTAAAATAATCTCGTTGAAAATCACTTAGAAATAAATTCTCAAAGCGACCAGGGTGATTAACGCTTTCTTTTTTATTGGTTTCCTGTTGCCAGTTCCATATCGTATTGAATTTTCTCTGAATGGGAGAATAGGTTATTCCGTCAATTTCATAAAGTGCATCTTTAGAACTGATAACCCTTTGTTGTATAGCACTTAAGTCATTGCTGCTGATGATGTATCTTTGGTTTTGGGGGTACTTACTAACGAGCCTTTTCGCTGCTTCTTTTGCCTCTGACAACAATTCTCCGGCACTACCTTTTGCCGTCATTGAAAATGAATTGTCTATATATATACTTACAATTGACTCGAAGGACGGGTTGCTCTGGTCATTTGCATTATAGAAAGGTTGAGAAAATGCAAGAACCAAAAACCCAAGCGCAATGAGTCTACAGATTAGTATAATTAGGTTTTGAAGTTTCTTTACCGCTTTCTTTTCTTTTTGAAAAGACTTCATAAAACGAAGGGAAGAGAAATAGATCTTTTTATGCTTCCTAAAGTGAAAAAGATGAATCAGAATAGGTATAGACAGTAGGAGTAAGAACCAAAGCGTATTGGGGTACAAGAAATTCATCGGCTATAAAAGTAGTGAAAGTTAGTCCTGGTTCAAAAAAAAATGTCCCGAAGGACATTTTATTTAGTTTTTCGATTTATCGTACCATTCTTTAAATTTTTCTTCATTCCCAGATGAGCGATAAGCCATAGCTAGGTTTTTCATGACAGATTTGTTTTCAGGAAACGCGACAATCATTTTTTCAAGACTAGGAATTGCTTTGGCGAGGATTTCTTTTTTCTTGTTTTCTAATTCTGTTACCCTAGGGTCACGGTAATCCAAATCCTTAGCTTCATCTCCAAGAGAAATACTCCAATCCATGTATAAAGCAGCTAGGTTAGAATGGGCGTTGACGTATTCTGGGTCAATTTCGATTGCTTTTAAAAGATTGCTCTCAGCCTTTTCATTTTGCTTGAGTTCAATATAGGATGTCCCTAAAATATAATAGAGTTGCTTGTTGTTTGGATCAATTGCCAATGCTTCATTTATATATTGTTCTGATTTCTCAGTGTCACCACGCTTAAGAGCTATATTGATGTAGTTGGTAAGTATGCCCATGTCATTTGGCGAAATCTCATTGGCAGCATCGCACATTTTTTCTGCTTTGTCAAGTTGTTCAACTCTGATCAAAGAATCTGTTACATATGCATACGTTGCCATGGCATTCGCTTTTGCGTCTTCGTATTCTTCACCAATAAAGGTTTTAACTTGATAAGCCCCTAAAAAGCTCATAAAGGCCATTTCAAAATTTTTCTTCTCGTACATCGATAAGCCCATTTCAAAGTACTGGGTTACACGCTGTCCTATAAAACCTTTGGCATCATCTGAATATTTACCCTTAGGATCGTTTATTACCTTTCCAAAACTCTCCATAGACACAGTCTTGTAACGCTCTAACAAGGACTCGTCAGGCATTTTACCAGCCATAGCATCAAATTGCGCCACTTCAATTAGAGCGAAATAAACCATGCCTCGATATAAGTGCATTTTCATACCTTCCTTCGTGTCGGGATGGGCGGCGGCTAAATCAATAAAGCCTTTCGCATCATTAGCAGTTTTTGTAGCTTTTTCAGCACCGAGCATAGGGCTGTATTTCTTCATCAGCATGGCCGCATCTGTTACATTGCTTTTTTGAGCCATAGTTGCATTCGACAAAATCACCAGGAATGCTAGTAAAAGTGTTGTGTTCATTTTCATAATTATAATTTAAATTGATTCTTCCAAATCTTATGCCAAGGATGATCTTTTAGGGTTATTCTTCGCTAGGGCTTTCGTTTGGTTCTGTATTGTCATTTCCTTCTTCTGTGGAATCCTCACCGTCAGCCATGTCAATCTCTTCTCCAGCTTCCTCTTCGTCTCCTCTAGGAACTCTTGCAATTGCAGCTATTTCCGAAGCTCCTTTAAGGTTAATTAATCTAACTCCTTGAGCTGCTCTACCCATGGTCCTTATGCTGTCTACATTCATTCGAATGGCGACACCGCTTTTGGTAATAATCATTAAATCGTCCTCGTCAATTACATTCTTGATCGAAAGTAATGCTCCGGTTTTAGCAGTGATGTTTAGGGTTTTAACGCCTTTTCCACCCCGATTCGTTATTCTATATACAGGTTCGTGATCTTCAGGATCATTAAGGAAAGTTCTTTTCCCATAGCCTTTCTCAGAAACGACCAATATGGTAGAGTATACGTCTTCTACGCAAATCATTCCAACAACTTTCTCTTTTGATTCATCAATTTTGATTCCCCTTACACCAGATGCGTTTCTTCCCATTGGGCGCACAGTACTTTCGTTAAACCTTATCGCTCTTCCAGAACTAGAGGCTAAAACGATTTCATTTTCACCATTAGTAAGTTTTGCTTCTAAAAGCTCATCGTTGTCTCTAATCGTAATGGCATTGATACCATTGGTTCGTGGTCGGGAGTATGCCTCTAAGGAAGTCTTTTTGATGACACCTAGTTTTGTACACATGACAATAAAGTTATTATTGATGTACTCATTATCTGTGATATCTAGAACCTTAACGTAAGCCTTAACCTTGTCATCTTGAGGGATGTTAATTAAGTTTTGGATCGCTCTACCCTTCGCTATTTTATTCCCTTCTGGAATTTCAAATACCCTCATCCAGAAACAACGTCCTTTCTCGGTGAAGATCAAGAGGTAATTATGGTTGGTCGCAACAAATAGATGTTCTAAGAAATCCTTTTCACGTGTGGTTGATCCTTTGGACCCCATTCCTCCTCTGTTTTGAACTTTATATTCAGCAAGGTTTGTTCTTTTAATATAGCCTGCATGTGAAATAGTCACAACAACTTCTTCATCTGCGATTAAATCTTCAATTCGCATTTCGCTTGCGCTGTATTCTATAACCGATCGTCTTTCGTCACCATACTTATCTTTGATGTCGTTTAGCTCTTCTGTTATGATTGACATTCTTCTTGGCTCATTGGACAGGATGTCTTTTAAGTCCTCAATGGTTTTCATCAATTCGTCATATTCACCACGAAGCTTGTTTTGTTCTAGGCCCGTAAGTTGACGAAGCCTCATGTCGACAATGGCGCGTGTCTGAATGTCTGAAAGTTTAAATCTTTCAGAAAGGTTTTCCCGTGCTTGGTCTGGTGAAGGGGATGCTTTGATGATTTCAATAACCTCGTCAATATTGTCTGATGCGATGATTAAACCTTCTAGAATATGCGCTCTTTCTTCAGCTTTTCTAAGCTCGTATTTTGTTCTTCTGACAATTACTTCATGTCGAAATTCAACAAAGTTGGAGATGATGCTTTTTAAATTTAATAGCTGAGGCCTACCCTTTACTAAGCAAATGTTATTCACTGAGAATGAGGTCTGTAGAGAAGTGTACTTGTACAATTTGTTTAATACAACATTAGCGATCGCATCTCGTTTTATTTCATAAACAATACGCATTCCATTACGATCTGACTCATCACGTAAATCAGAGATGCCTTCAATTTTTTTATCATTTACTAGGTCGGCAGTTTTACGTATGAGTTCTGCTTTGTTTACTTGGTATGGAATCTCTGTGACAATAATTTTCTCTTTTCCATTTTCCTCTTCAATTTCAGCCTTGCATCTCATTACGATACGTCCCTTACCGGTTAGAAAAGCATCTTTAACTCCTTCATATCCATAAATGATTCCTCCTGTAGGGAAATCGGGCGCTTTCACATGTGTTAAGAGTTCTTCGTCTTCAATATCAGGGTTTTCAATATAGGCGATGGTACCGTTGATAACCTCTGTAAGATTGTGAGGTGCCATATTTGTAGCCATTCCAACTGCGATCCCAGAGGCTCCGTTAACAAGGAGATTAGGTATTTTCGTAGGTAAAACGGTCGGTTCTTTTAAACTGTCATCAAAATTAGGTCTAAAATCTACAGTTTCTTTATCTAGGTCATTTAACATCTCCTCTGAGATCTTTTTTAGCCGAGCCTCTGTATATCTCATTGCAGCTGGGCTATCACCATCTACTGATCCAAAATTCCCTTGTCCATCAACCAGTGGGTATCTCAAAGACCAATCTTGCGCCATTCTAACCATGGTATCATAAACGGAACTGTCACCATGCGGATGGTATTTCCCTAATACTTCACCAACAATTCTTGCGGATTTCTTGTGCGCTTTATTTGAATAAACCCCGAGGTCCTGCATGCCATAAAGAACCCTTCTGTGAACGGGCTTAAAGCCATCTCTCACATCAGGCAATGCTCTGGATACGATTACCGACATCGAATAATCGATATAGGCTGATTTCATTTCGTCCTCAATGTTAATCTGAATTATTCTCTCTCCGTCTGCCATATTTTCTACTCTAAAAATTAAGTTGCCAACAATAAAATGTTGCGCGAATCAAATTTACGAAATAAGTACTCTAATTGTTATTGCCTTTAAGGTAATTTACTAACAAAATAAAGGTATAAATTGTGGATAAATACAAGTCTCTAGCAAATTATTCATATTATATTTGTAACAGTATAGAATTGAACTTAAAGAATGGAAGCTAAATTTTCACCACGTGTAAAGGACTTGTTGTCTCATAGCCGTCAAGAAGCATTTCGTTTAAGAAACGAATTTGTTAGTGCTGAGCACCTTTTGCTTGGTCTTATTAAATTAAATGAAGGTACTGGGTTACGTGTGATTCAGGAGTTTCAACTCGATTTGAAGTCTATTAAGACTGAGATTGATGTGCTATTGGAGAAATCTGCAGTGGCTAGCATTGAAAATGCGAATTTACCGCTACTCAAGCAGACAGAAAATATTATTAAGCAGTCCTATTTAGAGGCTAAACAATTTAAGTCATCAGTTATTGGGACAGCTCATATTTTACTGACAATTTTAAGATATGAAGATTGTGCTGCTTGTAAAATATTAAACAAATACGGGATTATGTACGAGAATGCAAGGGAAGAATATGAAAACATCTTAGACGAATCAAAGGGGCCGAAATCAGAATTCCCAGGTAGTAGCAGTGAAGAGGAAGATCCGTTTTCTTCGCCTCCTTCCAAGAAGCCAACAGATTCTAAATCAAAAACGCCTGTTCTCGATAATTTCGGGCGAGATTTAACAAAAATGGCTGAATTAGGCAAGTTAGATCCAATCGTTGGTCGTGAAAAAGAGATAGAGCGTGTCAGTCAAATTCTGTCACGACGTAAAAAAAACAACCCGATTCTTATAGGAGAGCCAGGTGTTGGTAAAAGCGCAATTGCCGAAGGTTTGGCGCTAAGAATTATCCAAAGAAAGGTATCTAGAGTTTTATTCAATAAAAGAATAATGTCACTTGACCTTGCCTCATTGGTCGCGGGCACGAAATATAGAGGTCAATTTGAGGAAAGGATGAAAGCAGTGATGCAAGAGATTGAAAAAAATCCAGATGTCATACTTTTTATTGACGAAATACATACGATTATAGGTGCAGGTGGAGCCAGTGGTTCCTTAGATGCATCTAATATGCTGAAGCCGGCCTTGGCTAGAGGAGAGCTGCAGGCTATCGGAGCAACAACACTTGACGAGTATCGCCAACATATTGAAAAAGATGGTGCTTTGGCAAGAAGATTTCAAAAGGTAATTATTGAGCCGACCAATACAGAGGAGACTATTCAAATTTTAATGAATATTAAAGAACGTTATGAGGATCATCATTCAGTAAGTTATACAGATGATGCAATCAAAGCCTGTGTGAAGCTTACCGAGAGATACATTACAGATCGACATCTACCAGACAAGGCAATTGATGCCCTGGATGAAGTAGGATCTAGAGTACACATCACTAATATTAATGTTCCTAAAGAAATAACGGAATTAGAATCCCGAGTTGAAGAACTCAAGGATGAGAAAGCGGAAGTTATTCGCTCTCAGCAGTATGAAAAAGCTGCAGAATTAAGAGACAGTGAAAGGAAAATACTTGAGCAACTTGAAGCTGCTAAGATAAAATGGGAAGAAGATTCCAAAAACAATAAGATTACGGTTACTGAAGAAAATGTTGCAGAGGTAGTATCTATGATGTGCGGAATACCTGTGACCAAAGTATCTCAATCGGAAACGGGGAGACTCGTCGTTATGTCAGACGAGATAAAGAACATGGTCATTGGGCAGGATGATGCTGTAGATAAGGTAGTGAAGGCTATTCAGCGAAATAGAGCGGGGCTTAAGGACCCAAACAAGCCCATCGGTTCGTTCTTTTTTCTAGGGCCAACAGGAGTGGGTAAAACACAATTGGCTAAGGTTTTAGCAAGACAGTTGTTTGATACCGAAGACGCGCTAATTCGAATTGATATGTCGGAATATATGGAGAAGTTCTCCCTTTCAAGACTGGTTGGAGCACCTCCGGGATACGTAGGTTATGAAGAAGGTGGTCAGCTTACTGAAAAGGTGCGCAGAAAACCTTATGCTATTATTCTTTTAGATGAAATTGAAAAAGCGCACCCTGATGTCTTTAATCTTTTGTTACAGGTTCTAGATGATGGACACATGACGGATGGTTTAGGTCGAAAAATTGACTTTAAGAATACGATAATCATCATGACCTCAAATATTGGAGCGCGTCAGCTTGCAGACTTTGGCACGGGTGTTGGTTTTGGAACACAGGCCCGACAAGAATCAAAGGAGGATAACGTGAAGTCGATTATTCAAAAAGCGTTAAAAAAAGCATTTGCCCCAGAGTTTTTAAATAGAATCGATGATATGATTATGTTTAAATCATTGGGTAGAAAAGAGATTCATAGTATTATTGATATTGAACTGTCTAACTTATACGCTAGAATTCTTTCACTTGGTTTTAATATTTCTTTAACAGAAAAAGCAAAGGAATTTATTGTTGATCAAGGTTATGATGAAAAGTTTGGTGCAAGACCTTTGAAGAGAGCTATTCAAAAATATGTTGAAGACCCTCTAGCTGAAGAGATCATCAAAGCTTCCTTCTCTAAAGGCGAGGTTATTGTGCTTGATTTGAATGAAGCAAAGGATGGTTTGGACGTCATTAAAAAGAAACCAAAGGGAACTAAAAAGGAAAATCCAAAAGCAAAAAAGGATTAATCTTTTTTATTTTTTAAGCACTACTTCTTCGTAGGGGACTCGATGTCGTTCCCCCCAAATGCCTTTGTCAGTTCCTTTTCCCACGGAAACAATCATATTGATTTCGGCACCTCTAGGTAACTGTAATAGTTTCTTAACCCTTTTCCTATCGAAGCCTTCCATGGGGCAAGAATGCAAACCCTCTGCTGCGATAGAAAGCATAAAGGTTTGTGCGGCCAATGCACATGACTTATGGACAACAATGCGCTGTTCTGCTTTCCCGCCCAAACGATAAAAAGGTTTACCTATTCCAAGAAGGAAGCTTACACTTTTTCTAAGTATTGATGCAACTCCGAATGGATCATTAAAGTAAACGATGGGTATTAATTTTTTATAATAGCTCAAAGCCCCTTTTTGAAGTTTTCCTGGTTTCCCATCAACGCTTTCAGCAATTCTATCATAATTCCATTTAGCTCTAGACCTCCATTTGTCTTTCCTTGTAATAAAGACGACCATATGCTTTGCGGTTTTGGCAGCGGATTGGCCAAGGCAAAGAGGAATCATTTTTTGAAGCATTTCTTTACTTTCAATCCATTGAAATTCCCAAAGCTGCATATTACTGCTATTTGGTGCCAATATTGCTCTTTTAATTCCTCTTTCTATAATTTGGTCAGGCACCTCAGTATTTGGATCAAAAGCCCTATTGCTTCTTCTTGAATCAACAATTTTTTGAAATTCTTCTTGTAGCATATAATTGGTTTATTTGAGCACGAAGGTATTCAAGTATTTTAAAATCGGACACAATTTCGTGTAAATGAAAAAAAAACATGACAGCATGTCTTAATAACAATTGTGGCAGTATCTTTGACATCGATTTTGGAGAAATAAAGTGATATGGCAGTTAAAAAGAAAAATGAAAAGGTTACCACTGAAAAAGTAGTGGAAGACAACACCGATAGTAATGTGGTTTCAGAAGAAACTGTAGCAAATGAAGAGCCGACTCAGGAGGAAAAATATAATGAGTTGAATGATCGGTTTTTACGATTGTATGCTGAATTCGAAAATTATCGAAAAAGAACGAATAAAGAACGTCTTGATTTAATTACAAATGCAAATTCAGATTTACTTAAAGACCTTGTTCCAATCATTGATGATTTTGAAAGAGCGATTGCTAATAATGTAGCGTCGAATGATATCGATGGCATTAAAGAAGGTTTCACATTGATTTATACAAAGTATAATGGTTTACTTCAGTCTAAAGGCTTGAAAGCCATGGATGCAAAAGGAAAACTGTTTGATTCTGAGCTTCATGAAGCGATTGCTAATATGCCGACTGAGGATAAGAAAATGAAAGGAAAGGTTATTGATGATGTAGAGAAAGGATACTTTTTAAATGATAAAGTACTTCGATTTGCTAAAGTTGTTGTTGGACAGTAATATGAATTACAAATGAGTCAGAAAAGAGATTTTTACGAGGTATTAGGATTGTCAAAAGGAGCATCCGAGTCTGAGATTAAAAAGGCATATCGCAAATTAGCCTTAAAGTATCATCCAGATAAAAATCCTGATGATTCGAGTGCGGAAGACAAATTTAAAGAGGCAGCGGAGGCCTATGAAATATTGAGTAATGCTGACAAGAAGTCGCGTTATGATCAATATGGTCATGCGGGAATGGGCCAAGGTTCTGGCGCAGGAGGCATGAATATGGACGACATATTTTCTCAATTCGGAGATGTGTTCGGCAGTGCTTTTGGCGGTAGCTTTGGCGGAAGTCGGGGCGGCGGTTCTCGAGTTGTAAAAGGATCGAACTTGAGAGTTAAAATGAAATTAACGCTTGAGGATATAGCAAATGGTGTTAAAAAGAAAATCAAAGTAAATAAACTCGTTAATGCCGACGGGGTAACTTTCAAGACGTGCTCAAATTGCAATGGAACGGGTCGTATTACGCGTATGGCTCAGACTTTTATTGGCGCCATGCAGACTCAATCAGCATGTAATGTTTGTCAAGGTGCAGGTAAAATGATTGACAAGAGACCATCCGGTGCCGATCAGAATGGACTTATTCGTAAAGAAGAGGTCATTGAGATTGAAATTCCAGCGGGAGTTGAGGAGGGAATGCAATTAAGTGTCCGCGGTAAAGGAAACGCAGGCCCTTTTAATGGTGTCCCTGGTGACCTTATGGTGGTTATCGAAGAGGTGGAGCATGCTGAATTAAAAAGAGACGGTGATAATGTGCATTATGAGGCTGTAGTGAGTTTCATGGATGCCGTATTAGGTGAAAGTATCGAAATCCCTACACTTTCAGGAAAGGTAAAGATTAAAATAGACGCAGGAACGCAAAGTGGCAAGGTGCTAAGGTTGAGGGGAAAGGGATTGCCAAATGTCCAGGGCTATGGTGCGGGTGATTTATTCGCTCATATCAATGTTTGGACTCCAACAAAAATTTCGAAGGAAGAGAAGTCGCTCATTGAAAAATTAAAAAAATCTGAAAACTTCATTCCAAAAGAAGGGGATAAGGATAAAGGGTTTTTCACACAGATGAGAGACATGTTCTCGTGATGCGTTTTATAGACCTTGCTCGTAAAAACCCAGGCACCTTAAGTCAAGTTTTTTTGACGATATCTTTGGTTCTTTTTGTTTATTTTATTGGAGGAATGGGATTGCTTCTAGATTATAAGTTTTTTACGGGAGGAGATCTTCAAGCTTCTGAAATATCAGATTTCACAAGTATTCTAGGGAATAACAGGGTGTTGTTCTGGTTGCTATTACCGTTTACACTTGTTTTCATAGTATTTCTGGCATCCATTAAATGGATTCATAGACGTCCTGTGCTTTCTATATTCACAGGTCGAGAATTATTTGATTGGAAAAGAGTATTTACGAGTTTCTTGTTAATCATAATCCTCTTGTCAATCCTTACAGGCACTCAGATTTTTTTCTCCTCTACTTTTGAATGGAACTTGAATTGGGGGAAGCTATCCGTGTTACTTCTTATCGCAATATTTATGATTCCGATTCAAACAACTATTGAAGAGCTTCTTTTTAGAGGGTATTTACTACAAGGTTTAAAAGCTAAATTGGGATCGAATAAACATGCTGTCATTTTAGCCGGGATTTTTTTTGGTTTAATTCACTACGGAAACCCAGAGATTGAAGCGATTGGCAACCATGTCTTACTTTACTACGTGGCCTCAGGTATATTTCTAGGTTGCCTAGCGCTTTTTGATAATGGTTTAGAGCTTTCAATGGGGTATCATGCAGCTAACAATGTCTTTACAGCGATTGTTGTTTCTAATAATTGGCAAGTTTTCCAAACAGACGCACTCTATATAGACCACGCGCCACCCGAATTGTCTTGGTTTGCCTTATTGTTTTTATTGTCCTTATTTCCTTTATTGCTTTATATCTTCAGGAGAATTTATAAATGGAAATCCTTAAAAGAATATTGGACCTGAGAGGGCTATACTCGTCAACTTTTTTTTAGATTTACATTCGTATGATTGAAATTTCTAATGTTTCAAAATCTTTTAGGCGTAAATCCGCCTTAATTAATGTTTCTTTAAAAATAGCTAAGGGTACCATAACCGGCTTGCTTGGCCCTAATGGTGCCGGAAAAACGACACTCATTAGATTGATGAATATTATGCTTGTACCCGATGAGGGGTATTTAAAGTATGATGGTCAACTCCTAAAGAAAGACCACCTGAAAAACATTGGTTACTTACCAGAAGAAAGAGGCTTATATCCAGATATGACGGTAAATGAGCAGCTTAATTTCTTTGCGAAACTAAGGGGTTTGAGTAGAGAAGAGGCGTCTTTGAATGCTAAGTATTGGATTGAAAAACTTAAAATGAGCGAATGGTCACATGAGACGATTCAGTCCTTGTCCAAGGGGATGGCTCAAAAAGTGCAATTTGCGGTAGCCGTGGTTCATGATCCAGAATTTATCATTCTTGACGAACCCTTGACTGGCTTTGATCCTATCAATGTTGACTTGATCAAAAACTTATTATTTGAATTTAAAGAAGCAGGTAAAACTGTGCTGTTAAGCACGCACAATATGCATAGAGTCCAGGATATGTGTTCTCATGTCATTTTGCTAAATGAGGGAAGAATTGTTTCTAATTGTTCGATAAAGGAATTGCTTGACGGGTATGAATCTGATCGCTTCGTCGTGCGGTATCGAGGTACTTCAATTGCTTTTGCCAATGCATTATGGACAGATTTTGAATTGCTTGAACAAATCGAAATTCAAGAGGGATTGATAGAAGCTCATCTCTTAAAACGGGGTGATAAATCTGTTGATGATTTGATTAGAAATCTTCAAGGTCATGTTACCATAGATTCTGTCTATAGGGAACAACCTCAAATGGATCACATTTTTTTAGATTTAATCGAAAAAGGAAATATCGAATGAGGTCTGTCTTTTTAATTTCTTGGAGAGAGATTCAGCAACGTGTATTTAACCGTTCTTTCCTTTTGATGTTGCTTCTTGGCCCCTTATTGATTCTATCCTTGTTTTACTTTCTTGTTCAGGCGGCAGATGAGGGCAAGAAACAAGTGAGTGTCCTAATTGCGGATCCTGGGGATTTACTTGAAGGGATTATTTCTTCTAAAGAAAATACAGCGGTTCAATATTCATTTGTTTCCGATTACTTGACGCTCACCGAATTTAAGACTGGTAAGGCATACGAGAAATATGATGTACTGATGGAGGTTAACGAAAAGGTCCTCAATAATAAAAAAGTTTTTGTCTTTTATCGTGATTTCCTATCGAATTCCATTCAGAATTCATTGCGTTTCACATTGGAGCGCAGGGTAGAGGAAGTTATTATTGAAGAGTTTTCTGATTTATCGATTGAATCCTATCGACAAATGAAACAGCCCTTAAATATCGACTTTAGGAATCTTGAGAACCCAACCAATGCAAGAGCGGGCGATGCTGGATGGGTGGGGTATTTTTTCGGTGCATTAATTATACTCTTCACTTTGTTTTATGGGATGTCTATTTTACGCGGAATTGCCAGAGAGAAATCTAATCGTGTTGTTGAAGTCCTAGTGTCTGTTATAAGTCCAGGACAGCTGATGTTGGGTAAAATTATTGGAATAGGAATGTCGGCTCTCGTGCAACTGTTGTTTTGGTTACTGGTCATCAGCATTGGTCTATGGGCATTACAAGGCGTGTTTTTTTCTGACTTTTTCTTGAGTGAATCCTTTATGGGTATGCAATTTTCAGAGGGTGCTCATGAGGCATTGCAAAGCGAATTTACAAGGGTAAGAAACAACGAAATGATTCACCTTATTTATGACCGCGTTAATTTGGGCTTGATTCTTCCCTTTTTCTTTCTTTTCTTTTTGTCGTCTTATGTTTTTTATGGCGCATTTTTCAGCTTAATAGGGGCTGCAATGGGTTCTGAGCGTGATGGGCAGGTTTTTATATTGCCCCTAGTACTCCTCTTAATTTTCACGCTTATAGCTGGGTGTTTTATGGTTCTTAGTCCGGATTCTGAATTCACAGCAATTTGTCAGTATATTCCATTTACAGCGCCCATGGCAGTGATGGTTCATTTAGCGATGGGTTATACAATAGGCACAGGGTACTTAATATGGATTTCACTGTTAATTATCCTCATTTCTACGATGATCATGTTATGGATTGCTAGTAAGGTCTTTAAAAGAGGCTTACTGGCTTATGGCCATCAAATTAATCTTAAATCAGTTTTTAGATGGATGACGCGCGGGTGATAAAAGCAGTCATCGATATTGGTACCAATACCTTTAATCTACTGATCGCGGAGAAGCTTGATTCTGGTATAAATATCATAGAAACTCACAAAGTTGCGGTTTCATTGGGAATGGGAGGAATCAATGAGGGTTACCTTACAGAAGATGCTATGAATCGTGCTATGCGAGCCTTTGAAGTCTTTAAAGTCAAGATCAGTCCTTACGGCGTCATTCCAGTTTTGATTGCAACCTCAGCAGTTCGCGATGCCAAAAACTCGAAAGCTTTTGTTGATATGGTAAAAGCAGACTTTGATTGGGGTATTGATATTATATCTGGTGCTCAAGAAGCGCAACTAATTTACAAAGGGGTTACTTTGTGTTTTCCTTTTGATGAACACGCGATGATCATGGATATAGGAGGCGGGAGCACGGAGTTCATCGAGGCGGATCAAAATGGTATTATACGTGCTATTTCCCTGAATATAGGAGTTTCGAGGTTGTATCAAGGCTTTTCTGTTCAGGATCCATTTACCGTTGAGAATGTAAATGATATAGAAGCGTTTTTAGAAACAAATTCTCAAGGGTTTTTTAAGGATGCTCAAGTTGATACTTTAATTGGTTCATCTGGAACTTTTGAAACGTTCTATGAAATGATTAATCAACAAGCGTTCCCAAAGGGCAATGAGACATTCGAATTAGAGATAAATGCTTTTATGGAGTCTTTGGATCTGTTGATTTACTCGACCTTAGAAGCGCGAAATAAAAATGAATTCATTATTCCAATCAGAAAGAAGATGGCTCCTTTTGCGGCGGTTAAAACGCGGTGGGTGATGCGTAAGTTAAATCCTAAAAAGGTCGTGCTGTCTCCATTTTCTTTGAAAGAAGGAGCCCTTGTTTAGTGGCTATTAAAAGGAAATTAAACGAAGCCTTTTAGTGGTGTTATCTACTTGTATTTCAATTATATAGTACCCACTACCTAAATCTTTAATATCTATCAATTGATTGGGCTGAACCTGAACTTCTCTCCTGGTTTTCCCATTTAAGTCGTATACCCTGATTTTTGCACTTTCTTTTAAATTAGCAATGGTAAAAGTACCATCCGAGGGATTTGGACTTAAGCGCAATTGATCGGTAATAGGAAGTGTGTTTTCATCCAAGTCAAGTGCATCACTTTCAATGATACTTCCTATTTTATTTATAATCCAATTTTCCGGGTCGATTGAAATAGACGAAGAAATCGTTCCAATGTTTGAAAGATTAAAGGTGTTTGAATTGTTATCTATTTGAAATCTAATGGTGGTGTCGCTTTGCCCTGGTCTCGAAAATTTAATATCAAGGTCATTCGTAAACAATGCCGTTACATTAGGTTTTGAGGTTGTATGGTTAACCTCTATGATTAAATCATCGCCTATTTGCTCCCATAAAAGAGAATAGGTAGGGTAGCCTTCACCGAAATACCATTCTTCAAAAAATGAAGTAAAGTCCAGCCCTGAGGCTAATTCTAGGCTTTCTTTGAAGTTAACGCCATACGCTGTGCTATTGGCGTATTGATTTTGAAAATCCTTTAAGACCTGAAAGAACTGTGTGTCATCATTAAGCATGTATCGCATGCTGTGGATAATTGCAGCACCTTTGTCGTAGGTGAGCCTTCCGCTAAAAATTCTATTTTCGTTCAGACTATCGAGTACCCATACACTTCCCCCGTTTTGGCTCATTACATTGTCGTGAACATCCGCCATGTGCCCATCATTTTCATTGGGGTATAGATTCTCTAGCATAAGATATTCACTATAGGAAGCAAAGCCCTCGTTGATCCAAATGTCACACCAAGATGCGCAAGTAACATGGTCTCCCCACCATTGATGCCCTAGTTCATG
>TARA_B110000093_G_scaffold34482_2_pt1 | contig 43129 bp, 36 predicted proteins | sample TARA_B110000093 | Tara Oceans TARA_B110000093 (sample SAMEA4397390) | marine metagenome | biome: Polar Biome; feature: [MIX] marine epipelagic wind mixed layer (ENVO:01000061); material: water (ENVO:00002006), including particulate matter (ENVO:01000060) such as... | depth 10-100 m | reverse complement strand
GGTCTTTTATATACGTAGTTGCACGCAAAAATAAACAATAATTCACGACTAAAAAAACCATAATTAATTCCTCCTATTTTAAACCAGTATAATTTATTAAGATTTTGATAATTTATAATGGTTCCATAATGCGATTAGCCCTTTTCTCTCGAGTTTACTTTAAGGCAAACCCGCCATTTGCTTATTGGGTTTTATTCAAAAAAAACCACCATGTTGATTTCAATAATTCATCACTCACAAAAAAGCAGTATTTTGCAAGCCAAAAAAACAATCATGATTCATACTCAAAAATATATTTCAGAAAATAAAGAACTTTTTTTAAATGGCTTATTAAGCTTATTGAGAATACCGTCCGTTTCCGCAGATTCTTCATATAATGAGGATGTTGCAAAATGTGCAGAACTTCTTTCCAAGGATTTAATAAAAATTGGTCTTGATCGCGTAGAAATATGTCAGACTCATGGCCACCCAATTGTTTATGGTGAGAAAATAATTGATCCTAAATTGCCTACCGTACTTGTTTATGGGCATTATGATGTTCAACCTGCAGATCCAATCGATTTATGGACCTCCCCTCCCTTTGAACCCGTAATTAAAAAAACAGACTTGCATCCTATGGGGGCAATATTTGCTAGAGGTGCATGTGATGATAAAGGGCAAATGTATATGCACGTTAAGGCTGTTGAAGCGATGCTGGCCAAAAAAGAACTTCCCTGTAATGTGAAATTCATGATTGAAGGAGAAGAAGAGGTTGGCAGTGAAAATCTTGCTGTTTTTGTTATGAATGAAAAAAAACGCTTAGCCGCGGATATTATTTTAGTGTCTGATACGGGTATGTTAGCAAATGATGTGCCTTCTATTACCACCGGTTTAAGAGGCTTAAGCTATGTTGAAGTTGAAGTGACTGGACCCAATAGAGATCTACACTCAGGTCTATATGGTGGCTGCGTTGCAAATCCTATCAATGTTTTGTGTAAGATGATTGAGTCCTTGCAAGACAGTGATAAAAAAATTACTATCCCTGGGTTTTACGATGATGTTGCGATGCTGTCAACGGGTGAACGTGCAGAAATGGCAAAAGCGCCATTCTCTCATGATGCATATTGCGGCGCTCTGGATATTGAAGATACCTACGGAGAAGTTGATTATTCAACCCCTGAGCGTGGGTCAATTCGTCCATCTTTAGATGTAAATGGCATTTGGGGAGGGTATACAGGTGAAGGTGCTAAAACAGTAATTGCTTCAAAAGCATATGCGAAAATATCTATGCGATTGGTGCCTAATCAAGACCCTCATAAGATCACAGAATTGTTCAGTTCGCATTTCAACTCGATTGCACCAAAAGGCGTTACCGTAAAAGTCACTCCTCACCATGGAGGTGAGCCTGCAGTCACCCCTGTCGATTCCATTGGATACCTTGCAGCGAGTGATGCATACGAAAAATCTTTTGGGGTAAAACCCATTCCTGTTCGAAGCGGTGGAAGCATTCCAATTGTTGCCATGTTTGAAAAAGAGCTCGGATTAAAAACGGTTCTTATGGGCTTCGGGCTTGACAGCGATGCCATACACTCTCCCAATGAGCATTACGGTTTGTTCAATTTTTACAAAGGCATTGAAACGATTCCTTACTTTTTTGAAGCCTTTGCCAAACGCATGAAATAAAATGAAAGTCTCTTTTGTTTTTCTTTCCTTATTTGTTTTAAGTGCCTGTGCGGAGCTGAGATCTCCAGAGATCATAAGCTTTGACGGGGTTTCCGATTTTTCCTTAAAAGAACGGTCCGTTTTTGTAACAGTTAAAGCCCAAGTCATAAACCCCAATAATAAAACGATAACAATCCATAAAGTGGATTCTGAAGTTGAAGCAAACAACCGTAACTTAGGGCAATTGAAAACGCTCCAAAAAATACGTTTTAAAAAAAGAGATACCTTAAAAATCGCTATCCCTCTTGTAATTGAACTTGAAAAAGGCGCAATGTTCCAATTGGGAATGCTTGCTCTTCGCGATTCAGCGAATTTTGTTTTTAAAGGAAATGTTTTGGGCGGGTGGGGGATTTTTAAAAAAAGCGTACCTTTTGAAATAGAAAAAAAATTACCTACAAAATCATTAATCCGTCCATAAATGCTATCGGCAGAACACCCAAAAAAATTATTCCTCCTTGATGCGTATGCATTGATATATCGGGCATATTTCGCTTTTTCAAAAAACCCTAGGGTCAACTCGTTAGGCCAAAATACCTCAGCCGCATTTGGGTTTACCAATGTATTGATTGATATTCTCAAAAATGAACGGCCAACTCATATCGCAGTCGTGTTTGATCCGCCTGGGGGCTCTACCGTTCGTAAGGAAGATTATAAAGAGTATAAAGCGCACAGAGAGGCCATGCCTGAGGATATTCGGTCGATGATAGAACCGATTAAAAACCTCATCCGTTCTTTTAATATCGAAGTCGTTGAAGTCGCTGGTTATGAGGCCGATGATGTCATAGGGGCGCTTTGTAAAATGGCGGAAAAGAAAGGTTTCTCAACCTATATGATGACTCCGGATAAGGATTATGCGCAGCTCGTTAGCGAATGTTCTTTCATCTACAAACCAGGAAGAGGTGGGGCTCCTGCTCAAATTCTCGGAATCCCAGAGGTTCAGGAGAAGTTCGGCGTTGAGAACCCTCTGCAGGTCATTGACATTTTGGGGCTTTGGGGTGATGCTGCAGATAATATTCCTGGAATCCCCGGAATCGGAGAGAAGACTTCGAAAATATTAGTAGCAAAGTATGGCTCCATCGAAGGGTTAATTGACAACGTTGAAGACTTGAAAGGAAAGCAAAAAGAAAATGTGATCGCATTTGCCAAACAAGGTCTTCTTTCTAAAAAATTAGCCACTATTATTACCGATATTGATTTGCCTTTTGATGAAGAAAAACTAAAAGTCAAACCCGTAGATAAAGAAAAATTGAAAGCCTCTTTTACGTCCCTTGAATTTAGAACATTAGGGAAAAGAGTGCTCGGTGAGGAAATTCAAATCCAAGAGAAACCCGATTTGCTTGTTCCCAACATCAAAACTCCAACTAAGGACGCCTCTCAACTTGATTTATTTGGCGCACAAAGCTTGCTCGAAGATAAGGATCCGATCCCAACATCTTCATTTAGTACCATTGCCACAGAGGGTGCCAAATACCATCTAGCAAATACAGATGAGGAAATAGAGAAACTCATTAATTTATTATCTAATCAAAAGGAATTTTGCTTTGATACTGAAACAGACAATATTGAGGCAAGGCATGCCAATCTTGTTGGGATTTCTTTTTGTTTTCAGGAGAAAGAAGCCTACTATGTACCCATACCAGATGAAAAAGACCTGTCTAAGAGCCGTGTTCATTTATTTTCAAAGGTCCTACTTAACCCTAACATTATAAAAATCGGTCACAATTTGAAATATGACCTTAAAGTCTTAGATCGCTATGGAATTCATATTCCATCTTCCTGCTTTGATACAATGATTGCCCACTACCTAATTAATCCAGAATCTAAACAGAGTATGGATTATTTGGCCGAACAGCACTTAAACTACCAAACCATTTCTATTGAGTCTTTAATTGGTAAGAAAGGAAAGAATCAAAAAAACATGAAGGATTTAAGTTCTGAACAGGTTTGTGATTATGCATGTGAAGATGCAGACATTACCTATCGTTTAAAGCTAGAATTCGAAAAAGAAATCCAAAAGCCTCATCTGAAGAATTTATTCGAAGAAGTCGAAATGCCGCTGATGTTTGTTTTGAAAAACATGGAAAATGAAGGGATTGCAATAGATGTTGGGGCACTTAAGACTTTTGGCGAAGCCCTTCACAAGGACTTACTTCGTCTAAGTGCAGAAATCATAAGTGCAGCTGGAGAAGAATTTAACATTGACTCTCCACGACAATTAGGGAATATTCTCTTTGAGAAAATGCAAATCTCTAGTAAGGCGAAAAAAACAAAAACTGGGCAATATGCGACCTCTGAAGATATCCTTCAAAAGCATAAAAACGACCACCCTATTGTTATTAATATTCTTGAATATAGGCAGCTGAAAAAGTTGAAAAGCACTTATGTAGATCCCCTTCCTGAGCTTTGTGATTCAATAGATGGTCGTATTCACACCAATTTTATGCAGACCGTAACAGCAACAGGTCGATTGAGTTCTAACCACCCGAACCTTCAAAACATTCCCATTCGAACGGCAAAGGGGAGAGAAATTAGAAAGGCTTTTGTTCCTAGAGAAAAGACATATCAGCTTTTGGCAGTAGATTACTCTCAGATTGAATTGCGTATCATAGCCGCTCTTAGTGATGACAAGTCAATGATTGAAGCCTTTCAAAAAGGCATTGATATTCACACGGCTACAGCTTCCAAAGTCTTCAAAATCCCAGTGACCGAAATTACTCGTGATCAAAGAAGTCAGGCCAAGGCTGTTAATTTCGGGATCATTTATGGGCAATCTGCTTTCGGTTTGGCCCAGAATTTAAATATAAGTCGAAAAGAAGCAAAAGGTATTATTGATAATTATTTCGAAGAATATCCGACCATTAAAAAATACATGGAGAACGTTGTTTCCGAAGCGAGAGAACAGGGCTACGTTAAAACCGTTCTTGATCGCAGACGCTACCTTCCGGACATCAACAGCACCAATGCAATTGTCAGAGGTTATGCCGAAAGAAATGCTGTTAATGCACCCATACAGGGTTCTGCAGCAGACGTAATTAAATTAGCGATGGTCGCCGTACAAAAAGATATGTTTGCATTGAAAATGAAGTCAAAAATGATCCTTCAGGTGCATGATGAACTGGTTTTTGACGTGCACCCTGACGAAAAAGAAGTCCTTGAAAAGCTTGTTAAGGAAAGCATGGAAGGTGCATTAAAATTAAGTGTCCCCCTAGAAGTTGAATATAAAATTGCCGACAACTGGTTAGAGGCCCATTGATAATATTTGTTAATCCATTCTTTACTTGCCAAAATGACTCTTGAATAGTTGTATCTTTGTGTCTCAAATTTTGATAATGGACATTTGGATTAAAGCTGCACAATTATTTTTATCTCTTGCTATTTTAGTTACCCTTCATGAATTGGGTCATTTCATTCCGGCAAAACTCTTTAAAACACGTATAGAAAAATTCTACCTGTTTTTTAACCCTTGGTTTTCTTTACTACGTTATAAAAAAGTTAACGGAAAGAAGAAATACTCTTGGTTTACAAAGGAATCACCTGAAGCCTGGAAAGAAGATGAACAAACAACCGAGTGGGGACTTGGATGGCTTCCTCTAGGGGGTTATGTCAAAATTGCCGGTATGATTGATGAGTCTATGGACAAAGAGCAAATGGATAAACCTGCTCAGCCATGGGAGTTTCGTTCCAAGCCAGCATGGCAACGCCTGATCATTATGATTGGCGGGGTAACGGTTAACCTTCTTTTAGGGTTTTTCATATATACCATGGTCCTTTTTGCTTGGGGGCGCGTACAAATAAACCCTCAAAAAATGTCTAATGGAGCAAGTGTACATCCCTATATAACGGAAAATTATGGCATAAATTCAGGGGATCAAATTCTCAAGGTAGATGGAGAGGTTTTAACAAATCTCGATGAACTAAATAAAATCATAATGCTACGCGACTTGGAAAGCTTGACCGTAAAGCATGAAAATGGTCTGACAGAAACCATTTCCTTTCCTGAAGACATTGGTTCTGAACTTTTTGAAAATGGCGCTTTCCCTGCATTTGGGATGCGAACTAAATCATCCTTTATTGAAAGTGTTGACGGCGGCTCTTTGGCCGAAGAAGCTGGATTAAAATCTAAAGATAAAATTATTGAAATCGATGGTGAAAAACTAGAATACTTTGACCAGATACAGAGTGCCCTTTACCAAAACAAAAATAAAGCAGTAATGCTTTCTGTGCTTCGTGAAGATGAAAACAAGGCATTAGATACGCTCCTACTTGAAGCAAAAGTTGACCCTGACGGTAAGCTTGGTTTTGCCGTAGGTATCAGTGAGGTTGCAGACTCTTCAGCGGTTGAATCGATAGCCTATACGTTTGGAAATAGTATTGTCGAAGGAACTAAGTATGGTTTAAATACCCTTGGAGACTACGTTAGTCAATTCAAGTTTATTTTCACTAAAAAGGGAGCTGGCTCCATAGGTGGTTTTGCTACGATAGGAAATCTTTTTCCTCCTGTATGGGATTGGCATGCGTTCTGGATGCAAACGGCATTGCTATCCATTATTCTTGCCTTTATGAATATTTTACCCATCCCAGCGCTTGATGGTGGCCATGTTGTTTTCTTAATTTATGAGATGATAACTGGAAAAGAAGCTCCTCTAAAAGTTTTAGAATACGCCCAGTATGTAGGGATTTTTCTTTTACTTGGATTGATGGTCTATGCCAACGGAAACGATTTGGTTCGTTGGATTAATGGTGCGTTTTAGCGCGTTTCTGTAATTGACTAGAATCGAATTCAAATGAATTTTGTTTCTTTATAAAAAATATACAAATGAATTATACTCGTCCAACCTTAACTTTCTTTTTTGCTCTAGCAGCAACATTATTTCTTGTTTCATGTGGAGGCACATCTGCTTGTGACTGCAAAAACAATGATAAAATGGGAAATGCTAGCGATACAGAACTAGAAGAAAAATGCAAAGAAGCTGAAAACAACATGTCTTCCGAAGAAAAAGCAGACTACATCTCTTCCTACAAGGACTGTAAATAAATTCAGCTTTCTAAATATATCTAGGCGCAAATGCAATCTGCTTTTGCAGATTCGGTTGCTTCTTAGTGAACCTAAAAACAGACTTGTATGCAAGACTTTCAAAACTATATTCTTGGCGCCTGGGGCAATGGTAAAGGCTCAGAAACCGATCTTTTTAATGCAATTAATGGAGATCCCTTAGGTTGCGTTTCAAGTGCAGGAATTGACTACAAAGAAGTCCTGCAATATGGAAGGTCTGTTGGAGGTCCATCACTGCGAAAAATGACATTTCAAGAAAGGGGAAGAATGCTCAAAGCATTGGCTTTTTATCTTCTTGACCGTAAAGACTCGTATTACAAGGTTAGTGCTTGGACTGGTGCAACGAAAATCGATTCTTGGATTGATATTGAAGGCGGAATTGGCAATTTATTTGCTAATGCATCCTTAAGAAAGCAGTTTCCTGACCTGCCTTATTATGTAGATGGCGTTGCCGCACCCTTATCTAAAGGAGGGAGTTTTATTGGGCACCATATTATGGTGCCAAAAGAAGGGGTCGCTATACATATCAATGCTTTTAATTTTCCAATATGGGGAATGCTCGAAAAAATCGCGGTAAACCTTATGGCTGGTGTTCCTGCAATTGTTAAACCTTCTGAATTCACTTGCTATTTAACAGAAGTAATGGTTCGAGATATCATTGCCTCACAAATCCTTCCTGAAGGAGCGCTTCAGCTTATTTGTGGTTTGGGCAGGGGAATTATAGACCACGTAGACTCTAGAGATACAGTAACCTTCACGGGAAGTGCCTCGACGGGGAAAGTCCTAAAAGGATTGCCTCACATCACTGAACAAAGTGTTTCGTTTAATCTTGAGGCAGACTCTTTAAATGCATCGGTCCTTGGTATGTATGCGACTCCGGGAACGATAGAGTTTGATCTTTTCGTAAAAGAATGTGTTAAGGAAATCACGATTAAAGCCGGTCAAAAATGTACGGCCGTCCGAAGAATACTTGTACCTGAAAACCTATTAGATGAGGTGCAAAAGGCAATAAGCGAAAAACTAAACAAAACAAAAATTGGCGACCCATCAATAGCGGGTGTTCGGATGGGGGCATTAGCCTCAAAACTACAAGTAGAGAGGGTTAGAGCAAGTGTAGACCTTCTCGCTAAATCTCAAAGTATTGTCTCAGGTGACCTAGACAATTTTGAAGTTCATGGAGCAGATAAGAATAAGGGCGCTTTCTTTTCGCCAATTCTATTTCGAAATGACGATCCTTTTAAAAATATAGCTTGTCATGAAATTGAGGCATTTGGTCCAGTATCTACGATTATGCCATATAAAAATATCGATGAGGCAATTGAACTTGCAAAAATGGGTAAAGGTTCATTGGTATCATCCATAGTCACCCCTGATAACAAAGAGGCACGAGATTATGTGGTAGGTGCGGCGAGTATGCACGGAAGAATCTTAGTGCTCAATAAAGATTGTGCAAAAGAAAGCACAGGTCATGGCTCTCCCATGCCTTTACTCACGCATGGTGGTCCTGGTCGCGCTGGAGGAGGCGAAGAGATGGGCGGTAAGCGTGGGATTCTACATTACTTACAAAGAACTGCTATTCAAGGTCATCCGACTACAATTACTGCAATAACAGAGCAATTTCAAATAGGGGCAGAAATGCCAGAAGCAAACCCACATGTCTTTAGAAAGCACTTTGAAGAATTGGTCGTTGGAGAAACCGTATTCACGCACAAACACACTGTCACAGATGCAGATATTGTAAACTTTGCCAATGTGTCTGGTGACAACTTTTATGCGCACATGGATGCGACCTCGCTTGACGGAACTATTTTTGAGCAGCGTGTAGCGCATGGTTATTTTATTTTATCCAAAGCTGCAGGCTTATTTGTCGATCCTAAAAAAGGGCCTGTATTACTCAATTATGGTTTGGATGATGCGCGTTTTATTAAACCCGTATATCCTGGAGCAACAATTGGCGTTCGATTTACGGTTAAAGAAAAAATGGACCAAGAAAAACGTAGTGAAGACGATATATCAAAAGGGATTGTCCGTTTTCTTGTCGATGTTTACGATGAAACAGGTGAGACCGTAGCCTTGGCGACCATCTTGACAATGGTTAAAAAGCTTGATCAATCTTATTAATACGTTCCTCTATTTTTTAATGCTACAAAAAGCGGAACACAGAATTTGATTTCTATCAATTAATAGGGAGCTTTATTTGCCTAAGTGTCATTTATACACTAAGTTTGTTTTAACCCTCTAAAATAAAACTTATGATTACTTCCAAAAAAAGATCTCTAAACGAAATTAGACAAACAAAAGATTCTTATTACGTCGTTCCATCAACAGTTACAAAATCCCTCACCGAACAGGTGATCGGAGATTTTTTTAAAAGGGACAGCGGTCAATCGACAATCACAATAGAAAATTATTCAGAATTAACAGACTTTTTACGAACGAATCGTTTCATTATCACAAAGGAATAATTCATGAAAAAAAACTGGGGCAGTAAACTCAACTTTGTGTTATTGGCCATCCTTGTTTGTGTTGTTTTATTTGAGAATGACCCCTATGATTATTCGACCAGTCATCTTCCAATAGATAGTGGAGATACTGCATGGATGATCGTAGCAAGCGCCTTTGTCTTATTGATGACGCCGGGACTTGCTTTTTTCTATGGCGGAATGGTGAATATTAAAAATGTTATTTCCACCATGTTACAGAGCTTTGTAGCGCTGGGGGTAATAAGCGTAGCCTGGGTTGTTATCGGGTTTAGTTTGGCCTTTGGGGACAGTTTTTATGGAATCATTGGTAGCCCTATTACCTATTTCAGTTTTAAAAATGTAACTCTTGCCCCACACCCTGAATTTGGTCCAACAATTCCCTTCTTAATTTTCGCTTTTTTTCAACTAAAGTTTGCGATTATCACACCGGCGCTTATCTCAGGAAGTTTTGCGGGACGGATTCGTTTTCGGTCCTATATTCTATTTATGCTGCTATTTACTATTTTCATTTACTCTCCCTTAGCCCATATGACATGGCATCCGGAAGGTCTTTTAAGGAAGTGGGGGGTTATCGATTTTGCAGGTGGGACAGTCGTTCATATGTCCGCTGGATTGGCTGCTCTTGCTGGTGCATTGTTTTTAGGGAAACGTAAAATACTCGAAGAAAAACCTGCAAATATTCCTTTTGTCATTTTAGGGACAGGGCTTCTTTGGTTTGGGTGGTTTGGATTTAATGCCGGCTCCGCTTTGGGAGCAAACTTTGATGCTGTTGTCGCTTTTGCAAACACAAACCTAGCATCGGCAACGAGTATGATTACATGGATATTCTTTGATAGATTTCGAGACGGAAAGATGTCTGCTCTTGGTGCCTGCATTGGTGCCATTGTCGGACTTGTCGCAATAACTCCTGCTGCCGGCGTGGTCACGCTCGGACAAAGTATATTTATTGGTTTTATTGCCGCTATTATAAGCAATTTAGCCATTGGAGTCTTTCGTAAATTGAACATAGACGACACTCTAGATGTCTTTCCGACACACGGAATTGGAGGTATAGTTGGAATGGTTCTTACCTCTGTTTTTGCGGCAGATGTGGGCTTGGTTTACGGCGAGTACAACACCTTTTTGATGCACCTCGTTGCCATTTTAGTTATAGGTGTTTATACACTTGGCATGAGTTATCTTTTGTTTAAAATCGTCAATTTAATTACCCCTCTTCGGGTTCGTGAAGATCAAGAAGAAAGAGGGCTTGATGCCTCACAGCACGGCGAGTATTTTAATTAGGCTTTTCTAATAGAGGAAGTTGTTATACGGATATCTAACCTTAAAGATCTCTTGTACTTCCTTATAAATCGTGTTTCGAAGCTCTTCCATATTCTCCTTGCTTTTGGCAGATATGAAAATCACTTTTTCGGGACCGAGCTTTGACATCCATGTTTTTTGCAGAGCCTCCAATGAGGATAAACCATCCGGATCTTCCAGCTCATATTCTGGCGGTAAATAAGCATCTATTTTATTAAAGACGACTAAGGTCGGCTTTTCAGTTTTATCAATTTCACTTAAAGTTTCATTTACTACACGGTAATGGTCTTCAAAATTCGGGTGAGAAATATCCAGTACATGAATTAATAAGTCCGCTTCTCGTACCTCATCAAGAGTTGATTTAAACGACTCCATCAGCTGTTTCGGAAGTTTTCTAATAAACCCAACAGTGTCCGTTAGTAGCAACGGCAGGTTGCCTATAACAACTTTACGAACCGTCGTGTCAAGTGTTGCAAAAAGCTTGTTCTCTGCAAAAACCTTAGACTTTGAAAGTACATTCATTAAGGTACTTTTACCTACGTTGGTATAACCAACTAAGGCAACTCTGACCAGCTGCCCCCGATTACCCCTTTGCGCACTCATTTGCTTGTCGATCGACTTCAATCGCTCTTTCATTAAGGAAATACGTGTATTGATAATCCTTCTATCGGTCTCGATTTGAGACTCTCCTGGACCACGAAGCCCAATACCACCTTTTTGTCTTTCTAGGTGTGTCCACAATCGTGTCAATCGAGGGAGCATATACTGAAGCTGAGCCAATTCAACTTGTGTCTTTGCATGAAAGGACATTGCCCTATTCGCGAAAATGTCTAAAATAAGAATGGTGCGGTCCAATATTTTACATTCCAGTTCTTTTTCGATATTTCGCAGCTGAGAAGGTGAAAGTTCATCATCAAAAATAACCATCTCAATATCCTTAGCGTTTATATATTCTTTGATTTCTTCTAGTTTTCCGGTCCCAACAAATGTTTTGGGATTAGGCATAGGTAGTTTTTGAAGAAATTGATGCTGTGTTTCGGCACCGGCCGTTTCAGCTAAAAACCTAAGCTCATCTAAATGCTCAAGAGCCTCCTCTTCAGATATTTTAGCATGCGCCACACCAACAATTATACAAAATTCATGTTCCTCTTTAATTGTTGCTTGTGGTTTTCCCATTACTTTCTTAAGGTTAATACAAATTCAGATAGCCAAGCTACCTTTTCCTCCGATTGCAGTGTTTGTCCATACGCAGGCATCGCACCTTTTCCCTGCATAATGATTTGCTGTATTTCAGCACTGGTAAGTACGCTAATTTTTAGATTCTTGGAGCCGCTTGCGCCCAAATCACCAGAAGCACCATGACACCTCAGACAATGAATGTTATATAGCGTTTCACCATTTTCCAGTGGTGAATCAGTTAAAACTTCTTCCACAGAACTACTACACCCAGCAAGTGTAAATAAAAGTCCAAAAAAGAGTGTTCTTAGAACCATGATCCATTAAGCGCTTCTCTAAATGGCCAAGGAATAGAGAGTAAAATAAGAACCAGTCCTATCGTATACCATACCGCTATTTTTTTGTTTTTTTGTGCCGGAAATTCTTGCTTTTCAGCTATTTTACGACCGATTGTTACGATTATTATTGCTGCCAACATTCCTAGAAGGTGTTCCATACCATAGAACCGTGTAATAGGACTCTTCATCCATCCAGATTCAAAAGAAACATTGCCTGAAGTGTAGTAAAGAATGAGCCCTAATAAAAGCTGAATGTGAAGAGAAACCATCGCGAAAAGATTAACCATCTTGTTTTTTTTCTCATAGCTGTTTTTCCCTGCCACGGCGATATAAATCGCATAAATAAGTAGTCCTAATACCAACCACCTTAACCCTGAATGTGTGTGTACTAACATGTTTTATTTTTAGTCGTTCAACTTTAATACGGCAAGAAAAGCCTCTTGAGGGACCTCTACGCGTCCGATCTGTCGCATTCTTTTCTTTCCTGCTTTTTGTTTTTCTAATAACTTCCTTTTTCGAGAAATATCACCACCATAACATTTCGCGGTAACATCTTTACGCAATGCTTTTATTGTTTCTCTAGCGATTACTTTAGCGCCTATAGCGGCTTGAATAGGTATTTCAAACTGCTGTCTCGGAATCAGTTCTTTAAGCTTTAAACAGATTCGTTTACCCAAATCAAAGGCATTGCTTCTATGCACAAGTGCAGACAATGCATCTACCTGCTCCCCATTGAGTAGTAAATCCATTTTAATTAAATCTGATGTTTTATAATCTGTTGGATGGTAATCAAAGGATGCGTACCCTCTAGAAACAGACTTTAATCGGTCATAAAAATCGAAAACAATTTCGGCCAAAGGCATTTCAAAAGTAATTTCGACTCTGTCTTGTGTAAGGTAAACTTGATTTTGAAGTTCTCCCCTTTTTTCTATACAGAGCGTCATGATCGCGCCAACATATTCTGTCTTTGTGATGACTTGAGCTCGTATGTAGGGCTCTTCTATACGTTCCATTCCAGAAGGATCTGGAAGCTCAGATGGGTTATTTACAATATTAATCTGATCAGGTGTTTTCTTCATGTACGACTTGTACGAGACATTCGGTACTGTTGTAATCACAACCATATTAAACTCCCGCTCCAATCTTTCTTGGATAATTTCCATATGCAGCATTCCTAGAAAACCACAACGGAACCCAAAACCGAGTGCCGCAGATGATTCAGGCTCAAAAACCAAAGAAGAATCATTTAGTTGTAGCTTTTCCATCGAATACCTTAACTCTTCATAGTCTTCAGAGTCTACGGGGTAGATTCCTGCAAACACCATGGGTTTGACGTCTTCAAATCCTTTAATTGCAACTTCACAAGGGTTTTCGGAAGCCGTTATCGTATCGCCAACTTTAACCTCATTGGCCTGTTTGATTCCTGAAATAATATAACCCACGTCACCTGTTCTTAATTCTTTTTTCGGCTTTAAGCCCATTTTAAGAATGCCTATTTCGTCTGCGTTATAATCTTTATTTGTGTTTAAAAAACGGATGCGTTGGCCCTTACGAAGCATCCCGTTTTTAATTCTAAAGTATGCGATAATCCCACGAAATGGGTTAAAGACCGAATCAAAAATCATGGCTTGCAATGGGGCATCATCATCGCCTACAGGAGAAGGGATTCGATTGATAACGGCCTCTAGAATTGCATCAACACCTAGGCCTGTTTTACCGGAAGCTTCAATAATTTCTTCAAATTCGCAACCTATAAGTTCAACGATTTGATCAGAAACCTCTTCGGGCATTGCCCCGGGGAGATCCATTTTATTAAGTATAGGTATGATCTTTAAATCGTGTTCAAGCGCTAAATACAAATTCGAAATTGTTTGTGCCTCTATCCCTTGAGATGCATCTACTATAAGTAAAGCGCCTTCACAGGCGGCAATAGATCTAGAAACCTCATACGAAAAGTCGACATGCCCAGGAGTATCAATCAGATTGAGAATATAATCCTCGCCTTCAAAGGTATAACTCATTTGAACGGCATGACTCTTAATGGTAATTCCTCGCTCCCGCTCTAGGTCCATATCATCGAGTGCTTGATTTTGCATTTCACGATCTGATATCGTTCCTGTTGTTTGAAGAAGCCGATCTGCTAAAGTGCTTTTCCCATGGTCAATGTGGGCAATAATGCAAAAATTCCGAATGTGTTTCATGAACTATCAAAATTACACTTTAAATCTGAATTTATCTTCGTTTGAAGTGCTATTTATAAAACGAGTTTTACTTGTATAGTCGCGAGAATAGAACTTCTTTATGCAATGGTTTTTCCGCTAAAATATAATCCGCCATCTCCAAAGACAACAAGGGGGCTAACATGTATCCTTTTGTCCCAAGGCCATTGAATATATATAGCCCGTTATGCTCGGGATGTTCTCCCATAACGGGTCTTCGATCTGCCACCGTGGGTCGAATCCCAACATATTGCTCTTCAACCGTGTAATCAGCATCTGAAATTGCTTTTAATGTCAATTCTAATTTAGCGCGCGCTTCAGCTGTAACTTCCAGGCTTGGCTCATTCCATTCATAGGTTGCACCTAATTTATACTCGTTTCCTCCCAAAGGCAATAGAAATCCTTTTTTATTCCAGGACTCGTTTTTTGATAAGTTTTTACTTGTTATTTTTAACATTTGGCCCCGATTATGCTGAATATTTGCTTTGGTAAAAAAAGGAAGTGCATCGTTGTCAGCACCGCAACAAAATACGATAGCATCGTATGACTTCGTCTTATAAGTACAAGTTTCTAATTCGAGACTCGAGACATCGAACGGGGCATAGGATAAAACACCTTTACTTATGAGATAGGCGTGTAGTTGCTTCATGAAGACTTCAGGATGGATCCAAAAAGCACTTTTTACCAATCCTGACCCAAATTCATTTTTTGAATTCGGTATTGATTCATCAAAATCATCGTGAATCGTGAGGTAATCCTGATAAGCCGTTTCATGCTGCTTTGTTTCCCAAAACCCTCGCTCTTGAGCTGAAGAAAAAAAGCGCCTTATCTTAAGTTCGTTAAAGAACTTGGTATCAAATTTTTTTTCTAACTCCAAATAAAAACGACGGGCATAAGGCAATAATTCTTGAACACGCCATGATAAATTCATTCTCCTAAAAACCATAGGGTTAACCATCCCTGATGCCACCAATGAAGAGTGGTTATCTCCTCTGTCAATCACGCGAACCTCAACCCCTTTTTTAATCAGTTGAATGGCTAAACTTCCTCCTGCTACGCCTCCACCAATTATCAAAATCTTCTTCATCATGTATTTGCTATCGCGAGGCTAAAAATAGTTATTTGCAAGTTCTCATTCTTTTTAACCAAGATTTCACATATCGAATTTAACGTAGCACCAGTTGTTATAACATCGTCAACAATAGCCACTGTGCTGTGCTCAATAATCTTATCTGAAACAGAGAACGTCCCCTTGGTGTTTTCTTTACGCTCTTCTTTAGAGAGTTTGGTTTGACTTTTGGTGTTTTTGGTTTTCTTTAGAAGATTGTTTCCCACAGGGACACCAATGACAGATGATATTCCTAATGCGATCAATTCGCTTTGGTTATAACCCCTGTCATATCTTTTATTGTGATGAACAGGGACAGGTATGAGTACATCAAATTCTGCTTTTGAATGTAGGGCAAAATATTGCTGCCCTAAGAGGGTTCCAAAGTAAACCGCCGCAGACCGATTGAATTTGTATTTAATTTGGTGAATTACGGTCTGAACGGGTGAGTCCCGTTCAAAGTTGAAAAGGACACAAGATTCGATTATTTTTGAGCCAAGAATAGCCTGTTCTAATAGGTGATGCGCCTCCTTTTTTCTCCATTTTACTAATTCCATTTTTGAAAGACATCCATAACATAGAAACGGTGTTTTTATCGTTAGCTCTCTATGGCAATGAAGACATACGTCTGGATATAAAAGATGAATTATCGATTTTAAAAAAAAAAATATCCCCTCAAAAATCCTATGTAACCAAGGCATAAAAGGAATCTAAGTTTATATGAACATTTCGATGTGAAAAAAGCATTTAGGTTTAATGTAAAAAGGTAGTAAAAGTCATATATATTTATATGTATATAATATTGTAAAAAAATCAATACACTTTGTCAAAAACATCAATAAAAGTTTTACATTTTTCAATTGAAGCTTTGTGGATATCTTTCGGCCGCGTGTTTATAATCGCTGAAAGGTCTGTCGTTAAATGGATTGCGGTTTAAAGTGTTGAAAACATTGCGGAATTGTTAATTTCTTTACTTTGATTGTCTGAGATTTTTAACAATTTTTGTATGCCTCAGTCATCTGAAACTCTTCTTTCAAAAAGTGTTTTATTCGGCGGCTAGGGAAGCAAGAGTGTTTAGGGAAAATAAAAAAGGAAAATCACGGATTTAGATGTCCCTGACCGAAATTGTTGCCTCTTTAAATTAGAAACCAAATAACTAAATAAATATGGCGGAAAAAAACGAGCCGATTCTTCAAGGAAACAACAATAGATTTGTTCTTTTCCCGATTCAACATGATGATATTTGGTCTTTTTATAAACGGGCTGAAGCAAGCTTCTGGACAGCAGAAGAAATTGACTTGTCTCCTGACCTAATTGACTGGGAAAACAAACTCAATGATGACGAAAAGCATTTTATAAAACATGTTTTGGCGTTCTTTGCAGCTTCTGATGGGATCGTAAATGAGAATCTTGCAGAAAACTTTCTTGCAGAGGTTCAATACACCGAGGCAAAATTCTTTTATGGCTTCCAAATTGCAATGGAAAATGTTCACTCAGAAACTTATTCGCTTTTAATTGACTCTTATATTAAAGATACCGATGAAAAGAAACATTTATTCAATGCGATAGACACCCTAGAGTGTGTCAAGAAAAAAGCAGAATGGGCATTGAGGTGGATTGATAAAGGTTCTTATGCAGAACGCTTAGTGGCATTTGCAGCTGTCGAAGGGATATTCTTTTCCGGATCTTTTTGTTCTATTTTTTGGCTGAAAAAAAGAGGGCTAATGCCAGGTCTTGCTTTTTCAAATGAATTAATTTCAAGAGATGAAGGTCTTCATTGTGACTTTGCTTGCTTGCTTTACACGCAACATTTGGTAAACATGCTTCCTAAAGAACAAGTCGCAGCAATTATAAAAGATGCCGTAGAAATTGAAAAGGAATTTGTGACAGATGCGATTCCTGTTAGGTTAATTGGAATGAATAGTGATTTGATGTCCAAGTACATTGAATTTGTAGCAGATCGTCTCCTTGTAGAGCTTGGAAACGAAAAGATTTATAATACCGAGAATCCGTTTGATTTCATGGAAATGATTTCCATACAGGGTAAAACGAACTTCTTCGAAAAAAGAGTGGGTGAGTACCAAAAAGCCGGTGTTCTTACTGGAGAGAATGACAAGGACTTCACCGTTGATGAAGATTTTTAATAACCGAATAAAGAGGATAGCAGATGTACGTAGTTAAAAGAGATAGTAGAAAAGAGCCTGTAAAATTCGATAAAATTACAGCTAGAATAATAAAGATGTGTTATGGCTTAGATCCTTTGGTTTCACCTGAGGCTGTAGCAATGAAGGTTATTGAAGGGATTTATGACGGGGTAACAACAACGGATTTGGATAACCTCGCCGCTGAGGTTGCTGCGGCAAAGACAATTGATCATCCTGATTATGCTTTATTAGCATCTCGAATTGCAGTATCGAATCTTCACAAGGACACCAAGAAAACATTTTCGGATGTCATGAGTGATTTATACAATTATATAGATCCAAAAACAGGAGAAAATGCGGCGCTTTTATCGGAAGAGGTTTTTTCCATTATTATGGATAACAAAGACCTTTTTGATTCAAGTATCATCTATGACCGTGACTTTAGATACGACTACTTCGGGTTCAAAACCTTAACGCGTTCTTACCTCATGAAGCTTCATGGAAAAATTGCTGAAAGACCACAGCAAATGCTTATGAGGGTTTCAATTGGTATTCATAAAAACGATGTGGAATCCGCTTTAAAGACCTATAACTTGATGTCTGAAGGTTGGTTTACGCATGCGACACCAACGCTATTTAACTCGGGAACGCCTAAACCTCAAATGTCATCGTGCTTCCTTTTAACAACGAAGGAAGATAGTATTGATGGGATTTATGACACGCTTAAATCGTGTGCTCAAATTTCTCAATCCGCAGGAGGTATTGGTCTTTCTATTCACGACATTCGCGCGACAGGTTCCTACATTAAAGGAACCAATGGTGAGTCCAACGGAATTGTGCCTATGCTACGTGTTTTTAATGACACAGCTAGATACGTTGATCAAGGTGGGGGTAAAAGAAAAGGCTCTTTCGCAATTTATCTTGAACCGTGGCATGCCGATGTTTTTGATTTTCTTGATTTAAAAAAGAATCATGGAAAAGAAGAACAACGTGCAAGAGATCTATTTTATGCCCTTTGGATTCCAGATTTATTTATGAAACGTGTTAAAGAAAATGGGGATTGGACCTTAATGTGTCCACACGAATGCCCAGGCTTGTCAGACACGCATAGCAAAGAGTTTGAGGCGCTTTACACCAAGTATGAAAAAGCAGGTAAAGGCCGAAAAACGATTAAAGCCCAAGACCTTTGGTTTAAGATTCTAGAGTCTCAAATCGAAACGGGTACGCCGTATATGTTATATAAAGACGCTGCAAATGCAAAATCTAATCAACAAAACCTTGGCGTAATCAAGTCTTCAAACTTATGCACTGAAATTATTGAATATACCGCTCCAGATGAAGTCGCTGTTTGTAATCTTGCTTCATTAGCGCTACCTAAATACATTAAAGAAGACAAAACATTTGATTTCGAGAAGTTATTTAATGTGACCTATCAGGCTACCTTGAATCTTAATAAAATTATTGATGGGAACTTCTACCCCGTTGAAGAGGCGAGAAACTCTAACATGAGACACCGACCTATTGGTCTCGGCGTTCAAGGTTTGGCTGATGCTTTCATCCTTATGGGATATCCTTTTGAGTCGCCAGAAGCAAAGGCACTTAATAGAGAGGTGTTTGAAACAATGTATTTCGCTTCAATGACTGCATCGAAAGATTTGGCAAAAGAATTAGGCCATTACGAATCTTACCCAGGCTCACCTATTTCTAAAGGTGTTTTCCAATATGATATGTGGAATGTGACCCCGACTGATCGTTGGGAATGGAAGTTGCTAAAGGCTGAAGTTAAAAAGTATGGTGTTAGAAACTCATTGTTATTGGCGCCAATGCCAACAGCATCTACAGCACAGATTCTTGGAAATAATGAGTGCTTCGAGCCTTATACGTCAAACATCTATACAAGACGCGTCCTCTCAGGAGAGTTCATCATTGTCAATAAGCACTTGTTAAAAGATCTTGTTAAAGAAAACTTGTGGACTGCTGACATGAGAAATAAAATTAAGGGAGCAAGTGGGTCGATTCAAAATATCGATGAAGTCCCTCAGCGTCTTAAAGATCTATATAAAACAGCTTGGGAAATCTCCCAGAAAGCGATTATTGATCAGGCTGCTGACCGTGGTGCTTATATCTGTCAAAGTCAATCTTTGAATATTTTCATGGAGAATGCAAACTTTGGAAAACTAACCTCTATGCATTTCTATGGATGGGAGAAGGGATTAAAAACAGGGATGTATTACCTGAGAACAAAAGCTGCTACTGATGCCATTAAGTTTACAGTGGACAAGACTGTCGTTTCAAATAGCACCCCTAAATCAGAAGAAGAAATCGCTTGTGCAATAGACGATGGGGACGACTGCGAAATGTGTTCTGGTTAATCAAAAACTAATTATTCGTAAATAAATAGGGGGATGCTTAACGCTCCCCCATTTCTTTTTCAAGGAAAAAAACTAATACGACAGGGTCATGAAAAAAATTAAATCCGCTCTTATTTCGGTATACTACAAAGACGGTTTAGATGAAATCGTTAAAGAGTTACATAAGAACAACGTTGAAATTTATTCAACGGGAGGGACTCAATCTTTCATTGAATCCTTAGGGGTCCCCGTTATTCCTGTTGAAGACTTAACAGAATATCCTTCTATATTAGGAGGTCGCGTAAAAACCTTACACCCCAAGATATTTGGAGGCATCCTGAATCGTAGGAGCTTAAAACAAGATCAAGAAACAATAGAGGAGTACAATATCCCAGCACTTGATTTGGTTATTGTTGATTTATATCCTTTTGAAGAAGTTGTTGCATCAAAAGCTACTCACGATGAGGTTATTGAAAAGGTAGATATAGGCGGCATTTCTCTTATAAGAGCTGCTGCAAAAAACTATATCGACGTCATGGTGGTTTCATCAACAAATCAGTATTCGAAATTCTTGGAAACACTAAAACAACAAGAAGGTGCTTTTAACCTTGAACAAAGAAGAGCATACGCGACTGCGTCTTTTCAAATATCTTCACATTATGACACCTCTATTTTTAATTATTTTTCCGGCGACTCCTCAGAGGTTTTAAAAATCAGTAATTCCCAAAAAAGATCCTTGAGGTATGGCGAAAACCCACATCAAAAAGGGATGTTTTTCGGTGACTTCGATGCGGTATTCAAACAGCTTCATGGTAAAGAGCTCTCCTACAACAATTTATTAGATGTTGATGCGGCAACTAATTTAATGGGTGAGTTTTTAGACGATGGGCCCACTTTTGCGATTATGAAGCATAATAACGCTTGTGGTTTAAGTACAAGGTCAACGATTGTTGATGCCTATAAAGATGCTTTAGCAGCCGACCCGGTAAGTGCCTTTGGCGGCGTTCTTATTTCTAATACCCGAATAGACGCAGGGACAGCCGAACTTATCAGCACTTTGTTTTGCGAGGTACTCATCGCTCCTTCTTTTGATGCTGAAGGACTTGAAATTCTTAAGCAAAAGAAAAATAGAATTTTACTAGAGTCTAAGCCAATAGAAACGACGAAGCAAACGGTAAGGTCTGTTTTAAATGGTTATCTCGTTCAAGATAAAGATCTTGCCATTGAAAATGAATCAGCGCTTCAAAATGAAACACTGCTTTCTCCCTCAAAAAATGAAATAAAAGATCTCCTTTTTGCAAATAAAATTTCAAAACACACAAAATCAAACACCATTGTTTTAGCTAAAAACCTTCAACTTCTAGCCAGTGGGACTGGTCAAACATCACGAGTTGATGCATTAAGACAAGCCATACACAAAGCAAAGTCTTTCGATTTCGACCTGAAAGGGGCGGTCATGGCAAGTGATGCGTTTTTTCCTTTTCCTGATTGTGTTGAAATTGCTCACATTCAGGGTATTGATACCGTAATACAACCTGGAGGGTCAATTAAAGACCAACTCTCTATAAAATATTGTGATGCCCATAATATGAAAATGGTTTTTACAGGTATTCGTCATTTCAAACATTAACTTTAGTATATTTGAAAGAGCTTCTTTATTTCAAAAGAAATCATTCAATTTACTAGCAAAGAAGGAATCGTCAATATGGGTATTTTTAGTTTTTTAACACAAGAGATAGCGATCGATTTAGGCACCGCAAATACACTCATTATTTGGAATGACAAGGTTGTTGTTGATGAGCCCTCAATAGTCGCTAGAGACATTAAATCCGGAAAAATTGTTGCAATCGGTAAAAAGGCGCAACAAATGCATGGTAAAACCCACAAGCTTATTGAAACGGTTAGACCACTTAAAGACGGCGTTATTGCTGATTTTCAGAGTGCTGAACAGATGATTCGAGGAATGATTAAAATGATCAATACTGGAAGAAGTCTATTTAACCCAACCCTTCGAATGGTGATTTGTATCCCCTCAGGTATTACGGAAGTTGAAAAAAGAGCTGTTCGTGACTCGGCAGAACACGCAGGCGCAAAGGAGGTTTATCTTATACACGAACCGATGGCAGCTGCAATTGGAATTGGAATTGACGTTGAGGAGCCCATGGGCAATATGATTATTGACATTGGCGGCGGTACTTCGGAAATTGCTGTGATTGCCCTTGGAGGAATCGTTTGCGACAAATCGATCCGTATCGCGGGAGATGATTTCACGAGTGATATTGAAGAGTATATGAGAAGACAGCACAATATTCTTGTTGGGGAAAGAACGGCCGAGCAAATTAAAATTGAAGTGGGTGCTGCGCTTCCAGAACTCGCGAATCCGCCAGAAGAATATGCGGTACGGGGCAGAGACTTGATGACGGGAATTCCAAAAGAAATATTGGTTTCGTATACCGAAATATCATACGCATTAGATAAAACCATTTCAAAAATTGAAGAAGCAATATTAAGCGCATTAGAGATGACCCCTCCAGAATTATCTGCAGATATATACAAAACGGGTATTTATCTTGCGGGAGGAGGTTCAATGCTACGCGGATTAGATGACAGGATTTCAGCCAAAACAAAGCTCCCTGTGCATATTGCAGAAGACCCTTTGCGAGCCGTAGCTCGAGGGACAAGTATCGCTCTTAAAAACATCGATAAATACCAGTTCTTAATCAAGGATTAATCTTATTGAATTTTAAAAAGTCTAGGCGCTACTCTTAGGTACTTTCTTATCTTTGAACATGCAGAACTTAATAGCCTTTATTAGACGGTTACGTTTCCTTATCGTTTTTCTGTTATTTCAGTTTTTTGCTCTGTCCATGTATGTCACTTATATGTCTACTCCAAAAAGCAGCTACTTTACCACGGCCTCTGTTATTACAGGGAGTTTGTTTGAAATAAGGCATTCTATCTCCCAACATTTTCAGCTAGAAGAAAACAATGAACAGCTTCAAGAGGAAAACATTGAATTGCGAAAAAGCTCCTCCTTATTTCTATATAATTCAAGCTTTTCGACACTGCACACCCAAGACTCTATTTATGCCCAGCAGTATGATTATATAGCAGGCACAATTATTAATTCAACAACGACAAAAAGAAATAACTTTTTCACCTTAAATGTTGGGGAAATTCAGGGTGTAGAAAAAGGCATGGGTGTGTTTTCTAGCAATGGAGTCGTTGGGATTATACACAACACGAGCCCTCACTACAGCGTTGTTAAAAGCGTACTGACAAAAAACATTAATATAGATGTTCTTCTAACTGATGTCGGTGCACACGGAATGTTAAAGTGGGACGGTGAAGACCCAAGAATCGGCAAGGTCACAGGCATTAGCAACGACATCGCCATTCCAATTGGTAGTAAGTTGATTACACGTGGAGGAAGTGGGATTTTCCCCAAAGGAATCGATGTCGGTTTTGTTAAAGCAATTAAACCTATTGAAGGTGAGGCCTCTTGGCATATCGATTTAGAATTTACCGAATCCTATGCCACTCTCGAAAACATTTACATCGTTAAGAATTTGTTCTTAAATGAATTTAACAATATTCAAAACTGAGAAATGCCACAACTTCAAATTTACTTTCTGCGGCTTCTCCTGTTTGTTTTCTTGCAGGCTTTTATTTTCAATCAACTTGAGATTAGCCCTCTGATTCATATCATGGTTGTTCCACTATATATCTTCCTACTTCCTTTCGATCGTTCAGTAATCAGCCTGCTTTTTATCGCATTAATTCTAGGGATAGGTGTAGATGCTGCCTCTAACACCTTTGGGTTGCACACCTCTGCACTACTTCTATTTGCATACCTAAGGCCCTTTGTCTTTAAGTTTTTTTCGCCTCGGGATGGATACGACCCCCTAAAGTCACCTTCTATCTTTGATATGGGTAACCGTTGGTTTATTTCCTCTTTTTCGGTGCTTCTCATTATTCACCATTCGTGGTTTTTTATTTTAGAGGCTTTTTCATTCAATGAAGCTTGGCTCGTCCTTCAGAAATCCATTTTGAGTGTTGGCATTTCATTTGTAGTTTGCGTTATCCTACAAACTATCTTTATAAAACGAACCTGATCCTTGAATGTAGAAAATAGAAGATATGTAATTATTGCCTTTATATTAACTGTAGGGGTGATGTATGTATCGCGTCTTTTTTATATGCAGGTAATCGATGATTCCTGGAGCAATAGAGCCCATCAAATCAGTGAAAAAAGAAGAGAAATCACGCCCCCAAGAGCCGTTATTTTTGACCGGAACAAGAACAAGATTGTAGCCAATAAAACCTATTTTAATCTTATGGTCATTGAAGATAAGATGGGAGAGGACTTCGATACAATTGGTTTTTCAAAATTAATTGGTTTAACAACAAATGACATTCATGACCGATTTGCTGAAATCGTAAAGGGAGAGGGTATTTATTACAACAAGCACAACAACACGCGGGTTTCAAATTACCAGAAAATCAGACCTTATCCATTTCTTAAAGAGCTTACAAAGGATGAAATGGCAAAAATAGCCCCGTATTTAGATGCTTTTCCAGGCTTTTATGAGGAAGAGACGAGTATGCGTTATTACCCCTACCCCAATGCTGCGAATATTCTTGGATACCTCTCTGAAGTAAACGCAAGAGAAGTAAGAGAAGATAAGTTTTACAAACCAAGCTACAATATAGGACGTGCAGGAATTGAACGCTATTATGAAAAAGAACTTCGGGGATTAAAAGGAGTTCATTATGTGGTTAGGTCCGCTCTTAATAACGATGTGAAGAAATATGAAAATGGGCGTTTCGACACCGTCGCGCTGCAGGCCCAGCCAATACAGCTAGGGCTTGATATCAATCTTCAAGCCTACGGTGAGCGTCTTATGCAAAATAAAAAAGGCTGTATCGTTGCAATAGAACCCCAAAGCGGGGAGATTCTTTCGATGATCTCCGCTCCTTCCTTTGACCCCAATTTACTCGTTGGAAGAAAAAACGTAAGCTTGAATTATCCCCAACTTTTAAAAAATGAAGGGAAACCTTTATTTCCAAGGCCGACCCAGGCAGAATACCCCCCGGGCTCAATCTTTAAGCTGGTGCAGGGCTTAATCGGTCTTCAAGAAGGTGTCATCACCCCAAATACCGGTTTTGCTTGTAACAAATCCCTCGTGGGCTGTCACAATCACCCTGCCCCAAGTTCTATTGAAAAAGCAGTTCAATTTTCTTGTAACCCATATTTTTATTATGCCGTGAAAAAAATAATCCAACAAGGGAAAGAAGATAATATATATAGAGATTCCGAAAAAGGGTTGAATCTTTGGAATGACTATATGCACAGCTTTGGATTTGGAGAGAAACTCCAAAGTGACTTAACAGGCCTTCGTTCTGGGCTCATTCCCAATGCGGCTTATTATGACAGATGGTATGGCAAACACCGTTGGGCTTTTTCCACCATTCGTTCAATTTCAATTGGCCAGGGAGAGGTTAAGCTCACGCCGCTACACATGGCAAACCTTGCCGCTATTATGGCAAATAGAGGGTGGTATTACGACCCGCATTTTGCTAAAAAAATTGGGGATAAACCAATATCAAATTTTACAAAAAGAAAAACCATGGTGGACGCAAAACATTTTGAGCCTATTATTTCCGGGATGTGGAACGTGGTAAACGCTAATGCAGGCACAGCAAGAAAAGCAGAAATTGCAGGAATTGACGTGTGTGGAAAAACGGGGACGGTGCAAAACCCGCATGGAAAAGATCATTCTGTTTTTATTGCATTCGCCCCAATGGATAATCCAAAAATCGCCATCGCTGTTATTGTCGAAAATGCGGGGTATGGTGGAACTTGGGCAGCCCCAATCGCTAGTTTAATGATAGAAAAGTATCTACTTAAAGAATTCAAAAGTATGGCTAAAGAATCTAGAATCCTAAATGCTATTCTAGTAGAACCCTGACATGAGAAAAAGTAATTCACTTATTAATAATTTAGATTGGCCTTTGTTTTTTGGGTTTATCTCCCTCATTATTTTCGGGTTGGTCACTATCTATTCTGTTGCTTTTAACGAAGAACACCCTAGTCTATTCAGTTTTTCTGAAAAATATGGTAAACAGGTAATCTGGATTGGCATTGCCTTATTTCTAGGTGTCATGGTTTTTCTTATTGATTCCGATATTTATAAAAAGTTTGCGCTTCCTATCTATCTAGCGACACTCTCCTTGCTCGTTGTTGTTTTGTTTTTGCCTCCGATTAACGGGGCTAGGGCGTGGCTCGGTGTTGGTAGCATGGGAATACAACCTGCAGAATTTGCTAAAATAGCAACAGCTTTGCTCCTTGCAAAATATGTAAGCTCTTTGAACATGAAGCAATTAAGCTCTAAAAATGTGCTCTTAGCCTTGCTGATTCTTATTCTACCAATGGTATTGATTTTGATGCAACCCGATGCCGGAACGTTTGTGGTGTTTACGGCCTTTTTCTTTGTCTTATATCGTGAGGGCTTAACTTTTGACCCCTTTCTTTTAAAGTTTGTGAACCTCATTCCAAAAGTAAAGTTTAAACAAACTTGGATTGGGAGTCACTTTATTCCCATCTTATTTGTCTTTATATTTTTATCGGTGATCACCTTATTGTTTGGTGAAAGAAATATCCCCTTCATACCTGGGCTTAAACTATACGGGTCTATGGGTATCATTTCAAGCCTCTTTTTAATAGCTGGTATAGGAAGTTTTTTTGTGCAACGTTTTGGGTTAAAAAGAGCACGTTCTAAAGCACAATTTGTTATTATCCTGAGTTTCCTTGTGGGCAGTTCTATCTCATTAACTGTAGAGAAATCATTTGGTAGTCTGGCACCACATCAAAAGGACAGAATCGAACTTTTCCTTGGTTTGAAAGAAGACCCTAATGGAAAAGACTACAACCGTAATAGGGCTATGGCGGCAGTGGGTTCTGGTGGGCTTTTGGGAAAAGGTTATAAAAAGGCCTCTGTTTCTAGCGTTAAAACAAACCATGTTCCTGAAAGTGAAACGGACTTTATCTTTTGTCCATTTGCTGAAGAATGGGGTTTTGTTGGAAGCTTGTTTCTAGTGCTCCTTTATTTATTTATTATCGTTCGAATTCTTATTATTGCCGAGCGCCAAAGGTCACAGTTCAATCGTATTTACGCCTACTCTGTTGGCATGTTTTTTTTCTATCATTTTGCCGTGAACATTGGGATGAATATTGGATTTGCTCCGGTCATTGGGATCCCCCTTCCTTTTTTTAGTTACGGAGGTTCGTCTATGCTTTCATTTTCAATAATGATATTTATTTTACTAAAATTAGACAGTCAAAGAAGACACGTCCTTAGATAAAAGATAAATTGTAATTTTAACAAATGAACGAGGAAAATAGGAATATCACTAAAATTGAAAAACGTTTCCTTTACGTCCTTTTTTGGCTGCTCGGGCTTTTTCCGTTAATGGTTATTTCTTCCTTGTATCTCTTGCAATCAGAAGATGATTTGCCTCCTGTCGCTATGCTCGCTAATCCCCCTGAATTACTTGCCTCAAATATCATTGCAAATTCAGCCAATGGAGATACTGTTATCATAGGGAAGTTTTGGCAAGTCAACAGATCTAGTGTCTCATATTCTGAAATATCGCCCTTTGTTGTGGATGCCCTTATCGCAACTGAAGACGAACGCTTTATGCAACATTCAGGAATCGATTTCCGAGCACTCATGAGATCGGTATCATCTATGGGAAGTTCTGGCGGGGCATCTACTATTCCTCAGCAGCTTGCAAAGCTTCTATTTACACTTCAAAAAAGATCAAAAGAGAAAACCGAAACAAAATCCATGACGGCAACTATTCTTGGGAAGTTTGGAAGAATAAATGAGAAAGCCCAAGAACATATTATTGCAACAAGACTGGAGCAAACCTTTACGAAAAAGGAAATTATTACAATGTATTTGAATCAGTTTGACTACCTATATAATGCCGTAGGAATAGAAAATGCTGCTATGGTGTATTTTAATAAAAAAGCAATAGATTTATCAAAAACAGAGGCAGCAACACTTGTGGGGATGTGCAAGAATCCTGGCTTATATAATCCTCATTCCTATTCAACAAGGAATTATGGCAGAAGACTTTCCGTTCGGAATAAAATAAAAATAGAAGAGGTTAAACAGGTTGAGATTGATGAAGCCCGGGCTAAGGATTCTATAAGGGCCATCAGTAGAAGAAATCAAGTTCTTTTCCAATGGTTAAGAAATAGTGAAAGGAACAATCCGGATCTTTCCTATAGATTAACGAGAAATGAATATGACTCATTAAAGCAAACCCCGATTGTTATTGATTATACAACGGTTGATCACAAAGAGGGCTTAGCGCCATATTTCCGAGAAAGTTTGAGGCAAGAAGTCAGTCAATTGTTAAAACAAAAAAATAAAACCGGGGAATATCAATATGCAAAAAAAGATGGGACCCCTTATAACATTTATCGAGATGGTCTTAAAATTTACACAACACTAAATACCTCTCTTCAAGAAAAAGCAGAGGCTGCTGTAGAAAAGCACTTAAGCGGTAAAGATCCTTTGAATAAAAATGCGGCGGCCGTCCCTTCCTTACAACAGCAATTTGATCGGAATAACAGAGGGCTTCGACGCTTTCCTTTCTCAAATAAACTAAGTAAAGAAACAGTCAATTCAATTTTAAATAGAGCAAAAAACGGTAGTGCACGATCTAGAGCGATGAAACGCGCAGGCTTGAGTATCGGGGAAATTGAAAATGCTTTCAATATACCCACTCAAATGAAGGTTTTCAGCTGGAATGGGGAAATTGATACCGTTATGACACCGTTCGACTCCATAAGATATTACAAATCCTATTTGCATACTGGATTAATTTCTATTGATCCAAGAACGGGTTTTGTAAAGGCTTGGGTAGGGGGCGCAAATTTCAAACACTTTTCCTATGACCACGCTCGACAGGGAAAACGTCAAGTCGGTTCGACTATTAAGCCCTTCGTTTATGCAACTGCCTTATCGATGCATGTTGTAAATCCATGCACAAAATTTAATGAAAATGAACATTGTGTGGATATTGTAGATGAAAACAATGTCTTAATTAAACAATACTGTCCAGGAGGTGATGCCGCTGAAACGGTTAGTCTAGGGATTTCTAAATCATCCAACCCAACGACCGCAGGGGTTATGGGAAGAATGGGGCGCTTCAATTCTTTTCTAAAGACGGGTGGGCCGTTTCAAATAAATAAGCTTTTAAGAAAAATGAATATCTTTCTAAGGCCTGAGGATCTAGTTCCCGCCATGTGTTTGGGTAGTATGGACCTTTCCTTATATGAGCTTGTTTCAGCTCAATGCGTATTCGTAAATGATGGCGTTTACAATAAGCCAACAACAATTTTACGAATTGAAGATCGTAATGGGAAAAAAATCTATGAGGCAAAACAAGAAAGGGAAAAAGTAATGAGCCCTACAGTTGCTTATGAAATACTTAAGATGATGATAGGGGTGGTGCAAGGGGGTACAGGCTCTAGCCTACGAGGAACTTGGAAGCCTTGGGGTGGAGTAAGTGCGCCAACAGCTGGAAAAACAGGTACAACGCAAAACAACTCTGACGGATGGTTTATGGGGCTTACTCCTGGTCTTGTAACAGGCGTTTGGGTCGGTGCTGAAGACCGTTCTGTTCGCTTTAAGACCATGACTTGGGGACAGGGTGCAAGAATGGCCCTTCCTATATATGGATACTACATGCAAAAAGTCTATGCCGATCGGAAGTTAAATTGGAGTAAAGAAGACTTTGCCGTTCCTGAAAATTATAACCCCGAAGAATTCAAATGTGAAGAAATTGCCACACCGGACAATGGAGGCCTGGGTGGCGAAGAACCTGATTTTTAAAATATGAATAAAGAAATAGGAAACGTTCATGGAGCCCTAAAGGGACTTGAAAGTGGAATGACATTAATGTTAGGCGGTTTTGGGCTATGCGGTATCCCTGAAAACTCAATTAATGAAATTGTAAAACTTGGTGTAACGAATCTAACCTGTATCAGTAACAATGCTGGGGTTGATAACTTTGGACTAGGTCTACTTCTACAAAACCGTCAAATTAAAAAAATGGTTAGCTCCTACGTTGGAGAGAATGATGAATTTGAAAGACAAATGCTTTCAGGAGAGCTTGAAGTTGACTTAATTCCGCAAGGAAGCCTTGCTGAACGTTGTAGAGCTGGCGGTGCTGGTATTCCCGCTTTTTTCACACCTGCAGGATACGGAACCGAAGTTGCCGAAGGAAAAGAGGTTCGAGATTTCAATGGCAAGCCTCATATTTTAGAAAGTGCCCTACATGCAGATTTTGCTATTGTAAAGGCATGGAAAGGGGATACAGAAGGGAATTTGGTCTATAAAGCAACAGCAAGAAACTTTAATCCAATGATGGCTATGGCAGGGAAAATAACGATCGCTGAGGTTGAAGAATTGGTGCCTGCTGGTAAGCTGGATCCTAATGAAATTCATACTCCGGGGATTTTTGTCCAACGGATTTTTCAAGGAGAAAAATTTGAAAAGAGAATAGAGCAACGAACGACAAGAAGTAAATAAAATGGCATTAGATAAAACCGGTATCGCACAAAGAATAGCACAAGAGCTTAGGGACGGTTGGTACGTCAATTTAGGAATTGGTATCCCAACTCTTGTTGCAAACTATATCCCTCAGGGAATAGAGGTTGAGTTTCAATCCGAAAATGGCGTTTTAGGTATGGGGCCTTTCCCTTTTGAGGGGGAAGAAGATGCCGATCTCATTAACGCCGGAAAACAAACCATAACCACCATGAAAGGCGCTTCTTTTTTTGATTCTGCGACCTCTTTTGCAATGATTAGAGGACAACATGTACAACTAACAGTGTTAGGCGCCATGGAGGTTTCCGAAAACGGAGATATTGCCAACTGGAAAATACCGGGTAAAATGGTAAAAGGAATGGGGGGAGCAATGGATTTGGTCGCTTCTGCAGATAATATAATCGTTGCCATGATGCACAGCAATAGGGCTGGTGCCTCTAAACTTCTTAAGTCCTGCTCTTTACCTTTAACTGGAGTTGCTTGTGTAAAAAAAGTAGTCACTGAGCTCGCCGTTCTTGAAATAAAAGACGGTGCATTTCATTTAATTGAAAGGGCTCCCGGTGTAAGCGTCGAAGAGATTCAATCCAAAACAGAGGGGAACCTTGTGGTCAATGGAACTATTCCTGAAATGTCATTATAGAATTATGAAAGAATTAGAGGTTAAATATCAAACGGCAATTCTAGCGGCAGTGGAGGCGTCTCAGATCATTATGGACATCTATGAAAATGATTTTGATACGATTATAAAAGACGACGGGTCTCCCTTGACCAAGGCCGACTTGGCTTCAACAAAAATAATTCACAAACATCTTGAGCCATTGAAGATTCCTATTACAGGAGAAGAAACAGACAAGATGCCCTTTTCGGAAAGAAAGACATGGAAAGAATGCTGGTGTATTGACCCATTAGATGGTACCAAAGAATTTATAAATAGAAATGGCGAGTTTGCAGTTAACATCGCATTGCTTCGTGATGGAAAACCGGTGTTTGGACTCATCGCTTCCCCTGTTCAAAAAATAATTTTTTTTGGCGGCGCAGAAACGGGGGTCTATAAAATGTCATACGAGGATATTGATTCCCCACAAAATTGGGAGCACATAACTGAGCCAACCCAGGTGAATTCGCCCATGGTAATGACCTGCTCAAGGAGCCATCATTCGGGACCTGTGCTTAGTTTTATCAACGAGCTTAAACAAATATCACCTACCATTGAGTTTGCAAAGAAAGGGTCTTCTTTAAAGTTCTTTGACCTTGCAAGTGGAGCGGCAGATGCATATCCTCGATTTGCGCCAACTATGGAATGGGATATTGCAGCGGGACAAGCCATCTTGGAAGCTTTAGGGGGTTCGGTTGTTCACGCCGAAACAGGACTCCCGCTCTACTACAACAAAGAAAACCTCACAAATCCTTATTTCATAGCCAAAACCAAACCCCTATTAGCATTGTCGTCATGAAAAAATTAAGCTGCTTGCTTTTGATGCTCATTGCGTTTTCGACGCATGCTCAAGAAACATTGGTGGGCCATTCTTTTTTTAGAGATCACGACCAAAACCCAGCTTTTGCAGACGATAAACCTTCGATTTGCGATGTTGGATTTCAAAAAGACACGACCAAAGCTTCCTTTTTAAAGAAATTAAAACAACATTTTTTCGATCAATACCTTTTTGAGGTTCATGAAAAAAATGTCAATCTATATATCTCCCCTGTTGTTAATTTTCAGCTTGGACAAAACTGGCTGGATTCAGATGGGCCGTCTTTATTCCAAAATACAAGAGGTCTATATGTAAACGGTGAGCTTTTAAAAAACTTCTCCTTTAGTAGCGCTTTTGTTGAAAATCAGGCGCGATTCAGTGAATATGAAACAAACTTCATCACCAATCATGGGGAGTTCTATCCCAATGCATCTAGCATTCAACAAAATGGCGTGGTCCCTGGAGGAGGCCGCACAAAACCATTTAAAGACGGAGGATATGATTATGCTTATGCCATCGGCTCGTTTCTTTATAAGCCCATAGAAAACCTTGAAATAAGAGTCGGAAATGCACCTTCATTTATTGGTTCAGGATATCGATCACTAATCCTATCTGACAACAGTTACCAAGCACCAAGCTTAGACGTCAAATATTCCTTTCTGAAAAAATGGAGCTATGGTGCGCGAAGAACGCGTCTGTTTAACTTAATTCGTAAAAACGCATTTTCTACCGTAGAGGGATACTATCAGCCAAAGGCATCGGCTTTACACTATATAACTTATGACGTAACTCCGAAAGTAACCATCGGGTTCTTTGAAAATGCAATTTGGTCCATGGGAGACACGATCACAGAAAAGCCCACTGGCCTGTATTACGCGCCTATTCCGTTTCTTGGCTTATTACAGTCTGAGAACTTCTCGCTTTATGGTTTCGACGCCACTGAGACTGTTGGTGAAAAAGTGCGATTTTATCAGCAGTTTGTTTTGTCTGGTTTTAAATCTCAAAACATGGGCTTCCAGCTTGGTGTGCGTTTTTACGATCTGCTTCCAAATTCGATGCTTCAGTTTGAATACAATAAGGTGGGAACGGACTTATATACTGCTGAAGCACCCAACATGAGTTACACGCATTATAACTTACCGCTGGCCCATCCTAAAGGGCAAGGATTTGATGAGCTCATCGTTCGCGCGAATATCTCCATTAAGCGCTTTTATGGCGAGAGTAAAACGGTTTGTTATTGGCTAAAAAACTACAACGAACGCATCCTACTTCCAATGAACAATGAGAGCGTCGAGATTGAAGATGTTATCGTTCATCAGCAATTTGAATTGGGATACCGAATCAATCCAAAGATTAATTTTTGCTTTTTTGGTAGGGCTGTACTCCGGGTTTCTGATATTGAACCCACGCAATTACTGCTTCATGTTGGCTTAAGTACAAACCTATTTAACAGCTACAATGATTATTAATAAGGCCCTGACTATTCTCGTTGTACTCCTGGCCTTTGGCGCTTGGAACCAATCGGATATTGGATATTTAAATGGGAGCCTTGTGACTACTCTTCGTTCAGAAGCGCCAAAAGACAGCTCTTCTGTTTCTGTTTCCCTTCATCATTCAGACTTAAGACCTAGTCTAAGGTTAAATAATTCAAGTCTTGGGTTTCGTCTATCAAAAAAAGAGCCCGAAAAAATCAATCTGATTCCCTTAATTGACCTTGGTATTCAATATAATGATGAATTGAGCCACAGAGGTGGCTTGGGTTTTCTTCTAGAAGCAAGGCCCATTAAAAAAAGTTATGTGCGGATTGGGGGGCTTGTTAATGTCTCCAATTCTGCGCTGCTCAACCCCGGTAATATAAACCTCTCCGAACTTGGAACAAGCCAAGAGCTTTGGTTTTTGCCCTTGACGAGATTGGCCTATACGCCTAATGAGGTGTTTTCATTTCAGGTGGGGTACGATAAAAATTTTATTGGAGCGGGAAGACGGTCCCTATTTCTAAGCGACTATGGGAAACCGATGCCTTTTGGCCAGATTCGAGCTCAGTTTTGGCATATGGAATACAGTGTGAACTACCAGTTTTTATCCGAAAACTACAATGGCCAAAAACGATCTAAGTATGTTACGAGCCATTACCTGAGTTGGGATATTTTACCTTGGTTGAACCTAGGTATTTTTGAGGCTGTTGTTTTTCAGCCAAAAGACACCTTACTCAATCGTGGATACGATGTAGAATACCTGAATCCTTTTGTTTTTTACCGACCCCAAGAGTATTCCATGGGCTCCTCAGATAATGTCGTCATTGGGGCCGCATTAAAAGCTTCCATAAAAAACACAATCATATACGCTCAGGTTGTGCTAGATGAGTTCTTACTTTCTGAAATACGGGCAAGAAGCGGTTGGTGGGCAAATAAGTTTGGCTTTCAGTTGGGCGTTTCTGGATTTTTTGATTTAGGACTCTCATGGCTAAGTTATCGCATAGAAAGCAACCTCGTTAGACCTTACACTTTTTCACACTTAACACCTTTACAGGTATATGGGAATAACGGATCACCCCTGGCACACCCCTATGGAAGTAACTTTTCCGAAATTCTGATAGAACTCAATTGGAGAAAACGAATAAACGGTAAATTAAAATTGTCCTTTTTCGGTTCTTATGGCATTCAAGGCGTAGATATTAATGGGCTGAACTACGGATCTGACATATACCAACCCTACATTAACCGACCCAACGATTACGGAAATTTCATTGGACAAGGAATACAACAGAACTTTTTGAGAACGAATACACGTGCTTCCTACAACATTTCGCAGAAAGGGTATCTTCATGCCTTTGTCGAGCTTCAGACACAGTACTTAAAGATCGATGAATTCCGTGGGTTGCGCGTTATTCCCATGGTCGGTTTGCGGTCTTATTTATGGAACGATTATAGAAATTATTAATGAGCGGAGATCAAAAAAACAACCCCTTACACGGCTTAAAGCTTATAGACATTCTGGAAGCATTGGTTGAAAAACATGGTTGGGAAGAGCTTGGGTACCGCATCAATATTCGTTGTTTTAATTATGACCCCTCCATTAAGTCGAGTTTGCAGTTTTTAAGGAGAACACCATGGGCAAGAGAAAAAGTTGAACGTTTATATTTAAGGTCATTCAAATGAGAAGAAAAAAGTCTAAGCGCGGAAAACTTGGAACCTGGTTGGTTATATTGGGTCTTTTCGGTGGGTTTTATTTGTTGTCTTCAAAGCAAGAAGTCGTAAAACGTATTGTTAAAAAAACCATTAATTATACCAAGCTACAAGTTAAAGAAACCTATAGTTCGAAGCTCAAAGATAAAATGCCGGCTTATATTGAATCAGTTGCGAGAACGGGTATTGTCCCCTGCCGAAATGGCAAACTAATCAAATCCCACCCGAATTTATTTAAAGTAGAGGATCGCCGCTACTATCAAATTGATCACTTAGACTACAGCCATCCATACCTAACCCAAAAAGGATTGGCCCTACTAAATAAAATCGCGGAGAATTTTGGAAAAAAAATCGCATCTACAGACCTCCATGACTCTAAATTTATCGTAACCTCACTGACCCGAAGCAAGGAGAATGTACGCCGCCTAAGAAGAAACAATGGCAATGCCAGCGAGCGCAGTGCACATCTTTATGGAGGGTGTTTTGACATCACATATGCCCGTTTTTCGAATGCTAAAAAGTCCCTGTCGGGAAATGACGTTTATCGATTAAAGGAAACGCTAGCAGAGGTAATCTATGAGCTTAAAAAAAGAGATAAATGCTGGGCGATTACCGAGAAGAATCAGCCTTGCTTCCATGTCGTTTGTAAGTAATCTCCTTTTGAATTCGTATTCGTATCTTAGCTAAAACGTAAACCTATGTCTAAAATAGCTACATCATTAATTGCTTTAACTTTTTCCATTGTCACACTTAATACTTGGAGTCAATCTATAAGCGTCGGTCCTTATCTGCAAGATGCACATCCCAACGCGATGACCATGATGTGGGAGACAAACAGCATTGACGAGAGTATTATTGAATGGGGAGCTACAAATAGTCTTGGGTCTACGTCCATCGGCACCTTTGTTACTGGGAGCGGTTTATCACGTGTGCACACAGTCGTATTAGAGAATTTAAATCCTGACACCCGTTATTTCTACCGGATAAGCACAGATGATGTTCAAAGCGCAATTTTCGACTTTATCACCCCGCCTTTACCAGAAAGTGAAAAGAACTTTAATCTTATTTCAATGAGTGATATGCAACAAGACGGATCACACCCCGAGGTCTTTAGCGACATCATCAATAATGAATTAATCCCTTTTGTAAATGACAGATTTGGGAATGATTTAGCTACAGATATTGCTTATGTTTTTATTCCTGGAGACCTTGTGTCTGTTGGGGGCAATTACCCCTCCTGGAAGAGCACCTTTTTTGATCCCGCACAGGCGATATTTCAGCATGTTCCTGTATATCCTGTTGCCGGAAATCATGAACAAAATTCCGCGAACTATTTCCGGTATTTTAACTTGCCTGAAAATGGGACAAATCAAAGTGACTATCTCGAACATTGGTATTATAAAGATTACTCGAATGTTCGTCTTATTGGCCTAGAATCAAATAATGGTTATCGCATTCAAGAGCAGCTGGACTGGCTACAATCTGTGCTCAATGATGCTTGCGCAGATGAACATATAGACTTTGTTTTTGCACAACTACACCACCCCCATCATTCGGAATTATGGATTGACGGTAACACCGATTATACAGGAGATGTCATTGAGAAACTTGAAATTTTTTCGTCAGGATGTGGGAAGCCTAGCGTTCATTTCTTCGGACACACACATGGATATTCAAGAGGCCAAAGTCGCGACCACCAGCACCTGATGGTCAACGTCGCTTCTGCAGGTGGTGCCATAGACAACTGGGGTGAATACGCACAACAAGATTACAAGGAATATTCGAAAAGCACCGACGATTATGGTTTTGTCTTGGTCGAGGTTGAAGCAGGTGAAAACCCTCAATTTTTGTTGTCGCGTGTGAGTCATGGTAGCTTTGAAAATGGTCTTGTGAATGCAGAGATTAGAGATACGATTCGAGTGATGAAAAACAACATCGCTCCAGACCAACCCATAGGCCTATTCCCTATTGAAGGAGTATCTCTTCGGCCTGATTGCATTACGTTTTTGGGTTCTGATTTCAATGATACTAACGGGGGTGATCAGGGTGCAGTGCATTGGCAAATTGCAACGGACCCTAGCTTTTTCAGCTTGGTGTATGACGATTGGTTTCAGCATGAAAACTGGTATTTCGATGAAGATCTTGAAGCGGATAATAGCATGACTGAAAGAGAAGTTACGATGCTCAATGAAAACACAAATTATTATTGGAGGGTTCGTTACCGTGATAGAAACTTATCCTGGAGTGATTGGTCTGGAGGCATTTCCTTTCAAACGACGGAATCTACGCTAAGTGAAAACCTATTGCTTAATGCTGGTGCAGAAGAGGGAACGTCAAACTGGACCTCTGTAAGTGGGTCGTTCGAGGCTATTTCGAGTGGTGAATGTGCTGGAAACAATGCCTATGCAGGGAGCTATTTATTCGCCGTTGGTGGTGTTTGTAACCCTATGGCTTATGGTGAAGCTTATCAGGAGGTGTCCATAGAGGCTTATGGGGTCAGTATCGATAATGACTCTGCCTATGTGAATTTTGGAGGATACCTCAGCGATTATTCTGGAGACGACCTGCCAGAGTTTAAATTAGAGTTCTATAACCAAACTGGAGGATTAATTTCTTTTACTACAAATTACCCCAATCAAAGCCCTGAATGGACCTATCTACAGGATATTCTTCCTATTCCTAGTGGTGCACGCGCCATTCGTATGGTCCTTATGGGAACGCGAAATGCCGGCTCGGATAACGATTCCTATTTTGATAACATGTTTCTACGGGTCCAAACTTCGATTGAAGACTGTGAAGAACAAGTCATTGGCCTAGATGCTTTAGATGATTCAGGTGTGCTTTACCTTTATCCCAATCCTTCCGATGGTGAAATCTCAATACAAGTCCCTCCAATTCTCGATGCACAAGAATATTTTGTGAGCAATGCCCTTGGTGAAAACGTTAAGCTCGGGGTTTTGAAAAAAGGAATTCAAACCATTGACCTTTCTGACTTAAACAAGGGTGTTTATTTTTTAAATGTTCCCGGGGGGGCTCTTGGAGCACGTTTTGTACTTCAATAAAGCAAGCCTTTCTTCAAAAATTGTATTTCCGATTAAGGTAAAATTAAGGTACTTTGTATCGTCATGACTGAAGAAGAAAAAGGAGAGGTAAAAAAGCGAATTCTACACGAACTGGAAAAGACGCGGGAGTCTATTGAGGATTACAAGGAGTCGACAAAGCCCATTTCTCCTGAAAATGCAATTGGTCGCATATCTCGTATGGATGCCATCAATAATAAAAGTGTCGTTGAGGCCGCCCTGAGAAAATCACAAGAGAAATTCAATAAACTAAAGCTTGTTCTCGGCAAGGTCGAAGATCCTGATTTTGGAAAATGCATACAATGCGGCATTGAAATTCCCATTGGTAGAATTCTTCTAATGCCCCAAAGTAGGAAATGCGTTCGTTGTGCTCAATAAATGCCTGTTAGTCTGTATATTACGAAAAAATGTATCTTTAAGATAAGCTCCAGAAATAAACGTATTACGTTTAGCCCCTAGTTATGTAAAATAAAAAATGGTGAAAAAAAGCAGAAAATAGACCTTAAATAGAAGTATACACAGATTTAAAATAACAACATGAAAAATTTATTGATTTTAGTAGCGATGATACTTACGTTTGGAATGACAAATGCACAAAAAATATTCAGTGTGTCAAATCAAGCTTATGCTGATGTTAAAGTATTCGTAGTTGATAACCAGGCATATGCCGATTTATTGGTTTATAAAGTATCAAATCAAGCCTATGCAGGTAAAAATGATGGAAAATGGTTTTTCGTAAATAATCAGGCATATGCAAAGAAAAAAATATATTTCGTTGATAATCAAGCATATGCGGACTTGAAAATATATTTCGTTGATAATCAAGCATACGCCGGTTGGAAAAACGCCTCTAAAAAAAGTTTGATGTATTAAGCCTGCCCATAACCAGGTATATGAGCCAATAGCGGTTTTAGCCCAAGCGCCGGTATAACAAATCTTATAATACGAACATTCATTAGAAGTAAACGGGATAAAGCAATGTGTAAACTGAATATTAACGTATTTTACACGTACCGTAATGAACGAGAATGGAGAATCTTTCTAACAGAGCATTAATTAGTCGGCTATATAGTTCCGCCGATCAACAACTTGAGGACGCTAACTTTGATAATGAAAGTTGGTCGGAGTGGTATAAGGCTGTTCAAGGAATGACTGGTCCTGAAAAGATGGTTTATGTGATCGTGAAATTAAATCAAAGTGTCACAAGTGGTGGTTTTTCTGAATTTTACGATACCTCATTTGGTGTGTTTGCTCCCGAAATTATTCATGCGCTGAACGAAATTAAGGCCGTTGCAACTGCCGAAATTGTTTCTAGTTCTTTGCCTATTGTAAATCCGACAGGACTTTTGGATGATGCATACAAAGATTTTGTTTTCAACCTTCAGCTATCAGAACAACAAAGGGCGCAACTTTATTCTCAGGATATGCAGTACGACGAACTGCACGGACATGAGAATTTAGAGGACCTACTAGGTGAGTATTTACAAGAGATGATCAAATGACATTCGATACAATAGCTATACTGAATTAAATCTTGATCTAGCCGAACCCTTATTTTGTGAAAACATAAACAAAACAGTGCCGATCATTCTTCTTTAAGGGAACGAGGGTGCCCATTATTATAAAATACAAATGCGATACTTCATACACTTAGGATACGATGGCAGCAACTATAGGGGATGGCAGAGACAAGGCGAAACGCATAATACGGTTCAAGAGCTTATAGAAAAAACACTTTCTAGGATCTTTAAAAAAGAAGTAAGTGTATATGGTTGCGGGCGAACCGATGCCGGTGTACACGCCAGTCAATATGTCATTCAAATCAATCTTGATGAGGCTCCCGTATTCGATTTAAAGTTTCGTCTCAACAAAAGCTTACCTGATGATATCGCCGTATTTGAAATCATAGAAGTGAAGGAGAATGAGCATTGTCGACATGGTGCTATTGAGCGCACCTATGATTATTTTATTCATTGGAAAAAAGACCCCCTACTTTTTCGATACAGTTCCTTTTATGAAGACTTGGCATTAGACTTCGACCTGATGAAAAAAACTGCGGCGCTTATTCTAGAAACGAGTGACTTTAAACCGCTCTGTAAACAACCAAATGCGTACAAGAGTACTTTGTGTCAAATAAGTAATTGTGAGTTGTTCGTCAATGAGGATCAAGGGCGCTTGCGATTCACCATCACCGCCAATCGCTTTCTTCGAGGGATGGTAAGGATTTGCGTTTTCTTTTTGCTCGAAGTGGGAAGTGGTAAAATGACTTTAAAGCAATTTGAGGCCGTATTAAATCAAGAAGAAGATTTGATTGAGAAGCTTCCCGCGTATCCAAATGGGCTTTTTCTTAGCCGCATTAAATATCCATTTTTAGAATTAACGGATTCACATAAATTAATAAAAATGTTGAAGGCTGGATTGGATTAGGTGCCACCTATGATAAAGGGTTTGGCTGAGCAATACACTAGCGTAAATACAAGCAGAAATTAACGGGGTAGAATAAACGAAGATTTTGTATTAAATTTACTTACCTAAGTACCTATAAGAGGTGAGAAAATAAAACCGTTCTTAATACTCAAATGGAAATAAACAAAGCAAGATTTTCAATACTACAACGCTATCCTTCAGCAACTACGACTATGAATACACCTATTCTGTTTTCTTTACTTTTTTTACTTTGCTTTGGCCTTAATGGCCAGCAGCTTAATGACCCACAATCCCTATACGATGCTCCTGGAGGCATTTTTGATGTGGACTCTATTAGGGACCTGAAACTCGATTTTGAAGAGCCAAACTACCACAACATTCTAGTGAATTCTTTTTTCAATGATCCAAGCTACAGAATTCCCGCTACGCTTACCTTTAAAGGCGTTTCTTATGATAGTGTTGGTGTGAGATATAAAGGAAATTCAACTTTTTGTCTTCCCAATGACGAGGGCAATCCCAAGGTGCCTTACAATATAGAACTGAATCATTTTATATCGGGTCAAAAACTTGAAAATCTCAAAAAAATAAAACTGGCAAATGCATGGGTGGACCCAACCTTTGCAAAAGAAGTCACGGCAAGTAAAATCTACCGAAAATACCTACCCACCCCAGAAGCCAATTTATTACGCCTTATCTCACAAGGAAACTACGTGGGCATCTATGCACATACTGAATCTGTGGATAAGCAATTCTTGCAGAAACATTTCGATGAAAAAGACGGCGTCTTTTTCAAGTGTGACCCCATACAGGTTTTTTGTGGAGGCTCAAATGGGCAGGGAAATCCAGACTTAAAATGGCTTGGGGCTGATAGTGCCAGCTACTACAGCAGCTATGACCTAAAATCAGATAAGGGGTGGGCTGACCTTATGGGGCTCATTGAAACGCTTCATTTTGACTTTGATAATTTGGGGGAGGTTCTAAATATCGACCGCGTACTTTGGGCTTTTGCGGTGAACTCAGCAATCCTCAATCTCGATACTTATAACGGCTACTATGTTCACAATTACTATCTATACCAAACTGAAGATGGCTTGTTTCAGATGATCCCTTGGGACTTTGATAATGCCTTTGTTGGAGCTATTTTAGGCTTTGACTATTTTACCCCCGCGTTAGTTCACAATTATGATACCTACGGAGGGCAATATGCCACAAACGAAAGACCCCTTCTCGAAAAACTCTTGAATGACCCCTTGCGCAAAAAACAATACAATGCCCATTTAAAGACGATCCTTACAGAAACCCTTTTAGATACAGATGGTATTCGAAGTGGTATCAACCAACTGCAAGATGTTGCCTTCTCTTCGGTACAATCAGACCCTAATAAATTGTTCTCCATGACGCAATACAACGAAAATGTAGAAGAAGACCTTTGGACAGGCTGGGGCTTTGGAGGAATCATGTCGATGCTCGACGCTAGAAATGAATATCTGTCTGGACTTCAAACCATGGTAATGCCTACTCCAGAAATCTCAAATATGAGTCTTAACGATGGCATACTTACTGTAGATGTGACATTGGCCGCTCAAGTTGAGGTTATGGCAACAACTAGTGTTCACAATTCCAAATTTGAGGCCTTTACAATGTATGATGATGGCACCAATGGTGACCTTTTTGCCAATGACAATACCTATACCGCCTATCTTCCTTATGTCGTTTCGGGCGATGCAGTGAAGTTCTATATTCGCGCACAAAACTCAAGTAACATGAAACTGCTTCCTGAACGGGCAGAATATGAGTTTTTTATATTTGACCCATTTGCAGAAATAGATAGCCCTGCCACAAATGAAGCATTCAATGTCTATCCAAATCCCGCTAGTACTATATTAAATGTACGTGGTAAACAGTCTCAGAAACTCAGCTGCCATATCTATACGATGATGGGGAAAGAGGTCCTAACACAAGATTACTGGGGTAAATCGGCAATCCTTCAGATCTCCGAACTCCCCGCTGGGGCATATTTACTAAAGGTAAACAATCAAACTTTTAAAGTTCTAAAACAATAAAACGATGGCACAATATTTGGATTACCGAGGAGGTTATTAATAATTCACTACTTTTAGTGCCAAATCAAAAAAAAATATGCCACGATTTAAATTTCAATTAGTCCTTTCCTTTTTCTTTCTTTCTTTTTTTACCTTTTCTCAATCCAATACACTTGTTGTTTTCTCTCAAGATCCAACTCCTTTTTATGTGATATTAGATGGGGTAAAGAAAAATGAAACTGCAGAAACAAGAGTTATTGTTCCCGGGATCCAACAAACCAATAGCAGTGTGCAAATATTCTTTAAAGATGAAAGTATCGCATCAATCTCAAAAACCATTTGGTGGGAAGAAGGACATAAAAACGATGAAGTTACTTTTCGAATTGTTCCTGTCAAAAAAGGATATAAGCTGCGTTTTTTCAG
>TARA_B110000093_G_scaffold64368_2_pt1 | contig 50861 bp, 52 predicted proteins | sample TARA_B110000093 | Tara Oceans TARA_B110000093 (sample SAMEA4397390) | marine metagenome | biome: Polar Biome; feature: [MIX] marine epipelagic wind mixed layer (ENVO:01000061); material: water (ENVO:00002006), including particulate matter (ENVO:01000060) such as... | depth 10-100 m | reverse complement strand
GGACAGTAGCATATGCTCGATTGTCTGATCTGTTATAGTGCTGCTTTAAATAAACCAATGCCAGATGTATCAGTCTAACCAATGCGGTTGGCATTTGCCCAGTATTTTTCTGAGGATCCTAGACGATCAGCATGTGTTGAGTCACCGCGATCAAACAAAAGCGCTGGGTCCAGTGAAGGTGTGCCTGTTACCTTGAACGAAGTAATTCCTCTCATCAGCTTTAGAAAGACCAGCGCGCAACTTGCTTCAGCTGGTTTGTTTCCAAAGGGAAATTGGCTAAACCCAAAGGTGACAGAGATTGATATTGAACTTGAAGCGTTTGAAGAACGTGGTGACATGTTGCTCGAAGAGGTGTTCTTCAGAGAAATAAAGTAAATATGGTCGTTATTTCGTGCCGGATTTGCCCATTCGTCTTGACTTCTGAGCCGCTGAGCGGTGTATCTGCCCAAAGTTTTTCGCCCACAGAGGGGACCATCCCATGCACGAATACCGTAGCCATACCTGCGCAGACCTGACAGCACTTGATGTTGGGGATAACATTCGCCTTTCTGGTTGGGTTCATCGCGTCCGCGACCACGGTGGCATTCTGTTCATCGACCTTCGCGATCACTACGGAATTACCCAAGTGCTGTGCGATCCAGATAGCCCAGTGTTTGCTGAGCTTGAAAAGGTACGTTCCGAATGGTGCATCCGCATCGATGGCACAGTTAAAGCGCGTGATGCTGAGTTGGTGAATGCCAAAATCCCAACTGGCGAAATCGAAGTGTTTGTGCGTGACCTTGAAGTCTTGGGTGCATCATCTGAATTGCCGCTCATGGTTTTCGGTGATCAAGAATACCCAGAAGAAACACGCCTGAAATATCGCTATCTCGATCTGCGCCGCGAGAAGATGCAGAAGAACATGATTATGCGGTCTGATGTCGTTACGTCGATCCGCAAGCGCATGTGGGATAAGAGCTTCAAAGAATTTCAAACGCCAATTATCACTGCGTCTTCACCTGAAGGTGCACGCGATTTCTTGGTGCCTTCACGTCTGCACCCGGGCAAGTTTTACGCTTTGCCGCAGGCTCCTCAGCAATTCAAACAGTTGTTGATGGTTTCTGGCTTTGACAAATATTTCCAGATTGCACCGTGTTTCCGCGATGAAGATCCACGTGCGGATCGCTCGCCTACAGACTTTTACCAGCTCGACCTTGAGATGAGCTTTGTCACACAGCAAGACGTGTTTGACACAATCGAACCTGTAATCGCTGGCGTGTTTGAAGAATTTGGTGGCGGCCGGAATGTTGACCGTGATTGGACGCAGATTTCTTATAAAGATGCGGCTCTTTGGTATGGCTCTGATAAACCAGACCTTCGCAACCCAATCAAAATGCAAATTGTGTCTGAGCACTTTGCAGGCTCTGGTTTTGCGATTTTCGCCAAGCTTCTAGAACAAGATGGCACACAAATTCGTGCCATTCCTGCGCCAAAAGGCGGCAGCCGTAAATTCTGTGATCGTATGAATGCCTTCGCGCAAAAAGAAGGTTTGCCTGGCATGGGCTACATCTTCTGGCGCGAGAAAACAGCAGATGCTGTTGCCCAAGCAATGGGTATTTCAGTGAAAGAGGCGCAAGCCAAATTAAAATCTGGTGAAGTTGAAGGTGGCATGGAAGCCGCTGGACCACTTGCGAAAAACATTGGTCCAGAGCGCACTGAAGCAATCCGCCAACAGCTTGGTCTGGATGTTGGCGATGCCGCGTTCTTCTTGGGTGGTAAGCCTAAAGCCTTTGAAGGTGTTGCTGGTCGTGCCCGTAACGTGATCGGCGAAGAACTGGGTCTAACCGATAAAAACCGCTTTGCATTCGCTTGGATCGTTGATTTCCCGATCTACGAGAAAGACGAAGAAACCGGTAAGATTGATTTTGAACACAACCCGTTCTCAATGCCACAAGGTGGAATGAACGCTCTGCTAGGCGATCCATTGGACGTCTTGGGCTATCAGTATGACCTTGCGTGCAACGGTTACGAATTGGTGTCTGGCGCGATCCGAAACCACAAACCAGAGATCATGTTCAAAGCATTTGAAATTGCTGGTTACGGCAAAGAAGAAGTCGAAAAACGCTTTGGCGGTATGGTCAACGCATTCCAATACGGTGCTCCGCCCCACGGTGGGTGTGCTGCTGGGATCGACCGCATCGTAATGTTGTTGGCCGATGAGGCGAACATCCGTGAAGTTATTTTGTTCCCAATGAACCAACGTGCTGAGGACTTGATGATGTCAGCACCGTCTGAACCGATGGCTGATCAGCTTATGGAGCTGGGCTTGCGCGTTATCCCGCAGGACTAAGTTTTTTTAAAATCAATTTGAGGGCGGTGTAGTTTGAAAGCTACCCGCCCTTTTTGCGTGGCTGGCCCCGTGGGTTTCGCGCCGCGCAACTAGGGATTGGACTGTAGTGGAAAACAGCCTAGTGTCTGGCGGTGGCACGCTCTGATCAAACCCCGGCCATTTCTGGCCCCGTCGTCGAAAACTGGCCCGTGCCCCCGTATCCAAATAAGGATGTAATGAGGGGTAATTATTGCCAGCTTGAGCGGCTAGATGCGGAAAAACATGCAGCCCTTTTATTTCGTGTTTTTGAAGGGCACGATCAAATTTGGGATTATATGCCATACGGCCCATTCTCGTCATCAGCCCAGTATCATCGCTGGGTCAAAGAGGTCGCTGCACTAACAGATACAGTGTTCTATGCGATAAGGAATTTGCACAGTGGTGCCTTTGAGGGGGTCGCAAGTTTCTTACGAATTTCACCTGGAGCCGGAACAATTGAAGTGGGCCATATCAATATGAGTCCTGCGCTTCAGCGGACGCCTGCAGCGACCGAAGCGATGTACCTTATGATGCAATGGGCCTTTGAGGCCGGGTACCGGCGCTATGAGTGGAAGTGTAACGCAGCCAACATACCGTCGCGGCGCGCTGCACAGCGTTTGGGTATGAGCTATGAAGGCGTGTTTCGCCAAGCTGCAATTGTCAAAGGTCGCAATCGTGATACGGCATGGTTTGCAGCAATCGATAGTGAGTGGCCCGCGCTGAAGGAGGCGTTTAAGGCGTGGTTGGATTCGTCCAACTTTGATGTGAATGGTCGCCAGAATGAACGTTTAAGCGATTTGACGCGATTAGTTCGGCCCAACAGTGATCCGTCACTTTAAATCCTTTTCAAATGGTAATTCTTTCAGTCAGGCGTTACTGGATTAGTCCGATAATCTGCGCTGTTTCCGAAGAAGTTGGTTCACTTGCATCTCGTCTCGCGGCAAGTGCTTCAGAAGCCTTAAGCATGTTGTGGTCTTTGGCGCTGTGTGCGACGCCTCCGAGAAACTGTGCAACATAATCGAGCGTTCGATTGTCCTTACTGTCTTCAAGGACATCTGCCACATGCGCCATGTCATCTTGGTAAGTGATAGGGTCTGGAATGACAGTTTCATCCGTTACAATCCGTGGTCCATGCGGATGGCGATTTGCAGGTAGGTCCCTAAAATTGTTTCCTGAAATGTGGCAAGTAATGTGATCGGTTTCGCAAGGAACCCGTTGGTACCTGCCGTCATAGCCGTATCTCTTGAATGCGGGTTGCCTGAGGTTTCCAGCACGATTAATGGCCGCGGGGTATCCTCCACAAGGTCTTTGATAAGGTCCTTACCATTGCCATCAGGCAAACCTAGATCAACAATCGCGACCGATGGGTGATACACCTACAAGTGCTGTCGTGCAGATCGCAAACTGTCGGCACGTCGAATACGTGCACCACTCCGAAGGCAAAGCAAACGCATCGCTTCACAAGCAAAATTGCTGTCTTCGATTACCAGAACCGTAAGCCCCAATAGGGAGCGGTTTACAGTCGGGGCAGGCAAGTTTGGGCTGAAAGGGTAGATCGTATCCATGGCCCTACCTCATTAAATCTACTTCGACAAAGAAGCTACGCAAGCTTGGCTAACAGCCCGTTAATTCTAGGTGTCAAATAGGGGTGCGTCGGTGCGTCGCTTGCTCTTGTTGCGTATGGGCCGCATAAAGCGGCAAAGCGTCTAACTTCGGGGAAAAACATGATTGGTAGATTAAACCACCTTGCGATTGCTGTGCCTGATCTTGAGGCCGCAGCTGATCAATACCGCAATGCGCTGGGCGCTAAAGTGGGCGAACCGCAAGACGAACCGGATCACGGTGTGACTGTTGTGTTCATTGAACTGTCGAACACAAAAATTGAGCTGCTATATCCCTTGGGCGAAAACAGCCCGATCAACAGTTTTTTGGAAAAGAACCCTGCTGGTGGGATGCATCACATTTGTTATGAGGTCGATGACATCATTCAAGCGCGTGACCACCTTGTTGCAACAGGTGCGCGTGTTCTTGGGAACGGTGAACCAAAAAATGGCGCGCATGGTAAACCCGTATTATTCCTCCATCCCAAAGATTTTAATGGATGCCTTGTAGAATTGGAGCAGGTTTAAATCATGGGTATTACTTCAGCATTAGTATTACTGGCTGTCATCTGGTGGATGATTTTTTTGATTGTGTTGCCCTTTAAGGTGAAAACGCAAGGTGACGTTGGCGTGGTTGAACCGGGCACACACGCGGGTTCTCCTCAGGTGCACAATCTGCCCAAAAAGGCGATCATCACAACGGCTATCGCCTTGGTTGCATGGGGTATCATTTCAGCGATCATCTTGTCTGAAAAAGTACAGATCAGCGAGATGGAGTTCTTTAAACTCGACACTCTGAAATACGGTGATACAGATGAGTAAAGGTCGCTGCACCTAAGATTGGAATAATCAGGTTGAGCAGAGGGATAGACAGCGGCATCGCCATCAAAATTCCTGCCACCCAGATAGTGCCTCTGTGTTGTTTCCGCATGGCCTTAACTTGACTGCGCCCAACAAGGCGCATCGCGGCCAAGGTGAAATATTCGTGGCCCAATAAGAAGCCGTTCAGCACCCAAAAGATTAATGGTGCAGCGAATGGGAGTAGGACATACAAAAACAGGGCTAGGAAATTGGCCCCCACCAGCACGCCTAAGAAGCTTACTGTGTCCCGCAATGCTTCACCAAATGGAACAGAGCGGACCTGTAGGATGTGGGGATAGTGTTTGTCCTCAACGGCCTGTGCGACCTCGTCCAAAAATAGTGATGTGATTGCTGAGGCAACGGGTACCATCAAAAAAATGGATAAGAACGAGATCAGAAAAAATGACCCCCAGCTGATGAGGTCAGAAATCCAGCGCACACTTCCCAAGAATTGGAAGAAGGCAGACTCGCCCGTCATGTAGTTAATTAGTAAAATAAAGCTGGTGGTTGCGATGATCAACAGCGCAATTGTTAGCCCAACCCCCTTAATCAGGACGTGTCGAAATCGCGGATCACCCATCTGCCCCAAGGCGGCAAAGAAGCTGGATAAGATCATTCGTTAACCCATGATGTCATTGCGCCAACGTCAGGTCGTGGGCGTTCTGGTGGTGCCGTGGTTTCCGTTGCGATGTGTATGAAGCCAGCGATGCGCTCATGCGATTCTAAACCCAGTGCGTTGGTCATAAATGCGCGATCATGGCTGACCCAGCCGCTAAGCCAATTGGCACCCCACCCTGCAGCAAGGGCTGCATTCAGCAAAGCCAAGCAAACAGCGCCAGCAGAATAGGTTTGTTCCAATTCAGGCACCTTTTCAGACGGCTTGTGCACCTCAACGACGGCGACCGCCAAGTGGCCTAAATCAAACTGACCACGACCCTTTTTGACTTGCTCGTCGTCTAAATCTAACGCCTTACCACGCGCTTCGGCGATTTCTGCTATGCGCGGCATCGCAGCCTTTTCGATAACAACAAAGCGCCAGGGCTCTAGCTTTCCATGATCGGGTGTACGGGCAGCAGTGGTGAGCAATTGCTCTATCTCAGACCGATCTGGAAAAGGCATGGATAGTGTTTTAGCGGGGCGAGATCGGCGCGTTTGTAAGAAATTTAGGGCTTCAGGATTGGGCGTGGGCATTTGGGACCTATCGATATTTTGTTAACATTTTTGGCCGTTAGGGCCCACTTTCAAGTGCCGTCAGATTATAGTTCTAGAATGTCTGCCATTCTATTGATCTCTGAAATCAGAAACGCCTCAAGGCGTTCACCTGGTTGGCGACAGGCAAAAGCACGTTGGAAGGGATCAGGCGCTGTGATTGAACTGCCGGACAATGCCTCTAGCGTCGCATGGCCGCAGAAGGGAACGTAGACTTCGGAATAGCCACCCTCGTGGTTGAGGACTAATTTACCGTCACATACCTTGTCGGCGACTTCCATAATTCTCAACGTTAATTGGTGGAAAGTATCCGCCGTTGCCAGCATCGTGGAAAGTGGATCAATTACGGCCGCATCATACCCACAGGCAACGATAATGATGTCAGGATTATAGGCTTCGATCGAGGGCGCAACGATGCGGTCCATTGCATGAAGATAGGCAGAGTGACCTGCACCTGCAGGTAAGGGTACGTTGAGATTATAACCAACACCATCACCTTGCCCGCGGTCTTCAATGTTGCCCGTGTCGAGCGGGTAGTTGTGTTCCTGATGAATGCTAATGCTTAGAACGTCATCGCGATCATAAAAGATCGCTTCTGTGCCGTTGCCGTGGTGCACGTCCCAATCCAAGACAGCAACGCGACCAGCCAATCCTTTGGCCTTGGCTGCTTCAATTGCAATCGCAATATTCGCCATCAGGCAGAACCCGTTTGGTTGATCTGGTAGGCAGTGATGGCCGGGGGGGCGTGACAGGGAATAGGCGTTGTCGATCTCACCTACTAGGACAGCTTCGACAGCTGAGGCACACAGGCCTGCGGAAAGGGCTGCAATTTCGTAACCACCTTTGGCAAAGGGAGCGTTAGGCCCCATTTCACCGCCATGTGCATCTGACAACGCTTTGAATTCATCTAGATAGCTTTCTGGATGAACGCGCAGCAGATCTTCTTTGCTGGTTTCAGGCGCTGTGCGTAATTCTAGCTCTTGGGTCAATCCTGTGACGTCCATCAAGTTTTTTAGGCGGCGTTTGGTTTCGGGGCTTTCAGGTATGCCACCAGCTGCAAGGGGTTGGATCAACCCGCCAAGGGGCTGTGTAAAAGCATAGTTACCGCCGCCGTGCCAGAATGTGCGTTCGTCCCAGTAAAACCCAGTAGTCATGATATGTTCCTATCCAAAGTTGGACAAAGCGTGGCCTAGGGCGCGCGCATTGTCCAGTTGTTATGGCTAGGTTTTATTAGATCGCTGGACGCACCATGCCAACGATATCATATGTCTTTTGCAAAATTGGTGCTGTGATTTCGCGAGCCTGCAATGCGCCTTTGGCAAGGATGCGATCGATCTCAGCAGGGTCGCTCATGAGGCGGGCCATTTCACCAGAAATTGGCGATAGTTTTGCAACGGCCAAATCGGCCAACATAGGTTTGAATTCACCAAACTGTTTGCCGCCAACATCCGCCAAAACCTGGTCTACAGTCATGTCCGCCATTGAGGCGTAGATGTTGATCAGGTTGCGTGCCTCTGGACGATCCTCAAGACCTTTTACCTCGGAAGGCAAAGCGTCTGCGTCGCTTTTTGCTTTACGAATTTTCTTAGCAATTGTGTCTGCATCATCTGTCATATTGATACGGCTGGCATCTGATGGGTCTGACTTGGACATTTTCTTGGAACCATCACGCAAAGACATCACGCGGGTGGCAGCACCCTCGATCACAGACTCTGTCATTGGGAAAAAGTCGACGCCGTAGTCGTGGTTGAACTTCGCTGCGATGTCGCGTGTCAGCTCAAGATGTTGCTTTTGGTCATCACCTACTGGAACGTGCGTCGCGTGATACACAAGGATATCTGCTGCCATAAGCGCGGGGTAGCCAAACAGGCCCAGAGACGCCGCTTGAGAATTTTTACCAGCCTTGTCCTTGAATTGGGTCATGCGCTGCATCCAGCCCATGCGAGCGACGCAGTTGAAAATCCAACCTAGCTGGGCGTGCTCTGGCACTTGGCTTTGGTTGATTAGGATTGATTTTTCGGGGCTGATGCCTGAGGCGATAAAACCAGCTGCCAATTCACGTGTGTTGTGCTGTAGGGCTTTTGGATCCTGCCATGCTGTGATCGCGTGAAGATCAACCATGCAATAGATCGACTCTGCGACCTCGTCTTGCATTGTGACGAAACGTTTGATGGCACCAAGGTAGTTGCCAAGGGTCAGGCCGCCAGACGGCTGAATGCCTGAAAAGACGCGGGGTGTGAATGTCGTTTCGGTCATCTTGTTGTCCTCACTTTGGGGCAAACCCTCTGGGCAAATCTGCTGAGCTGGCTTACCCATGGGGCAAAGAGACGTCAACAGGCGCTCTGATTTGATAATACTGGAGAGCCGTCCATGAACCAAGATCACAACGTGCCGCCATTCAATCCAATGCCACCTGTTGTCTGGGTTCTGTTCCTTATTTTGACGGGGATTGAGATTGTATTCACTCTTGGCGAACAGGGCATCATCGGCGGTGCGCGGGCCTTGGGATGGCGCCTTGGCGCGATCACCGAATACGGGTTTTCGGGCGTGGCGTTTGATTGGATGATCAAGAGCGGGCAAATGCCGTTTGAGTACTTTATCCGTTGCTTCAGTTATATTTTTCTTCACGGCAGCTTCACCGCGGCTATCTTCTCTGGCGTTATTTTATTGGCGATGGGTAAACTGGTTGGCGAAGTGATGGGGCAGCTAGCCGTCATTATTCTGTTTGTTTTCAGCGGCGTATTTGGCGTGGTGGTCTTTGGGTTGCTTACGGATCAGGCATGGCTGATTGGCGCGTACCCCAGTGTCTATGGGCTGATCGGTGCCTATACATTTCTACTGTGGCAACGGGTTGCGGGGCAGGGAATGCAGCAACTGACAGCGTTCCGCCTCATTGGTTTCTTGATGGGCATCCAACTGATATTTGGTATTTTCTTTGTCACAGGACAGGATTGGGTAGCCGAATTAGCAGGGTTTGTCTGTGGATTTGCATTGTCAGTGATCGTGATGCCGGGTGGCCTTGCAAGGCTGCGCACCGCTATTCAACGCAAATGATTATCTGCGCTTAACTGACTTTTTGAATTCTGAAATTTCGAACGCGCCCATCAAAAGACCTGATGCAAAATAAGCGATAATACCAATTGATATAAGAGCGATAAGGGCAATGTAGCGCACGCCAGCCATGCCAAGTGCCGAGGCCAATGCGACATGTGCAACCATCAAGACACCGCCCATAACAACAGAGGCTGCGGTGATGCGCCAAAGGCGTTTACGCAGCTGTGCATCAAAGCGGGCAACATCGCCCATGCGACGTGCGCCGATCAGCAATAATGCCACCATAGTCCATGCAGCAACCGTTGCTGCGATTGCTGGAGCTGTCCAGCCGATGATAGGGGATAGGCCCAGTGCAAGACCCGCATTGATGACCATTGCGACCAATGCAAACCGGAAGGGATTGCGTGTATCTTCTCTTGCAAAATAAAGGGGTTGCACGAACTTTTGGATGACGAAGGCGGGTAATCCTAGGCCATAAATGCTGACGGCAACGGCTATGGCTGCGGCATCATCTGGGCCGGTTTGGCCGCGTTCGAATAATACGGAAACTAACGGTAATGGGATGACCGTTAAGGCGATGGAGCAAGGGATTGTTAGGGCGAGCGAAATCTCAGCGGCCCGCGAAAACGCTGACTTTGCTCCCTTGTCATCGCCGGATTGAAGGCGCCGCGCAAGGTCGGGCAAAAGTACGATCCCTACGGCAATTCCAACAACGCCAAGGGGCAATTGATACAGGCGGTCCGCGACGAACAACCAGCTGACTGCGTTCTCAAATTGGCTTGCTGAAAATTGACCCACCACAAGGTTGATCTGCATCACGCCAGAGGCTAGTGCAGCCGGGACTGCGACCACAACCATCTTGCGCATATCCGGTGACCAACGCGGCATCGCGGGGCGCAAGGCAAAGCCTGCGCGACTGGCTGCAACCCACGTGAGCGCGAGTTGTGCGATACCCGCAAAAGGAACGACCCAGACGATCCAAACAACAACTTCTGCGCCCATGATATTCGCACAGATCATTGCTATGATCATGAAAATATTGAGTAAAACAGGTGCTGCAGCCGCCGCAGCAAAGCGTCCAGTGGCGTTCAGTACCCCAGAAAACAATGCGGAAAGTGACATGAAAAAGATGTAGGGAAAGGCAATTCGTCCAAAACCAACGGTCATATCAAAGCGGCTGTCACCGACAAAACCACCTGCTGTAAGCCAGACCATCGCAGGCATGAAAATCATGGCGATGCCAACCAAAAGCAGCACGATAAATCCCAGGCCAGCAAGCGCATCTGTGGCGAATTCATGTGGATCTGAATTGGCTTCTAATTTCTTTGTGAACATTGGCACAAAGGCCGCGTTAAATGCCCCTTCGGCAAAGAAACGGCGGAACATATTGGGCAGGCGAAAGGCCGCAATAAAGGCATCCATGATGGGGCCGGGTCCAATCAGCGACGTCAATAAAATTTCGCGGATAACACCAAGGACACGCGACATAAGCGTCCAAAATCCCACGGTTAAAAAGCCAGACAGCACTCGGATTGGTTTCACGGAATTGTTGGCCTCATATGGGTGATTAAGACAGTGACTAACGGGTTGGATAGGGGGCTGACAAGGGTAGCGCGCGTATTGTTAAGTGAGGTGTGGTAATAGATCGGTGACCCATCATGCAGCATTTGTGGGGAAAATTGTGTATTTTGGGTGCATAAGTGTACACTTTAACGACGTCAAAAAGTATCAAATGAGATGTGTCTTGGGCAAACTGTACATTTCAACACGTGAACTGTGCAGTTTCGTATAATTGTCAAAAACTACCGGAAAAAGAGTTAATTTGACCAATTCTTTATACCTTAAGGTATTGAAATACCCACCGGAAAGCCGACAAAATAGTATACAATTATGACCAACACTGCGGGCGTAGTGGCAATGATGTCGAACAGTTTTTAGTTAGATTTTTGCAAGCCAGGATCGTTGGTGGAACTCGGACAATTGGTCCGATCACTGGCCTGGCTGCTAACTACCAAATCTCGTCATAAAGCTGGATGATTTCATCGACGGTTGGCACACGTGGATTGTTTTGTGGAGACCCTGATGTCAACGCTTGGGCTGACATGAGTGCGAACATTTTGTCATCTTTGTTGTGTCCAAGGTTGCGAGGTGTCGGCACTTCAAGATCCGCGTTCAATTGCGTTAAGCCCTCGACCAATTTGGCGCATGCGGTTTCGTCTGTGTCGGTGTCCGTCGCCCATTTCATAACACGTGCCACTTGTGCATAGCGGCTTGGGGCATGGCTCACTGAGAAGGCTGTGATTGCGGGCAATAGCATTGCATTCGATAGCCCGTGGGCAACGTGAAAGTGTGCGCCAATCGGCCGGCTCATTCCGTGGACAAGGGCCACAGACGCGTTGGAGAATGCCATTCCAGCCTGAGAGGCGGCTAGCATCAAAGCTGCGCGCGCTGGTCCATTTTCGGGATCGGCGTAGGCGGCACGGACGTTGTTGGCTATCAATGGCATTGCTGAAAGGGCGAAAGCGTCAGTGTAGGGATGCGCACGTTTGCTTACGTAGGCCTCGATCGCGTGAGTGAGGCTGTCCACAGCTGTGTCTGCGGTAATCCTTGCGGGTTTGGTCGTGGTGAAAGTCCAATCGATGAGGGCAGCAGTGGCCACGCAAGCGAGACCGGAGAGATTGTATTTTTCGGGATGTTTGGTGTCTGTGATCACGCACCAGCGTGTCAGTTCGCTGCCTGTGCCGCCTGTGGTTGGGATCAGTATTATGGGTAAGCCGCATTTGTCGATCTGCGTCGGTGCCTTGTAGTCGCGCACGTGCCCTTCGTTTACCGCCATGAACGAGATCGCTTTAGCTGTGTCCATTGGGCTGCCGCCACCGAACCCGATAATGCAATCAAAGTTTCCTGCGTTCAGTGCTTTGAGCCCATCAGTGACGCAGGTGTCGGTTGGGTCCTCTAACACCCCATCGAAGATGTATGGCGTGATGTTGTCGGCCTTGAGGATGTCAGTCAGGGTTTTGACGTGTCCAATTTTTATGAGGTTTGTGTCGGTCACGATCAGCGGTTTTGTAAGACCCAATTGCTGGAGGACCTCGCCTGTTTTTGATGCGACGCCGCCTCCGATGCGGATGATGCGGGGGGATTGAATGCTGGTGAGATTGTGCATGGGTTACCTTTTTTGTTGGCTGCGTTCGTGGAACACGAAGCCAAGGAAGTTCAGCAGGATTTGCGCCGCTAGTATCGCGGTGCCGCCTGTGTGGTCAAAATCTGGTGCGACTTCGACCAGATCGATCCCGACAACTTCATGGCGTTTGGCCACCGCTTGCAGCATCTCCAGCACTTCGTAATACAAGAACCCACCGTGGCTTGGCGTCCCTGTGCCTGGCGCGATGGAGGGGCAGAAGCCGTCGATGTCTAGGGTGACATAAACGCGGGCCTTTGCGGGAATGCGGTCGATAACACCTTGCGCTCCAAGATCGCGCATTTGACGCACAGAAATAATATCAGACCCCATTTTGCGCGCATCCTCGTACCCTTCTTTGGCGGTGGAGGAGACGTTGCGAATACCAACTTGGGTCAATCCTGTGACATATAGTTTTTCAGCCGCGCGGCGCATGGGGTTGCCGTGGCCATTGCGCACGCCGTGGCGTTCGTCGACGAAATCAAGGTGGGCGTCGATTTGAAGGATGTGGATATCGCCACGCCCCTCGAATGCATCAATGCACGGAATGTTGATTGAGTGATCGCCCCCGATGGTCACAGGAAATGCCCCAGCATCCAGCATTGCGTTTACGCCTGTCTTAATGTTGGTGTGGCTTTTTTCGGTGTTGGTGTGGACAATATCGGCGTCGCCTAGATCAACGATGCGCACGTCTGAACCTAGATAGGTTGCGTCGTCTTCGTGGTCATACGCACCACCGTGGCCAAAGCTGAACAGGGTGGATGCCTCGCGCACCGCACGTGGGCCAAACCGCGCGCCTGCGCGAAACTGCGTTCCGAAATCATATGGAGCCCCAAGGACAGCAACGTCTGCGTCGATCTTGGTCCAGTCAGAAACGTAGGGGCGTTTGCCGAAGGTTGAAATGCCAACGAAAGGCAGGTCTAGGCGTCCTGATTCATAGCCGTGTTTGGACATGGTTGCGGTCTCACTTTTAGAGCAAAGGGAATGGTATTTCCCTTCACCCTAAGTGTGAAAATCAAACAGAGCCAGTGAATTCAAAACGATCACGCGTTAGAGCGTTTTGCACCTTCTGTAATCGCTTCGCGCAGCTTTTTCTCAAGCGTGGCTTGCTTGTCTAAAGACCGGTATTTCAAGCCGAACATATCCTTGACGTAAAAGGTGTCGACGGCCTGTTCACCATAGGTCGCAATGACCGCGTTGGCGATGTAGACGTTGAGAGATGCAAGGGTGCGTGTTAGGTCGTGTAACAGGCCCGGACGGTCACGTGTGTCCACCTCGATGATTGTATAAATTTCTGACCCATCGTTATCAAAGCTGATGTGAGTGGGCACCCTGAATGCACCTTCGCGTTTCTTGACCTTGTCGCGGTCTTTGATCGCTTCACGCGTTACCACTTCACCCATCAAGGTTTTGCGGATCATTTTGCGCAGACGCGGCAGTTTCGATGCTTCAAAGGGTTGGCCATCGTTGTCTTGGATCCAGAACGCATCCGCCACATAACCGTCTTTGGTTGTGTAACTGCGGGCATCCACAACATTGGCCCCGACAAGTGCGAGCGCCCCAGTAAGACGTGCAAAAATCCCAGGGTGATCGGCCATGATAAAGCAGGCGCGGGTTGCATCGCGATAGATATCAGGGTGCAGGTCCATCCGAATTTCGTCTTCAGATATGTTGCGCAAAAGGTTTGCAAACACGATATGGGCAGTGACGTGGTGACCCTGCCAATAGGGGTCATAATGGCGCGATGTTTCGATTTGCAGGTCTTTGCGCGGCCAGTCTTTGAGCTGCACGCGCAGGTTCTTTTTCGCTTCTTTGCCACGGTTATTGCGGTTCAGATCTTCCAACCCGTTTTCTAGCGCATCCAAGGTTTGGCTGTGCAAGGCGCGGATCAATACGGCCTTCCAGTTGTTCCACGTATTCGGGCCAACGCCGCGAATATCGCACACGGTAAGAACGCACAGTAGATCAAGACGTTTGACAGTTTTTACCAGCTTGGCAAAATCACGCACAGTGCGCGGATCAGCAATGTCGCGTTTTTGCGCCATGTCCGACATCAATAAGTGATAGCGCACGAGCCATTCAACGGTATCGACCTCATCAGGTTTCAATCCCAGACGTGGTGCGATCTTGCGCACCATTTGGGCACCCAAGATCGAGTGATCTTCAGGCCGCCCTTTGGCGATGTCATGCAGCAGCAACGCAACATACAGAACTTTGCGGTTCACGCCTTTTTCAAGGATGGAGGATACCAATGGTAGGTCTTCGACCAATTCGCCGCGTTCGATTTGGGCAAGGTTGGTGATGCATTGGATCGTGTGTTCGTCCACGGTGTATGAGTGATACATATTGAACTGCATCATCGCGACGATGTTTTCAAATTCTGGGATGAACGCCCCAAGCACACCCAACTCATTCATCCGGCGCAAGGCCCGTTCTGGGTTGCCGTGTTTGAGCATTAGATCAAGGAAGATGCGCTGGGCTTCGGGCGTTGTGCGCATGTCGTTATCGATCAGGTCAAGGTTGGATTTCACCAAACGCATTGCGTCTGGATGGATCAACATGCCTGTGCGTAGGGCCTCTTCGAACAGGCGCAACAGGTTCAACTTGTCTGACAGAAATACCTTTTCATCGGTCACGGTCAGGCGGTTGTTTACCACTTGATAACCTTCTTTGACTTTGCGGCGGCGCTTGAACCACCGCTCAAGCAGGGGACCGTCTTTGATGTGCAGCGTTTCAAGGTTGGACAGCAAGATACGGGTCAAATCACCCACCTCGGTTGCATGGCGGAAATAAGCCTGCATAAACACCTCAACCCCGCGCCGTCCGTCCGTGTCTTTGTATTCCATGGCTTCTGCCACCATGACTTGCATATCAAAGGTCAGCTGTTCGGTGGCACGTTTGGTGATTAGGTGTAGGTGCGAGCGAACGGCCCAAAGGAAGTTTTTGGCGGCGACAAAGCTGTCATATTCCTCGGATGTGAAGACGCCCTTTTCAACAAGGTCATCTGCGTCTTGAACGCGGTGAATGAATTTCGCGATCCAGAACAAGGATTGCAGATCACGCAGCCCGCCTTTGCCCTCTTTCACGTTGGGTTCAACGACATAGCGTTGGCCCTGTTTTTCGTGGCGTTTGTCGCGCTCATCCAGTTTTGCCTGAATAAACGCGCGGCCCATACTGGGTTTGAACAGATCAGACCACAGCTTGCGATCCAGTTCTTCGCCAAGGTCAATATCTCCGACTACAAAACGATGTTCAAGCATCGCGGTACAGATGGTGTAATCTTCTGTACCCAGTTGGATGCAGTCGCTGATGGTGCGGGTCGCATGGCCTACCTTTAGCTTAAGGTCCCATAGTATATAGAGCATGGTTTCAATGACGTTTTCGGCCCAAGGTGTAACTTTTTGCGGCGTTAAAAATAGCAGATCAACGTCAGAAGATGGTGCCATTTCCCTGCGTCCATACCCACCAACGGCGATGACGGACAGGCGTTCTTTGGCGGTTGGTTCTGCGCCCAGTGTCGTAATTGCAACGTGCAATGCGGCGCAAACCAAATGATCAGTCAAGTAGGTGTAGGCGCGTGTCATCGGCCGGGAGTTGAATGGCTTTTCTTGGAAGGCTTGCGCGATTAGGGCGCGACCACTGGATTGTGCTTCGCGCAGCCAACCCACCATTTCTTTGCGTGCTTCTGTAGGCTCATTGGTGGCTTGGGCCTGCTTAAACGCAGCAATGAAGCCATCTTCATGGAAGATGGCTTCAGGATCACAAATCAGTGGTTTGTTTTCGGACGACGCAATCGGCCGTCCATAAGTGAGGTGCATTAGAAACCAGCACCGCTAAAGCCAGATGGTGCATTTTTGATCACGACCACTTTTTTGTCGCGGATGGTTGCGATGGCAAGGCCACGTTCGTTTGTGCCATCTGCCAAGAAGCGGAAAACGCCGTTTGCACCTTTGAACCCAGCACCTTGCGTGATTGCAGCTGCAGAAAGTGGATCAGTTTTGCCACTTTTGATTAGGGCACCGATTGCAGCGATACCGTCAAACGCTAGGCTGCCAATTGGGTGTGGTCGTCCTTCGTATGCCGCAGAGTATTGCGCGCGGAAGGCCGCACTTGTTGCTGGATCTGGAATGGCGAACCAACCACCTTGTACGCCAGGTAGGTCTAGCGTTGTGGCAGGAATGTCCCAACGCGTCAGGCCGATGAATTGCGTGGTGGCTTGTGATACACCTGCCTCTGGCAACAGCTGCGTCAGCAACGGAAGGGCAGAGGCTGAGGGCGACGTCATAAAGACCGCGTTTGCACCGCTATTGTCGACGGCTGCTTTGATCCGTGGGATCGCGGCCACAACGCCATCTTGGGACAACGGGTAATCAACTGATCCAGCCAACGTCACGCCACTGGCGGTAATAGCGGATTGGATCGCGTTACGGCCCAATTGACCAGCAACGTCATTAGCATGTGCAATTACGATGCGATTTTTGCCTTGGGACTTTGCGAAACTGATCATGCAGTTCGCAGTGTTCTGGAACGTTTGACCTAAGACAAAAACATTACCACCAGCGATGGTGGTGTTGTTTGAAAAGGACAAGATATTCACGTTCTGGCCGGCAACAGCCACTGCAGCAGCATTGGCCGCCTCTGCGTAAACTGGACCAAGGATAATTTGGGCACCATCGCTCACCGCTAGGGAGGCTTGGGTTGCAGCTGTTTGCGCATTGCCTGCAGTTCCGTAAACCCGCAGATCAATTTTCACGTCACCCAGATCACGCATGGCAAGGCGCGCTGCGTTCTCAAGGCTTTGGGCCAGCAGGTCATCGCTGGCAGAGCCAGAGCCACGCGGAACCAATAATGCCACGGCGATTGGTTTACTGGTATCTACGGACAGACTGGAGTTTCCAATGCCTGAAAGTGTGGTCGGGTCACATGCGGCCAGACCCATTGCGAAGAAAGGTGCCAAAATAGGCAAACGAAACTGACGCAGTGACTTGCGGGCAGATTGGAAAAGCGCGAACATTGGTGCAGATACTCCCTATGTGCGCCGCTTGTTCGAGCGGCGTGATTTTATGCAATCATAAACGTCATGAAAGGCGGGTCCAGCTTTGAATTTTCAAAAGGTTCCCCTTGCACCCGGGATATATTTTGTGGGTGTCCCAATCGGCACGGCCCGCGACATCACATTGCGTGCATTGGACGTGTTGGCATCTGCGGATGTTCTGGCGGCAGAAGACACCAGAAGCCTGCGCCGTTTGATGGATATTCACGGTGTTCCCCTTGATGGACGGCGCATCATTGCGATGCACGATCACTCCGCAGACAAGGTCGTCTCTGGGTTACTCGACGCTACTAATAAGGGAAAATCAGTGGCTTATGCCTCTGAGGCTGGCATGCCGTTAATTGCAGATCCGGGTTTTGAATTATCACGCGCGGCGGTGGCCCAAGACGTCATGCAAACCTGTGCGCCGGGACCCTCAGCGGTGCTGACCGCGCTGGTTTTGGCGGGGTTGCCAACGGATGCCTTCCACTTTGCAGGATTCTTGCCCAATGCGACAAATGCGCGACGTAAAGCGTTGGAAGGGTTGGCCGGAATCCGCGCGACCTTGGCATTTTACGAATCACCAAAACGAATTGGTGCAACGCTTAGGGATGCGGCAGACATATTGGGTGGAACGCGCAAAGCCGTGGTTTGCCGTGAATTGACCAAGAAGTTTGAGGAACTGCGACGCGGAACCTTGGATGAGTTGGCCGAATCTTACAGCACCGGAAACGTTAAGGGCGAGATTGTTCTGCTGATCGATCGTGGGGATTTAGCGACTCTTAATGAAGTTGATTTAGACGTGGTGCTGAGAGAAGCGCTCGAGACGATGTCGATGCGGGATGCAGTTGATGCCGTTTCCCAAGCCCATGGCAAACCACGCCGACAGGTATATCAACTGGCGTTGAACATTGGAAAAGATGACTGATGGACACAACTGCTGAAACCCACCGCAATCGTGGTGCGATGTCGTATCACGCGGGCTTATCGGCAGAAGAACGCGTTTCAACAGATTACGAACGTCGTGGTTTTCCAATCGCGTAGCGCTGTTGGCGTGGCAAACGCGGTGAGATTGATTTGATCGCACGTGATGGCGATGGATTGGTGTTTGTCGAAGTGAAGCAAAGCAGTGATTTTGACCGCGCAGCAGCGCGCGTTAGCCCGCGCCAAATAAAACGCCTTTATGCCAGCGCAGAGGAACATTTGGGCCAAATGCCTAATCGGTCCCTTACGGATGTTTGGTTTGATGTCGCACTTGTGAATGCACTGGGCGAAGTTCGCATCATCGAAAACGCATTCGGGCACGGCTGACCCATTGCACCTAAGGGCAAGCTGCGCCATCTAATGGGTAACAGTATTTAGAGGTGCCCTATGAAAATTGCATTCCAAATGGACCCAATCGGCAATGTCGATATCAACGCCGACAGCAGCTTTCGTCTAGCTGAAGAAGCACAGGCACAGGGTCATACCTTGTTCTTTTACGGGCCAGATTATCTGGCTTATCAAGAGGGGTGCATTACAGCGCGCGGCCATGACTTTACCGTAAAACGGGTTCAGGGAGACCACGTTGAATTGGGTCCAATGCGCGAAGTTGACTTGGCTGATTTCGACGTTGTTTGGCTGCGTCAGGATCCGCCGTTTGACATGCACTACATCACCTCGACCCATCTGCTGGACCGTTTGGCCCCGGGAACTTTGGTTGTGAATGACCCGTTTTGGGTGCGCAACTACCCTGAGAAATTGATGGTTTTAGACTTCCCAGATCTGACGCCACCAACAACGGTGTCGCGCGATTTGGACACTATTAAAGCATTCAAAGACAAACATGGCGATGTGATTGTGAAGCCGCTGTATGGCAACGGCGGCGCGGGTGTTTTCCTTCTGAACAAAGAAGATCGCAACCTCAGCAGTCTATTTGAAATGTTCACAGGGTTTTCCCGTGAACCATTAATTGTGCAAAAATTCTTGCCCGCAGTGTCCAAGGGTGACAAACGCGTGATCCTTGTGGACGGCGAATGTGTTGGCGCGATCAACCGCGTCCCAGCCGCAGGTGAAACCCGTTCTAACATGCACGTGGGTGGCCGCCCTGAGAAGGTAGGACTGACCGATCGCGACCTAGAAATTTGCGCACGCATTGGCCCGCTTTTGAAAGAAAAGGGTCAAGTGTTTGTAGGGATCGACGTGATCGGGGAATACCTGACAGAGATCAACGTGACCTCCCCGACCGGCATCCAAGAATTGGAGCGTTTTGACGGCGTAAACATCGCGGGAAAAATTTGGGATGCGATTGAGGCCAAACGCAAGTGAGCTGGCAAAAGTCACTTTTGAACCCATTTTTGCGCCTGATTGAGAAACGTCAGATGGCAAATGCAAAAGGGCCAAGCAGTCTGCGCCGCGCCTTTGAGTTAAAGGCAAAAATTCTGTTTCACGCCCCGCGCGGGACGGAAATGGAGTGGTTCGACCTTGGTGGCATCTCTGCTTTGCGCATTGGTGCTGAGGGTTTGGATGCGGAAAAAGTGATCTTGTATTGCCACGGTGGCGGGCATGTTTTTGGTAGCCCAAAAATGTATTCAGCGATGGTGGCGCAATTGGCCAAACGGGTTGGGTGCGAGGCGATCTTGCCAGTGTATCCATTGTCTCCTGAAAATGTGTTTCCAGCGTCATTGAACACATTGCGTGCTGCGTATGATGATCTGTTGGCGCAGGGCTATCACAGTCCACAGATTGTTGTTGGTGGTGATAGTGCGGGCGGTAATTTGGTGTTGGCTTTGCTAGCGCAACTGCTGCAAGACGCGGCTGATTTACCTGCTGGCGTTTTTGCGTTTTCGCCTTTGACCGATCTGACCTTTAGCGGTGCAAGCTTTCAAGTGAATGCTGATGCTGATGTGATTTTACCAGCAGACCGTGCCTATGAAATGGCCACGCTGTATTTGGATGGAACGGATCCAGCTGATCCATTGGTCAGCCCTGTGTTTGCAGACTTTACCGGTGCGCCGTCCGTTTGGTTGACCGTTAGTGATACTGAAATTTTGTTGGATGACACCCGTCGATTGGCGGCGAACATGTCGAAGCAAGGCGTCGATGTTCAGATGCATATCGAACGCGATCTGCCGCATGTTTGGCCGATGTTCCACAACGTGCTGCCAGAGGCGCGCACGACGCTGGATGGTTTGGCGGGATGGATCAACCGTCGAATTGGGTGGGCAGACGAAAGCTGATCGCCTCGGCGATGTGTGGTTTTTGTATGTCCTCCAACTCGTCCAAATCCGAGATGATACGGGCCACGCGAAGAACGCGGTGATAGCCCCGCGCGGACAGTTTGAATTGTTCGGCTGCGCGTAAAAGCAGTTCACGGGCGTCAGGCGTCGGTGTTGCGAACTCTGACAAGGCCTCGTCTGCGGCATCGGCATTGCTGCGCATGTCTGGCGTATCGCCGTATCGGGCCTATTGCACCGCGCGGGCTGTAACGACCCTTTGGCGCACGGTTTGGGAACTCTCTCCACCGGTTGGTAAATCCAGATCGGTGGAGACAACGGATGGACATCCACGCGCAGATCGAACCGATCCAACAGTGGACCAGAGATACGGTCCATATAATCCTCTCCACAGTTTGGTGCCCGCTCACAGGCCTGCGATGCATCCGTCAGGTACCCGCATTTGCAGGGATTGGCGGCAGCGATCAGTATGAGCTTGCAGGGGTATTTTACGTGGGCATTGGCGTGTGCGATCATCACCTCGCCTGTTTCAATCGGTTGCCTTAGCGTCTCTAACACCGTGCATGGAAATTTGGGGAACTCGTCCATGAACAACACGCCATTGTGGGCCAATGACACCTCCCCCAGTTTGGCATTGCGGCCCCCAACTATGATCGCGGCCATGGATGCAATTTGATGGGGTTCGCGAAAAGGACGCGATTTAGAAATTCCACTGGCGCTGAGCAAGCCCGCAATGGAGTGGATCACCGACGTTTCCAACGCCTCAGTCGCGGATAGGGGTGGCAAGATACCGGGGAGACGTGCGGCCAACATGGGTTTTCCTGAACCCGGTGTGCCGACCATCATCAAGTGGTGCCGTCCAGCGGCTGCAATTTCAAGCGTGCGTTTCGCCCGCTCTTGGCCTTTGACATCCATGAGGTCTTTGGAACTGAGGGTCTGCGTAACTTCGCCCGGTTCAGAGGGTTCGATCGGTAATTGGCCGGTAAAGTGGCGCACCACATCGCCCAAGGTTGCGGTGGCGATAACTTGGGCGTTGCCGACCCATGCGGCTTCTGCCCCAGACTCTAACGGGCACAATACGCTCTGATTTTGTTCAGTGGCGGCCATTGCTGTGGGAAGGGCACCGATCACAGGGACCAGTGTGCCATCAAGGGAGAATTCACCAAAAGCTACGTGGGTTTCGGTGACATCGGGTGGGATGATTTCAAGGGCTCAGAGAAGGGCGACCGCGATGGGCAGATCAAAATGCTATCCGACTTTGGGAAGGTTTGCAGGCGATAGGTTGATCGCGACCCGCTTTGAGGGCATTGCTATTGTCATATTGCTGAGGGCCGTGCGCACGCGGTCACGTGCCTCTGACACTGCTTTGTCCGGTAGCCCTACAATTGAAAAGGCAGGCAGGCCTGCGGTAACGGCGCATTGCACTTCGACTTGGCGTGCTTCGATCCCTTAAAATGCGACGGTGTAGGCACGTGTAATCATGATCCCCCTCCGTCATGCGTTCATTATGGTTAATGGCTAACGCAGGGGGATTGATGATTGGTTAACGCCTGCTTTGAGCCATTAGGAAACGGGCCACGGTTCTAATGGCACGCCCATGTCATAGGGGAAGGGATCTTATGTGGTTTTCAGGCCTTCAGCGCGCCATGCTTTGAATGGCGGATCGTTGATCGTGAGCGTGCAGTGGGCGCGGGCCGCTGCGGATATGGGCAGGTCATAGCCAATGATGCGCGCGGCGACAGGAGCGAACATGTAGTCTGCGATGGAATATTCACCGAACAACCACGGGCCGTCTGATTTGAATTTTGCGCCGTGGGCCCAAAGAATTTCAAGGCGATCAAGATCGGCTTGAAGGGCCGCGTTCACATTGAACCCTTTGTTCACGTGTTGAAGTTGCATCGGCGATTGCCTGCGCAGTTCGCCAAAGCTGCTGGCCATTTCGGCGCAGAGCCAACGCGCTGTGGCACGCGCAGCTGGATTGGTTGGCCACATGGCAATGTCGGGGAGATGCTCGGCCAAGGTTTCTGCGATTGCGAGATTTTCGCCAACCACTGCGCCATCTGGTATTCTGAGCGTGGGTACCAGTTTGGCAGGCGCAAGATGGGCCATGTCAGCCGCCATTGTTCCGCGGTAAAGGCCAATCAAATGTGTATTAAAATCCAGCCCGAATTTTTCGAGCAACAGCCAGCCGCGCAGCGACCAAGATGAGAAGGTGCTATCACCAATGTATAAATCATATGTCATGGAAGAAGCCTAAAGTGAAGACTGTGCATTAGGCAAAATTTGATTTGTGAGGTGGAATATCACAAAAGGCGATTGATCGTACCAACGCGCCCTGTGCCGTTTTCCCATGTGATATCGGTGACAGACAGATTGTCGATCTTATGGGCAAGGACCTGCTCTGCAGGTACACCCATTGCCATCTGTACTTGGGTCAAGATTACCCCGAAATGTGCAACCGCGATGATGTGATGCCCCGCATATTTGCGTGTGAGATGTTGCACTGTTGTATGGACGCGGTGGGCGGACTCATCCCAGCTTTCGCCACCCGGTGGTGTGTGCGGGCCAGGTGTTTCCCAATAGGCGCGTGACAGGTCTGGGTGCTTTTCTGATACCTCTGAAAAGTGAACGCCGTCCCACGTGCCAAAATGCAACTCGCGCAGATGTGGGTTATCGGATAAACGTTCGCGCCCTGCTTGGATCGCGTCCGCTGTTGTGATGCAGCGCGTTAGATCAGATGAAATTATCACCGCATCTGATGGCAGATCGGCCGCAAGGCGGGCCAATTGATCTGTGTCTGAAAGGTCGGCAGGAACGTCCCGCCAGCCCACAAATGTCTTTTGGTGGGTTGGGCCGTGGCGCACCCAGTGCCATGTGGTTGGGGCGGTCATGGTAGCATTCCTTTTAAGACGTTGGGCAGGCCCGCAACCACTTGAACGGCAAGGTCTGATTGTGTGGCAAGTGCGATATTCAGCCTGCCTTGGGCCTCGCGGAACTGACGTGAAAGCGCGTTGTCTGGAACGATCCCTTGGCCCACTTCGTTAGAGACGATGACGATGGGGGCTTTGCACGATTTGAGCGCATCAATCAGCAGGTCAGATTGTGCAGATAGGTCATGATCTTCAAGCAGATGATTGGTCAGCCACATGGTCGCACAATCGATCAGAATGGCCTGATCTGCGGTGGCAGTCGCAAGGGCAGGTGCCAGATCAAATGGGGCCTCTACAGTTGTCCAAGTGTCATCGCGGCGCGATTTATGCACCTCAATACGTAATTTTGTTTCGTCATCCCAGATGCGCGAAGTCGCAATGTAGAGGGGTATTAACCCACTGTTAAGGATTATTTTTTCCGCAAATAGGGATTTCCCCGAAGCGGCCCCCCCCAGAACGAAAGACAAATTTGGCAACATTTTCGCCTCGATTGTGAACCAATGATTGGTTTGCTGCGTACCTATAGTGAAAGACCAAAACAAGCATTCATTCTTTGGGAGATCCGATATGGCTTTGGACATGGCTAGAGAAATTTCAATTACACGCACAGCGATGAAAGCAGAAATGTTGGACGCTGAAACAGAGCTGCGACTGGCCTATGCATGGCGCGACAACCGTGATGAAGAAGCATTGCACCGCTTAATCACAGCCTACATGCGCCTTGCCATTTCGATGGCCTCCAAGTTCAAACGCTACGGCGCGCCGATGAACGATCTGATCCAAGAAGCCGGTCTGGGGCTGATGAAAGCCGCAGAGAAATTTGATCCCGATCGTGGCGTTCGTTTTTCGACCTACGCAATGTGGTGGATCAAAGCGTCTGTCCAAGATCACGTAATGCGCAACTGGTCGATGGTGCGTACTGGTTCCACATCCTCGCAGAAATCATTGTTCTTTAACATGCGCCGCGTTCAAGCGCGCTTGGAGCGTGAAAGCGAATCTGCGGGCGTCAAACTGGACAAGCACCAGTTGTTGCAAAAAATCTCAACAGAGATTGGAGTGCCATTGCACGACGTCGAAATGATGGAAGGTCGCCTATCAGGGTCTGACTATTCATTGAACGCAACCCAATCCGTTGAGGACGAAGGCCGTGAATGGATCGATGCCCTTGAGGACGACAGCGCCCAAGCGGCTGAAATTGTTGAGCACAACCATGACACTGTCCAGTTGCGGTCGTGGTTGTTTGACGCGATGGCGGCGTTAAGCGAACGTGAACGCTTCATTGTGCGCGAACGCAAGCTGCAGGATAATCCACGCACATTGGAAAGCTTGGGCAAGGAATTGTCCCTGAGCAAAGAACGTGTGCGTCAGCTTGAATCAGCCGCCTTTGGTAAAATGCGCAAATGGCTCGAAACCCATGGTTCAGAAGTGCAAAATTTCCTGAATTGATAGAGTGTGCGCCAAGCGCATCTTACGGGCTGGCAGAACACCGTTCGCCGCAGTATGGTTGGTCAATTAACCAGCTATTTGGGGGCATGCAATGCTAACCGGAAAACGCATTCTATTGATTATTGGCGGTGGAATTTCTGCCTACAAAAGTCTTGATCTGATCCGCAAATTGTGTGAGCGCGGCGCTGCTGTGACCCCTGTTTTGACAGGTGCCGCGACAGAGTTTGTAACTCCGCTGTCCGTTGCCGCGTTGTCTGGTTCCAAAGTATATGGCGAATTGTTTGACCTGACGGATGAGGCCAAAATGGGCCACATCCAACTGTCACGTTCTGCCGATCTGGTTGTGGTTGCTCCTGCGACTGCGGACTTGATGGCTAAGATGGCGCATGGCTTGGCTAATGATTTGGCTTCGAACCTATTGCTGGCCACGGATACCCCGATTTTGGTGGCCCCTGCGATGAACGTGCGCATGTGGGGTCACGCGGCGACACAGCGCAACATTGCAACGTTGGCCGATGATGGCGTTGCCTTTGTTGGCCCCAATGAGGGCGACATGGCGTGCGGTGAATTTGGTCCGGGCCGTATGGCTGAACCACTGGAAATTGTTGCCGCTGTTGAGGCGAAATTGTCTGATGGTCCGTTGAAGGGCAAGCGTGTGTTGATCACATCCGGTCCCACACACGAGCCGATTGATCCGGTGCGCTATATCGCCAATCGTTCCTCTGGTGCGCAGGGCACGGCCCTTGCCAACGCCCTGTCTGCGCTGGGCGCGGATGTTGTGTTTGTGACGGGCCCTGCCGACGTTGCCCCGCCATCTGGTGTTGAGGTGATTGCGGTCAAAACGGCACAACAAATGTTGGAAGCTGTGCAAACAGCGCTGCCTGCCGATGTTGCCATCTTTGCCGCCGCGGTTGCCGATTGGCGTGTTGAGGGTATGAGTGATCGCAAACTAAAGAAAACCAAGGACGGTTTACCAACGCTCACATTCGCCGAAAACCCTGATATCTTGGCACATGTATCCCAATTGAAGACGGGGCGTCCTGCATTGGTTGTGGGCTTTGCGGCTGAAACAAACGACGTTGAGGCGAACGCAACAGCCAAGCTAAAGCGTAAATGCTGTGATTGGATCGTTGCCAATGATGTATCACCTGAAACTGGCATCATGGGTGGATCCGAGAATTATGTCGCCATCATTTCCCAAGCGGGTGTCGAAGAATGGCCGCGAATGTCCAAGGATATAGTGTCGCGTAAATTGGCCCAACGAATTGTAGAGGCAATCGCGTGAGTGTGACAATCAAGGTTGTGCGCGATGCGGGTTTTGATCCTGACATTGCTTTGCCGTTTTACGAAACTGTGGGGGCGGCGGGTGCCGATATTCGCGCGAACTTTGAGGGTCGCGAAAGCACTGTCATTCCCAGCGGTGGACGCGCGTTGATCCCTACGGGTTTGCGATTTGAAATCCCGCAAGGGTTCGAAGTGCAGGTGCGTCCGCGTTCTGGTTTGGCGCTGAAGCATGGTATCGCATTGGTCAATTCGCCGGGCACAATTGATAGCGATTATCGCGGTCTTGTTGGGGTGATCCTGTTGAACACGGGTGCGGATGCGTTTGAAGTTGTGCACGGTGAACGCATTGCTCAAGTCGTTGTGGCCCCCGTTGTTCAAGGTGATTTCGTGATCGCGGACCGCTTGGATGAAACGGCGCGTGGCGCTGGTGGCTTTGGCTCAACAGGGCGCGGTTGATGTTTTTCGTTGCGGTGATGGCTGCTGGATTGTGGGGACTGGGCGCGGCGTTTGGTGCGCCACAGCGTTCGCGTTGGATCATGATTTTGGCATTGTTGGTCGTGGTGATTGTGGTGCATTTGGTATTGCCGGTTGGGTACCCTCTGCGCCTTGGTTTGGGTGAAACGGCGGTCCCTTGGTTGTTCGTTTTGGGCATCGCTGGATTGGTTTGGGGTTACCGCTGGATGCTGCGCAGATTGCGTACACAGGCGGTGGTCAAAGAAGAAGCCGCCGCAATTGATGCCCCCCTTTTTAGTGAAACAGAACTGAACCGCTATGCCCGTCATATCGTCATGCGCGAGATAGGTGGTGTCGGTCAAAGGGCGCTAAAAGAAGCGAAGGTTTTGGTCGTGGGCGCGGGTGGTTTGGGATCTCCCGTGTTGCAGTATTTGGCTGCAGCAGGTGTTGGAACAATCGGTGTGATTGATGATGACGTGGTTGATAGCGCCAACCTACAACGTCAAGTGATCCATAGGGATGATGACATTGGCACCGCTAAAGTTTTTTCGGCCCAAGCGGCGATGATTACGCAAAATCCATTTGTAAATGTGCGCCCTTACCAGCGACGCCTGACAGATGACATCGCGGCAGAATTGATCGCTGAATATGATTTAGTTCTGGATGGATGTGATAATTTCGAAACCCGCTATCTGGTGAACAAGGTTTGCGTCGAAACGCAAACGCCGCTGATTTCTGGTGCTTTGACGCAGTGGGAGGGACAGTTGAGTGTCTTTGATCCTACCAAGGGCGCACCGTGCTATCAGTGTATTTTCCCCCAAGCACCTGCACCTGAATTGGCCCCAAGTTGCTCTGAGGCTGGTGTGATTGGTCCGTTGCCTGGTGTGGTGGGATCAATGATGGCAGTTGAAGCGATTAAGATGATCACGGGTGCCGGTGCGCCGATGTGCGGTGAGATGGTGATCTATGACGGGCTGTACGGTGAAAGCCGCAAAATTACGCTGGAGCGTCGGGCCGATTGTCCGATCTGTTTCAAATCTGAATAACCTCCAAAGGAGACACGAATGACAAATCCATTGCTCGCAATTTGGGACACACCGTTTGGTATAACTCCGTTTGACAAGATTTCTGACGATGATTTTGTCCCTGCGTTAGAGATCGCTTTGGCCAGCCATAAAGCAGATATTGATGTGATTGCAGGGTCTGCAGATCCCGCGACATTCGCCAATACGATTGAAGCACTTGAGGCAGTAGGTCGTGATTTGGATAAGGTGTTGTCTACGTTTTATACTGTTGTGGGGGCCGACAGTAATCCCGCACGCGAGGCGTTGCAGCGTGATTTTTCACCACAACTGGCAGCGCATTTTTCAGAAGTGTCTGGTAACAAAGCGTTGTTTGCACGCGTTGCTACGGTTTGGGGTGTGCGCGATAGTTTGACGCTTAGCGATGAACAGGCGCGTGTTTTGATGCTGACCCATCGTGGGTTTGTGCGCTCTGGTTCTGCCTTGGAAGGTGCGGACGAGACCCGCATCAAAGAGATCAAGGGTCGACTGGCCGTATTAGGCACTGAATTCACCCAGAACCTTTTGTCTGATGAACGCGAATGGTTCATGGAATTGGGCGAAGACGATTTGGACGGCTTGCCAGAATTTGTGATTTCCGCTGCACGCGCTGCAGGTGAGGAAAAAGAGGCGGGTGGTCCGGTTGTGACATTGTCGCGCTCAATCATCGTGCCGTTTTTGCAATTCTCGACGCGCCGCGATTTGCGCGAGGTCGCCTACAAGGCGTGGGGTGCCCGCGGGGCCAATGGCGGCGACAAAGACAACCGTGACATCACGGCTGAGATTTTGGCGTTGCGGTCCGAGCGCGCACAGCTGTTGGGCTATGCGAACTTTGCTGAATACAAATTAGAAACAGAGATGGCGAAAACGCCGCAAGCTGTGCGTGATTTGTTGATGGCCGTCTGGGAACCAGCCAAGGCACAAGCCAATTCGGATGCAGAAAAGCTAACGGCTATGATGCATGCCGATGGTGTGAACGGTGATTTGGAGCCTTGGGATTGGCGTTTCTATTCTGAACGTCGCCGCAAGGAATTGCATGATTTGGATGAGGCAGAATTGAAGCCATATTTCCAATTGAACCGTATGATTGATGCATCGTTTGATTGCGCCACACGTCTGTTTGGTTTGCAATTTAAACCGCTCGATGTGCCGCTCTATCACGAGGATTGCCGCGCATGGGAAGTGACCCGTGACGGTAAACATATTGCGGTTTTCATTGGCGACTATTTTGCACGGGGTTCCAAACGTTCAGGGGCGTGGTGTTCTGCAATGCGATCCCAAGCGAAGTACCCTGAGGTGCAAGCGCCTGTGGTGATCAACGTATGTAACTTTGCGAAAGGGACACCTGCGTTATTGTCCTATGATGATGCGCGCACATTGTTTCATGAATTTGGTCATGCGTTGCACCAGATGTTGTCAAACGTGACCTATGAAAGTGTTTCAGGAACCTCTGTTGCGCGTGATTTTGTTGAGCTGCCAAGCCAGGTGTATGAACATTGGTTGGAAGTGCCCGAAGTATTGGCCAAGTTCGCGACACATGCGCAAACGGGTGAGGCGATGCCAGAGGCGTTGCTGTCCAAAGTGTTGGGCGCTGCGACCTATGATATGGGGTTTTCTACAGTAGAATATGTGGCGTCTGCGATGGTGGATTTGGAATTCCACGACGGCGATGCACCGCGTGACCCAATGGTACGTCAAGCTGAGATTTTGACAGGTCTTGGCATGCCGCGTGCGATCACGATGCGCCATGCCACACCGCATTTTGCGCATGTGTTTTCCGGCGACGGATATTCATCAGGATATTACAGTTACATGTGGTCTGAGGTGATGGACGCAGATGCGTTTGAATCGTTTAAGGAAGCGGGCGGTGCCTTTGATCCTGAACGCGCAGCAGCGTTAGAGGCCAACATTCTTTCAACCGGTGGCAGCCGTGATGCGGGCGAATTGTATGTCGCGTTCCGTGGTCGTTTGCCCGGCGTTGAGGCGTTGCTAAAAGGGCGTGGTTTGGCCGCTTGAACCGTGCTTGGGGGCGCTGTCCCCGTCGCGCGTCTCCCCCGGAGATTATTTGGTGAGATGAAGTAGGGGTGGTTAGTAGCCAGCGCTGCGATCTACGAGGTGTAGGAACGGCTCGCCTGCTTGCCCGCGTTTGACGTTTTCTGCGATTGTTAGGCTGGAGTATTTCGCCCGTGTTTCGGCCGCGATGTGGGGTGTGACTGTGACCTTTGGGTGCGCCCAATATGGGTGATCCGTTGGCAGTGGTTCGATGCGGAATGTATCGAGTGTTGCGTGGCTGATTTGTTCAGCATCGAGCGATTGCAAAAGTGCATTGTCGTCTATGAGCGGTCCGCGCCCCGGGTTAATGATTGTGGCCCCTTTAGGCATCATTGCAAAGGTTTCAGCGTTGAGTGTGTTGTTTGTGGCAGGCGTATCCGGCAGAAGGAGTACCGCGATTTCGGCCTTTGAAAGTGCTGTTTTTAGCCCCTCTGCGCCGTGATAGGATGTGACGCCTTCGATAGTTTTTTCTGACCTGCTCCAGCCGGAGACATTGAAGCCGAATTTTGCCAATGTGGATGCGCAGGCGCTGCCAAGTTCACCCATGCCAAACACTACCACTGAGCGGTCCCATGCAAGGGCTGGTGGGCTGGGTGCCCATTCATGGGTTGGGTTGTTGATATGTGCGTCCATCCCCAAATGGTGGCGCATCACATGGCCGCACACCCATTCAATCATCCCTTGGGTGAGGCCGGGATCGACCATACGGGTGAGTGGGATGGTTAGGGTTTGGTTGCCCACGATCCCTTCGACACCCGCCCACAGGTTCAAGACTGCCTTGGCCTTTGTGTAGGGTGTGAAGTCTTTGAGGTCTGAGTTGGGTGCATAGACGATGTAATCCACATCCGCTGGCGCAATGTCGAATGCCAGATGCACATCGTCTAGGCCGGCTGTTTTGAACGCATCGTTCAACGGCCCTTCATACAAAGGCCAGCGTTCTTTTTTTGCTGCGAATAGGATGTTGAGTGTCATTTACGAAACCTATCTTGGCCTGTGGACATGTGCGCTTTGGACCAGACCAAAGGCGAGCATAAGAACCAGCATGGCGGAGCCGCCGTAGCTGACAAGTGGCAGTGGAACGCCAACGACGGGGATCAGCCCCATGACCATTGCCATATTCACTGAGAAGAAGAGAAAGAAGTTGAGCGCGATCCCAAGGATCAAAAGCGATGAAAATCGATCGCGGTTTACCAGTGCTGAGGCGATGCAAAAGAAGATTATCAGCAGGTATATTGCAAGTAAAGAAATCCCGCCAACAAACCCGAATTCTTCGGCTAAGGTGGTGAAGATAAAGTCGGTGTGTTTTTCAGGCAGGAAGTTCAGACGGCTTTGGGGCCCTTGCATAAACCCGCGCCCTGTCCACCCGCCTGACCCAAGTGCGATCTTGGATTGGGTGATGTGATAACCTGCTCCCAGTGGATCGGCGCTTGGATCAATAAAGGTGTCGATGCGGTGGTATTGGTAGTTGTTGAGCAACTGCCAACTTGTTTCGCGACTTTGGAAAACGGCCACGATAAGACCGACACCAGATGCGATTACTGCTGCGAAATAGGCCCAGTGTACGCCTGCAAGAAACATGATGCCACCACCAGCCATAACCAAAAGAAGCGAGGTGCCAAGGTCGGGTTGTTGAATTACCAACGCTGTTGGCAACAAGATGATGGCAATGGGCAACAAAACCCAAAGGGGGCGCGATTTCTTTTCGGGCGGCAACCAGTCATAATATGCTGCCAGAAACATAACGAGGGTAATTTTCATCAACTCGGATGGTTGCAAGCGCATGAATCCAAGGTCGATCCAGCGTTGTGCGCCTTTGCCTTCTTCCCCGAAGAGATCAACGGCAACCAAAAGTATCACTGTAACGCCGTAGCAAAACCCAGAGAGGTTGCGCCAAAACCAAATTGGGGTCACCCCAATCGCAATCATCAGAATCAAACCAACAGCAAAGCGTTTCATTTGCGGTTCGGCCCAAGGGGTGAAGCTGCCACCTGCCACTGAGTAGAGCATGAGGAAACCGACACAGGCGACTGAGCTGAGCAAGAGTGTGAGAGGCCAGCTCAGGAACAGAATTTTACGCAGGCCCGTTGGCGTCGATTTTACCGTATACTCAAGATAACTCATGTTTTGTCGGCATCCTGAGTTTTGGCCATTGGGCGCATTTTCGCGAGGCGCTTTTGTTGGCTGCGGATGCGACCACGGTCTTTGGATGGATATGCCTCTAGTGGCGGTGGTCCATTGTATAGCGCCTGAAGTGTAATGTCGCGCGCGATAGGGGCCGCGGCTGTTGAGCCACTCCCACCGTGTTCCACAATAACAGCCACAGCATATTTAGGATTGTCTGCAGGTGCGAAGTCTACGAACAAGGCGTGGTCACGCCGTTCCCATGGTAAATCTTCATTTCGAATAACGCCGGTTCGCCGTTCGGCGGCAGAAATATTACGCACTTGGCTGGTGCCAGTTTTGCCGGCCATGCGCATGTTCTCAATTGTAATGCGGCTTTTGTTGGCGGTGCCCCCTCGGTCATTGACCACGGCAAACATCGCTTTGCGCATCTTCTTTAGGTTGTTCTGGTCCACCTTGAGCGGTCCACCAGCACCTGATGCTTGTTCAACGCCGTCTACAGATTTTACTAAGCGTGGCGTCACTTCGCGACCTGTTGCAAGGCGCGCGGTCATCACGGCGAGTTGTAATGGGGAGGCAAGCATGTTGCCCTGTCCGATGGAGGCATTGACGGTATCGCCGATTACCCAATCTTTGCCATGAACGCGGTTTTTCCAAGCTTTGGTCGGTGTCAGGCCACGGGCAACTGCGGACATTTCAACGTTATGGCGCACACCTAATCCAAAGACGTTGGCCATTGCGGAAATCTTTTCGATGCCGACTTTCAACGCCAGGTCATAGTAGTAAACATCGCAACTGCGCTTGAGCGAGTTCTTCAGATCAACGCTGCCGTGACCAGAGCGTTTCCAGCAGTGGAATTTGCGGTCGGCCACTTCGAGGTGACCGTTGCAGCGTACCGTGTCGTCAGGCCCGATAATGCCTTCTTCAAGGGCTGCCATTGCGGTGATCATCTTGAACGTTGATCCGGGGGGATAGGTCCCTTGGACTGCTTTAGACGCCAACGGACGGAATTTATTGTCTGTCAGCTCGCGGTAATCGGCGACGGAAATGCCAGATACAAAGAGGTTTGGATCGTAAGTTGGTGCTGACCCAATTGCGACCAGATCGCCAGTTTCACAATCGATCACAACCGCACTGGCGCTTTCGCCGTCTAGGCGGGCCTGCAAATAGTTTTGCAGTTTGGAGTCAATTGTTAGCTGAATGTTTGCTCCTGGTTTGCCCTCGCGCCGTCTCAGTTCGCGCATTTCGCGGCCAGCTGCGTTGACCTCTATTTGCTTGTTTCCCGCAGAACCACGCAAACGAATTTCTTCTTTGGCTTCCACACCTACCTTACCAATCTGGAACCGTGAAATTCGCAGCAAAGGATCTGGGTCATTGATCTTTTTCAGATCGTAGTCACTGACTGGGCCAACATAACCCAAGATATGTGCGAAATCTGAGCCCAGTGGATAAACGCGGGAAAGGCCGACTTCTGGCGTCACACCGGGCAGTGCGGGTGCGTTGACTGATACGCGACTGATGTCTTCCCAAGTCACATTTTCAGCGATGGTGACGGGGTAGAACGGTGCACTGCGTTTGATCAGTGCGACAGCGCGTTCAATGGTTTGATCATCCAAATCGATGATCTTGCTGAGGCGTGCGATCACAGCCTCAACGTCGCGGGTGTCTTCGCGCACCATCTTGATCTGATAGTTTGGGATGTTTTGTGCCAATTGAACGCCGTTGCGATCAAACACTTCACCGCGTTCGGGTGGGATCAGTTTAAACTTGATCCTGTTCTCTTCTGCCAATGTCCGGAATTGATCGGCCTCATTGATTTGGAGATGACGCATACGCGCAGCCAGTGCGCCAACCAACACAAGCTGTAGTCCGCCGACAACCAACGCGCGGCGTGATAACAAACTTTGGTTTGCTTCGTGATCGGCGTTTTTGCGTTTCACAGGCTGCCTCCACGTGTGTCCAAATCGCCAGGGATGCCTTTGCGCACTCCCATGAAGACGTGGGCCGCAAAAGCGATGACTGGGTAGTATAGGATCGTTGTTATCGTTTGGATGAGTTGCGATCCTAAGTTCGGTTGGTCGACCAAAAGCATGGCCAAGATGATGCGGTAAGAAATAGTAGCGCCAGCCAACATTACAATGACTGTAAGCCATTCAGAGGCGAAGTTCGATGCACGTAAACGTTTGGCGCGCCCCTTGAGGCTTTCACAACAAAGAAGACCCAAGAACGCCCATAGGCCTGGGGGGCGTTGCAGTAAAAGGTCCGATAGCAATAACATCATCCCCAGCAATACGATTGGGACGTATGCAGGCTTGCGGACTGACCATGCAAAGGCAAAACCTAAAAGTAGATCGGGCGTGGCCCAAGGGCGTGACATTGCGTTGAGGGGGAGTAGGTGGATGAACAAGGTCGCCAATCCCAGCACGATGAACCAACCACGCATAATCCAAATCCGCGATGTCTGGTGTTCACTCACTGGCTGGAGCCTCTTCACCGCTTGTTGGTTCAGACGTACCGATATTGTTTGTCAAAACATTTGCGGTGTCGGTCACAGGTTCGGTGGGGTGGCTGCGCAAGACGCGCAAGAATTTTAGCCGTTCATAGTCAGCGGCAAGGCGGACACGTAAACGGCCACTGGGGTCAGCTGCGACCTGACCGATAACCAGACCGGCAGGAAATACTCCGCCGTCGCCTGAGCTGACAACACGGTCACCGGGGCGCACAAGATCGGGACTTTCGATGAAATTGATAGGCGGTGCGGCACTGTTGTCACCAGCAACAATCGCACGCTGGCCGGAGGGTTGAATGGTAACAGGAATGCGACTGGACGCATCAGTAAGTAAAATAACACGGCTGGTGTTTTTCGCTACACCAGAAATACGACCAACCAAGCCAATACCGTCCATGGTGGCCCAGCCGTCGACAAGGCCATCACGTGCGCCAACGTTCAGCAGAACGGATTGGCGAAAGGGTGATCCGCTATCGGCGAGAACAACACCGGTGATGAATGTTAGGCGGGGATCAAGGCGTACGCTGTTTAGGTCAAGCAGACGGGCGTTCTCTTGTTCAAGTTGTAGTGCGGCTTCTTTCCACGATTGCATTTTGCGCAACTCGCGGTGCAGTTCTTGGTTTTGTTCTGCAATACGGTTGTAGCTTTGATAATCATGAAACAAGTTCACCGCACCGGTGACAGGGGCCATGGCCCAGTCAAAGTTTGGAACGATCCGGTCGGTGACTTGGGCGCGAAACCGTTCTACACGTGGGCTGTCGATGCGCCAAACCAGAAAGGTCGCGATCAAGACCAAGGATACGACAACCAAAAGCAACCTGCGCAAAGGGCGGGTGTAATTCTGACTGTTTGATCGATCGTTGGCCAAGGCGGTTATTTCCTGCGGTAGTCAGCCCTTGAATGGCTACTTGGACTGTCCAAGATTTGACCGGATGTGGCAAGCGATTTGGGCTGTTTGGGCGTTTGTATCAGCTGTCGTAATCGATAGCGTGGCGAAGTTGTTTTTCATATTCCAGCGCTTTGCCCGTACCCAAAGCCACACAATTCAGTGGTTCATCTGCAATTGAGACCGCAAGGCCTGTTTTCTCACGCAGAGCCAAATCCAGCTTACCTAGCAATGCACCGCCACCAGTTAACATGACACCACGATCAACGATATCGGCTGCAAGATCTGGTGGAGTTGCCTCAAGTGCGGTCATAACTGCTTCGCAAATTTGCTGTACAGGTTCTGCCAAAGCTTCGGCAATCTGTGCTTGAGTAATTTCAATTTCTTTCGGGATGCCGTTCAAAAGGTCACGTCCACGCACTTGCATGGATGTGCCACGACCGTCGTCTGGCATACGGGCCGTCCCGATAGATTTCTTGATGCGTTCCGCAGTTGTTTCACCAACCAAAAGGTTCTGTTGGCGACGCAGGTAGCTGATGACTGCCTCGTCCATGCGGTCACCACCAACGCGTACAGAGCGCGCATAGACAATGTCGCCAAGGGAAAGAACGGCAACTTCCGTGGTACCACCACCGATGTCGACAACCATGTTGCCTGTCGGGTCCGTGATTGGCATGCCAGCGCCAATCGCCGCAGCGATAGGTTCTGCAATCAGGCCTGCGCGGCGTGCGCCAGCGGACAGAACAGATTGGCGAATAGCACGTTTTTCAACGGGTGTTGCGCCGTGTGGGACGCAGACAATAATCTTTGGTTTCGAAAAGGTAGAACGCTTGTGTACCTTGCGGATGAAATGTTTGATCATTTCCTCAGCAGTGTCAAAATCGGCAATAACGCCTTCGCGCATTGGGCGGATTGCCTCGATGGAACCAGGTGTCCGACCCAACATTAATTTAGCGTCTTCGCCAACAGCTAAAACTTTTTTCACACCATCTTTGATGTGGTAGGCCACGACGGATGGTTCAGAAAGAACAACGCCTTTGCCCTTAACGTAGATCAAGGTGTTGGCAGTTCCGAGGTCAATCGCCATGTCTGACGAGAAGAGACCACCAAGTTTATCGAAAATAGACATGAGTTAAGGCCTTGTAGGTAATAGCGCGTGGCATTGAAGTCGCCCATGAGTCGTATTGAATGGACACGCTATCTTATAAGGCGATGGCGCTTTGGGTGAAAGAGGGAATGCTGCTCAGCTGGGGCGGCAATCCGCGCATTTTGGACCTAATTTGCCTCATTCCGTCAGGCGGCGTTGTTCGATAGGCTAACTCTAACCGAGTAAGGAGAATAGAATGCGCAAAATTCAAGTGCTGGGCGTCCATCACATTACGTTGACAGGTGCAGATCGCCAGACGTCGATTGATTTTTGGGAAGGGCTGCTGGGCATGCCGTTTATCTTTGATCAACCGAACCTTGATGACCCCAATGAAGGGCATCTATATTTTGATCCGGGCGACGGGCGTTTGATCACTGTGTTTACGAATGAGAACCGCAAACCTGATCGGACGCGCACGTCGATGGATATTGGCTGTGTGCATCATCTGGCGTTTGAGGTCGACCGTGCGATGTTCACTCAAGTGCCCAAACGGTTGGAGGCACGTGATATCGGGCATTCGGGCGTTAAAGATCGCGGGTTTATGGATTCGGTATATTTCAAAGACCCGCTTGGGCAGTTGATCGAACTGGCCTGTTACAAGTTCATCCCACCACGTGGATCATCCCATGCTGAAGTCATGTTGGAGGCGCACAAGCTTCGTGTTTCTGCAGGGGATATGGCGATTGGGGAAGTGCATTTGGCGGATGCTGTTGAGTTGATTGTGGAGCGGTCCCAACACTCATTGTCTGCGGATCGCGGCGCGCGGGATCCTTACCGAGGTTAGGGATTGGGTTTTCTGGTGGACTGAGGTGCTGCCTCAGACTCCGGGATATTTAGGAACAAGAGAAGGAGGGTGGGGCGCGCAGATAATGCGCACCCTATTTTATTAGGCATCTTTGTAATTGATTTCAGGCGTGTCTTTGCCTGATTTTTCACGACGTACCAGCAGGCGGTTTAGTGCATGGACGTAGGCTTTGGCAGAGGCAACAACAGTGTCTGTGTCTGCGGATTCGCCCGTTACTATACGACCGTCTTCTTCCAAACGCACTGTTACAGTGGCTTGGGCATCTGTGCCTTCAGTCACGGCGTGCACTTGGTAAAGCTGCAGTTTTGCCTCGTGTTCAACCAATGCTTTGATCGCATTGAATGTTGCATCCACTGGGCCATCGCCGGTTTCGGTGGCTGTGTGTTCTGTACCATCGATTTCCAGTTTTAGGTCGGCTTGTTGTGGCCCTTCGGTTCCGCATTGAACGCGCAAAGACGTGATTTTTAGACGATCATTCTCAGGATCGTCAGAGTTGCGCATCAAGGCGACTAAATCGTCATCAAACACTTCCTTCTTGCGATCAGCCAGTGCTTTGAAGCGAACAAAAACGTCCTTCAGCTGGTTGTCACCTAATTCAACGCCTAGCTCTTCCAGCTTGGCGCGCAGTGCTGCGCGTCCAGAATGTTTGCCAAGGGGCAAGGAGGTGCCAGACAGGCCCACATCTTCGGGGCGCATGATCTCGAACGTCTCGGCGTTTTTCAACATGCCGTCTTGGTGGATGCCAGATTCGTGCGCAAAGGCGTTTTTACCAACGATGGCTTTGTTGAACTGAACAGGAAAGCCAGCAACTGTTGCAACGCGGCGTGAGATGTTCATCAGCTTGGTTGTGTCGATACCAGTTTGATACGGCATGATGTCATTGCGTACCTTCATGGCCATTACGACCTCTTCCAACGCTGTATTGCCAGCGCGTTCGCCAAGGCCGTTGATGGTGCATTCTATTTGACGTGCACCTGCTTCAACCGCAGCCAAGCTGTTGGCCGTCGCCATGCCAAGGTCGTTGTGGCAGTGCGTGGCGAAGATGATGTTGTCGGCACCCGGCACATGCTCAAGCAAATCACGGATTAATTGTGCGCTTTCGCGTGGCGCAGTGTAGCCCACGGTGTCAGGTATGTTGATTGTCGTCGCACCTGCTTTAATTGCTATTTCAACGGTGCGGCACAGATAATCAAATTCAGTACGTGTTGCATCCATCGGGGACCACTGTACGTTGTCGCAAAGGTTGCGCGCGTGGCTTACGGTTTCTTCAATCCGGATCGCCATTTCGTCTTTGGTCAAATTCGGGATCGCACGGTGCAATGGGGATGTGCCGATAAAGGTGTGAATACGGGGCTGCGCGGCGTGCTTCACGGCTTCCCAGCAGCGGTCAATATCGCCCAGTTGGGCACGGGCCAAACCGCAGATGACTGAGTTCACACTATTTTTGGCAATCTCTGAAACGGCGTTGAAGTCGCCTTCAGACGCAATCGGAAAGCCGGCTTCGATAATGTCGACGCCCATTTCGTCCAACAGTCCAGCGATCTCAAGCTTTTCGGCGTGAGTCATGGTTGCGCCGGGGGATTGTTCGCCGTCGCGCAATGTGGTGTCGAAAATTACGACTTTGTCTTGGGAAGATGTCATTTGGTTTCTCTTTTGTGTCCTAGTTCTTGGCACGTATCCGACCCTCGCGGATAACCCTCTGAGCGGATGTGCCGATGGACACGCTCAGAGGCTGGATAGGAGCAAGAGCTCGCACAAAAGTGCTGCGCCGAGAGGGCGCGCGGTCAGGGTATGTGCGTCACGTGTCATTGAGGTAGTTATAGCCGCTGATTTTCAAATGAAAAGTAGGTTTTTATGTCTAATTGGATGGGGTGCCATTTTGAGGCGGAGCGTAGCATTATGATTTTGGGCCATCCGCGTTGAAGTGTGTTTGTGCTGTGCTACCTCGAGGGTATGATAGATGTTTTGATTATTGGCGCTTCGGGCGGCATTGGCGGTGCGATTGCACACCATCACACGACGCGCGGCGACAGTGTTATAGGGCTTTCACGCTCAATTGACGGTTTGGACATTACGGATGCCCAAAGTGTCGCTGATCATTTGGGACGCTTGGATCGCACCTTTGACAGGGTGATCGTTGCCACTGGGGCGCTGAGCGTGAATGGTGCGGCCCCTGAGAAAACGATCAGAGCGATTGATTCTGTCGCGATGGCAGATCAGTTCGCGGTTAACGCTATTGGCCCTGCGCTGTTTCTTGCGCATGCGAGTCACCTGTTAAGAAAAGACCGCGCCAGCGTATTTTCTGTGCTGTCGGCCAAGGTGGGGTCTATCGGAGACAACCGATTGGGTGGATGGGTCAGTTACCGTGCGGCTAAAGCGGCAGTGAACCAGATCGTGCGCACCTCTGCGATTGAGTTGGGGCGCAGCCATCCGCATTCTAGCGTCGTTGCGTTGCACCCGGGAACTGTGCAAACGCCGTTCACGTCCAAGTACCTTGCCCGCCATGCAAGCGTTCCAGCGGATCAAGCGGCGGCGAATTTGGTGAATGTTATGGACAACCTTACACCTGCGCAAAGCGGTAGCTTCTATGACTATTCAGGAACGGCGCTGCCTTGGTAGGAATGAGCGATTAACCGCCTTCCGTAAGCGCACCGTTTTCCCAAGAGCCAGTGGCTTCTTCACCCGTTGCATAGCGCATTGTGCCGCTGCCTTGGCGTTTGCCCTTTAGGAACGTGCCCTCGTATATATCGCCATTGTCGTAGGTTGCTGTGCCTATGCCGTTGATCTCACCCGTTTGCCATTGGCCATTATATTCAAAGCCATTGGCCATATTGATCTTGCCCGTGCCATTTCGCTGTCCATTGTCAAAGTTACCAACATAGACTGTGCCATCTGGATAAGTTGCAGTGCCTGCACCGTGGCGCTGGCCGTTTCCCCACGCACCGTCATAGCGATAGCCATCGGCATAGGTCATGATGCCTTGACCATGGTTACGTGCATTTTTAAAACCACCTTCATAAACCACGCCGTTGACATAGGTGGCTTTGCCATTGCCCTCGATCACACCAGCGACCCAGCTGCCCTCATAGACAGAACCGTCTTTATACGTTATTTTTCCAGTGCCATCGGCAAGGTCATCACGAAAGCTGCCTTCGTAGATTGAACCATCGGGATAGGTTACGCGGCCTTGTCCTTCGATCTGGCCTGCGATCCATGCGCCGACGTAGGTGTAGCCATCCGTGCCGGTAAATGTGCCAGTGCCGTGACGACGATCATCTGCGAATTCGCCCTCGTAGATGTCACCGTTCGCATAGGTTACACGGCCTGTACCTTGGCGGCGTCCCGATACCAGTTGTCCGTCATAAACGTCGCCGTTGGGTTGAGTTAGCGTGCCAGAGCCATCGATTTGGCCGTCTTTCCACAAACCGACATAGATCAACCCATCCGGCATCGTTAGCTTGCCGGAACCCTCGCGTTTGCCGTTGGCGATGTCGCCGTCATATACAGCGCCGTCAGGATAGGTGATTGTGCCTACGCCGTTTTTGACGCCGTCAATCCAGTCGCCTTTGTATTCATAGCCACCCGGGCTTTGCATAACGCCTTTGCCATGGTGTTTGGCATTTCGGAACTCACCTTCATAGCGCACGCCGTTTGCATACAGCGAGACGCCTTGGCCCATAATTGCACCAGTGACCCAGTCGCCTTCATAGGTTCCGCCATCGGCAAAGGTAATTTTGCCAAAGCCGTCAGGTTTACCTTTTGAAAAGTTACCTTGGTAGACGGAGCCATTTGGAAAACGCGCAACGCCTTCACCTTTTATTTCGCCGTCATCCCATGCGCCGGTATATTCATAGCCATTGGGCAGGCGATAGGTGCCTTCTCCGTGCTGTAGGCCGCCGCGAAAGCGGCCCTCATAGATGCCGCCATCGTCGTATTGTTTGGTCTGAACCTGACCATCCTGTGCCAATGCCCCCATGGGAGTAGCAGCTAAACACAAAGCGAGAATAAGACGTTTCATGGCGAGACCTGTGTTAATTCTTGGCCTGCACGCAACTGTGCAAGCTTGCTCAGCCTAGAATAAGGTGGCCCACCTCGCAATGGGTTTTGCACATGGGTTATAATGTTCGCGTCTAATTGGGCGTGTCAGGGGTTTTCTGGGCGTGTTGGAACGCATATAGGTGCAGATGAAATCTGACCGGAGCATCCCATGGCTGATACGTTTCGCATTACACTGTGCCAGTTAAATCCAACCGTTGGCGATATCGCTGGCAATGCAGCCTTAGCGCGTGATGCATGGGAGCAGGGGCGCGCGGCCGGTGCTGATCTGGTGGCGCTGCCTGAGATGTTTATCACAGGTTACAATGCCCAAGATTTGGTGGTGAAACCTGTGTTTCACAAGGCAGCTATGGCTGCTGTTGAACAATTGGCAAAAGACTGTGTGGACGGCCCCGCCTTGGCGATTGGTGGCCCGTGGTTTGAAGATGGCTGTCTGTATAACGCCTACCTGATCTGTAAGGGCGGTAAAGTTGCATCCAAGGCGCTTAAGCATCACCTGCCAAATGAAACCGTGTTTGATGAGGTCCGTATCTTTGATGCAGGGCCTTTGGGTGGACCCTATAGCGTTGGAAATACACGCATCGGCAGCCCAATCTGTGAAGATGCATGGCACGAAGATGTGGCAGAGACCTTGGCTGAAACAGGTGCTGAATTCCTATTGATCCCCAATGGATCGCCCTATTACCGCGACAAATTCGAAACCCGCCTGAACCACATGGTGTCACGTGTTGTCGAAACAGGTCTGCCGCTGATCTATCTGAACATGGTGGGCGGTCAGGACGATCAGGTCTTTGACGGTGCTTCATTCGCGCTGAACCCGGGTGGCGGGTTGGCCCTTCAAATGCCTGCGTTTGATACGGCTATTGTCCATGTTGATCTTGAACGCGGCACTGATGGCTGGCGTGTTAAGGATGGGGTTAAGACCGCTCAACCAGACACGTGGGAACAAGACTACCGTGTGATGGTTCAATCGTTGCGCGACTATATGGGCAAGACGGGTTTCAAAAAGGTTCTGTTGGGTATGTCCGGCGGTATTGATTCTGCCATCGTGGCGACGATCGCCACAGATGCCTTGGGCGCTGAAAATGTGCGCTGCGTCATGTTGCCGTCTGAATACACCAGCAAGGCGAGCCTTGAGGATGCAGAGGCCTGCGCCAATGCGCTGGGCTGTCGGTATGATTACGTTCCCATCGCTGAGGGGCGTGAGGCGATCACCAATACGTTGGCCCCATTGTTCGCAGGCCTTGAAGAAGGGCTGACCGAGGAGAACATCCAGTCCCGCCTGCGCGGTTTGTTGTTGATGGCGATGAGCAACAAATTTGGCGAGATGGTTTTGACCACTGGCAATAAATCAGAGGTCGCGGTGGGATACGCCACGATCTATGGCGATATGGCTGGCGGTTATAACCCGATCAAAGACCTGTATAAAATGCGGGTGTTCGAAACCTGCCGCTGGCGCAATGCCAACCACCGCGACTGGATGATGGGACCAGAGGGGGCTGTGGTCCCTGATAGCATCATCACCAAGGCCCCAAGTGCAGAGCTGCGCGACGATCAAAAAGATAGCGACAGCCTGCCGGATTATCCGGTGCTGGATGCGTTGCTTGAAATGCTGGTGGACAATGACGCCTCTGTCGCCGATTGCGTGGCCGCTGGGTTTGATCGTGATGTGGTAAAGAAGGTCGAGCACCTAATCTATATTTCCGAATACAAACGCTTCCAATCCGCACCGGGTGCGCGATTAACGAAGGGGGCGTTCTGGTTGGATCGCCGTTATCCAATTGTGAACCGTTGGTGCGATCCGAGTTGAGCGGGTGATAGATTGATCAGGGTTGGCTGAGAAAACTGGAGCTGGAGATGCCCGATGGCAGCTTTGAGCCCAAAATATTGGATGCTGCGCTACGCCGAATGACCGTGATGTGCACTAAAGCTGAACTCCAATATCGGTTCTGTTGTCGCGATTAATGCCTTCAGTTCATTTTGTAAGGGCTATCTGCGGGAGAGCCAGCATGATCCGTCCAGTTGCTGCTCTCTGCCTTTCTGTCGACATGCAGGACGCAGTCATGATCTGGGTACGTCACTATGTCGCCTGAAGACCTTGTGCCAATCACAAGATATCGGACCTCTGTGTTACTGCAATTTTGCAAGTTATGAGCAATTGGATCTCCAGCTTTAAACGTCGCAGCGTCGCCCGAGCACAAAATTACGCTATCATCCACCTCGTGAAGTGTGACTTCCCCCTGCAATACATAAACCATCTCATCATCACCTGCATGCCAATGTTTGACCGACGAAGAGGAACCTGGCGGCAAGATTTCTTCAAAAGCGCCAAACTGGGTCAATCCCCCGCTATCACTGAAAAGGAGTGCATGATACGGGCCGCAAGGGTTGCCTGCGCCATCATCACTCTCAGTTTTGGCAGTTTCCTTACTGAACACAGGCATGGCAATGTTCTCCTAAAATCATTCAAGTCTCAGTGAGTGTAACAACTATTTCCTGAATTCAAATCCTTTGCTGCTCGATCAAAAAAACCCACTTACTCCAGTGGTTTGTCCGTAAAGTCCACGTTTCTTGAGTTTAGGCTGTCCAAGTGTTGCTCATGAAAACTCCGCCACACCCCACACGCATCGAACTGGACAAATCGCGGCCCCTATGACACTCAAACCCCGCATAGGAGATCACGCAAATGACCATCACACGTTTCGCCCCATCGCCGACCGGCTATATCCACGTCGGTAACCTGCGCACTGCGCTGATGAATTACCTGATTGCCCGCAAGGCTGGCGGTACTTTCATTCTGCGCATCGACGATACCGATCCGGTGCGCTCGGAACAGAAATACGTTGATGGGATCAGGCAGGATCTCGAATGGCTGGGTCTGCATTGGGACAAGGTCGAGCGTCAGTCCGATCGTTTGGACCGTTACGCGGATGCCGCTGAAAAACTACGCAGCATTGATCGTTTTTATGAAGCGTTCGAAACCCCGACTGAGTTGGACCTGAAGCGTAAGAAACAGCTGAACATGGGCAAACCACCGGTCTATGATCGCGCGGCGTTGAACCTTAGCGCTGAAGAACGCGATACTCTACGCGCTGAGCGCGGTGATGGCGTCTGGCGTTTTAGGCTGGATCAGGAACGCATCAATTGGAAAGACGGCATTCTTGGCGACATCTCTATCGATGCGGCATCTGTCAGCGATCCGGTTTTGATCCGTGGTGACGGTCAGGTTCTGTACACAATCGCATCTGTTGTCGATGACACGGATATGGGCGTGACCAATGTTGTGCGTGGCTCTGACCACGTGACCAACACGGCCACCCAAATTCAAATTATGAAGGCGCTGGGCATGACCCCACCGTCCTTCGCACACCACTCGTTGCTGACCGGTCCACAGGGCGAGGCGTTGTCGAAACGTCTGGGCACTTTGGCCCTGCGTGATCTGCGTGAGCAGGGCGTTCAGCCAATGGCACTGTTGTCCATGATGGCGCGTCTTGGGTCGTCTGATCCAATGGAACTGCGGAGCGAAATGTCCGAACTGATTGATGGCTTTGAAGTCAGCAGCTTTGGCACCGCACCGACGAAGTTTGATGTCTCTGACCTATTCCCGCTGACGGCAAATGTGTTGCAAGTAAAACCATTGGCTGACGTTGCTGATCAGATTGCTGATCTTGGCGTTCCTGCTGATCTGGCCGAAACATTTTGGACGGTCACACGTGACAACATCACAACGCTAAAAGACTTGGCTGCGTGGTGGACATTGTTCAGCGAAGGCGCTGATCCCGTGATCGACGATGAAGACGCAGAATTCGTGGCCCAAGCGATGGATATGTTGCCTGAAGGTCCGTTCGATGACACCACATGGAAAACGTGGACGGGTGCCGTGAAAGAAGCGACTGGCCGCAAGGGCAAGGGCTTATTCATGCCGCTGCGCAAAGCGCTGACAGGTCAAAGCCACGGACCAGATATGTCCGCGTCAATGACACTTTTGCAGGTTGTTAAAGCCCGTGCTTAAGAACTGACTATCTGGGCCGCGATGCGGTCCAGATGTCCATCCACCAGCGCGGTTTCTGAGGCGCTTAGGATTTGGCTGCGCGGATACCGTGGCGTGGCGCGGTCGTTTAGGATCGGCATATCCCATCCATCGGTGGTGGCGAAAAATGCATCAACGCCGTCTTCACCAAATTGTTGCAGATACCCCTGAATAACCACATCTAGATAGCTAAGTAGGATGACCTGATCACCCTCCATTAGCATGTCTTCAGTGGCAACTGCATAGTGGGCGATATCGGTTGATGGATCGCCACCATGGCTAACTTTGCCCGCTGACGGAATGCGGCGGTACCCAGTTTCGCGTTCATCCAAAGCGGCCCAATCGGCATTGGGAACCGCGGCAATCAGACCTTGGATTTGTTCAGAGGGGTCACCCGGAACAGCCGTCAAGAGGATGGTGCCATAACCGCCATTGCGTACCCATGCACGGCGCCATCCCGATAGAGTCGCTTTTTGCGCGTTGGGGTAAATGTGGGTCGCCGTGTTGACGAGGCTGCCATAGCCAAAAAAGTGTGGATCGCTCATGGTCTTGTCCTTATTCTCGGGCCCGAAGCACTTGGGCTGGGCGCGCCGCCAATGGGCCCCATGCGAACAAAAGACCAGCAGCAAGTGTTGCAATAACACCCCCCGCAATGATCGCCAATGCCGATGGCCAAATCACGATGTATTCGATGTTCATGACAAATGTGCTTACAGCCCATCCGCCTGCGATACCGGCCGCCAATGCAACAAGGCCAGCGGCCAATCCCAGCAGGGCAGAGCGGAGTGCGAAACTGAGTAAAATACGCCCGCGTGTGGCCCCAAGTGTTTTGAGAACAGCTGCTTCATAGGTCCGTGCCTTGGTACCTGCGGCTGCCGCGCCGATCAGAACAAGGAAACCAGTTATCAAAGTTGCCGATGCGCCATAAGATGTGGCGGCTGCGAGACCTGACAAGACATCCGCGACCCGCTCAATGGCGTCGTGCACGCGGATTGCGGTGATGTTGGGATAGGCTTTGGCAAGATCACGCAGGATGGCTGTTCCCACTTCTGGTTCTGCGTAGACGGTTGAGATGAAAGTATGCGGCGCACCCTGCAAAGCACTGGGGTTCATTGAGAGGATGAAACCGATGCCAACGGATGAAAAATCAACCTCACGAAAGGAACTGATGGTGCCGGTAATATCGCGGCCCAAGATGTTCATCGTGACGGTATCACCCAAGGATAGGTTCATTTCCTCGGCTTCTTCGGCTGCAAAACTGATAAGCGGAGGGCCAGAATAGTCCTTAGGCCACCATTCGCCATCTGTGATGCGGGTTCGTTTGCTGGGTCGGTCTGCGTAGGTGACGCCCCGATCTCCTTCAAGCACCCAATGATCCCCCGCAACCTCACGGGCGGGTTTTCTGTTGATCTGGGTAATGACCCCGCGCAACATTGGGGCGCTGTCGATCCGCCGGACCGCTGGGTCGCCTTCAAGGCGCTTGGTGTAGCCCTCCATCTGGTCGCGTTGAATGTCGACAAAGAAGTAGGATGGCGCGATGTCAGGTAGGTTTCCAGTGATGGCATTGCGCAGGTTGCCATCGATTTGGCCGACGCTGGCCAGGACGGATAGGCCAAGACCCAAAGACAGGATAACAGATGCCGCCCCTTCCTGGGTCCCTGAAATAGAGGTCAACGCCCAACGCCATGATGGAATCCCCTTGGTGAATTTTCCACCGCGTTTGGCGAGCCACTGTATGATGGCTGCAGAGACGACAAGCATCAGTAGGGCAACCATGATGCCACCTGATGTCGCCAAGGTAAGCCGCCATGTTCCAGAGAAGGTGGCCGCCAATCCGATCAAAGCGCATAGTACGATAGCGATGGCCAAAAGGTAACGGGGGGCGGGGAGCAGTTTGCTGCTGCCAAGTGCGTCGCGAAACAGGATCGCGGCGCGCACGTCTTCGGCGCGGGCCAATGGCCAGAGAGTGAAGATAAATGCGGTCAATAGACCGTAGATCGCGGCCTCAAACAACGGCGCTGGATAGATACCAAAATTGGCGGGGATCGGTAGGCGTGCCTCAATCAAGGGAGCCAGCAATAGTGGAGCAAGTGCACCAAGTAGAAGACCGATTGAGATGCCGATGAGGGATAAAAATCCGATTTGGATAAAGTAGGTTTGAAAGATCGTGCTGCGCTCTGCACCAAGGGTCCGCAATGTGGCGATGACAGTGGTTTTTTCTGCAAGGTAGGCGCGTACGGCTGCGGCAACACCCACACCACCAACGACCAATCCTGACAGCCCAACAAGCACCAAAAACGCACCTAAGCGGTTTACAAATTCGGTGACGCCGGGCGCACCATTTCGCGCGTCTGTCCAACGCATTCCACTGTTTTGAAATTGGGCGCGTGCGTTCGCCTCAAGTCCCTCAAGGTCAGGATTTGGCGGGAGGCCGAGGCGGTACTTTGTGTTGAACAACGTTCCAGAGGCCAACAGGGACGAGTTCGCCAAATCGGCCGTTCGCACAAGTGTGCGTGGCCCCAACCCAAAACCATCAGCGGCTCCATCAGGTTCGTGCATGATTTCTGCGGATAGGTTGAACTGTTGGGTTCCAAGCGCGAAGGTATCGCCGATAGACAGACCCAAACGATCGATCAACGCACGTTCCATCACCGCACCGGGCATGCCGTTTTGCGTTGCTAGGGCTGCTTCCAAGTCCATTGCAGGGGATAGTTCCATCGTGCCAATCAGCGGATAGGCATCATCGACGGCTTTGACTTGGGTCAGTCCACGTTCAGTTTGTTCACCATTGTCGACCACGGCCATCGAACGAAATTCTGCGATTTCAGATACGGCATTGGCCTGCGATTGCATCCATTCCTTTTCCTCTGCATTGGCAAATCGGTAGGTGAAATCGAGTTCTGCATCGCCCCCCAAAAGGGCGGCACCCTCAATCGAAAGACCCGTTTCAATTGCGGTGCGTACGGAACCAACGGCTGCGATGGCAGCCACCCCAAGGGCAAGGCAGGATAGGAAGATTGTGAAGCCCTTCAGCCCCCCACGCAGCTCTCGGCGTGCAAAGCGGGCAGCAATGGCGATGCTCATTTGATGGTGCTTTCCTGGGCGATCAACCCGTCTTCGAGGCGGATGATTTGATCACAACGCGCAGCTAGGACATCTGAGTGCGTGACAAGGACCAAGGTGGCACCATGTTTGTCGCGCAGGCCAAACAACAGGTCCATAATGGCGTTGCCGTTGGTGCCGTCCAAATTGCCTGTTGGTTCATCTGCCAACAAGATTTTCGGCCTTGCGACAGAGGCGCGCGCCAAGGCAACGCGCTGTTGTTCGCCGCCTGACATTTGTGATGGATAGTGATCTGCACGGTGGCTTAACCCAACATCAGATAGTTCAGAACGCGCCCGTTCAAAGGCATCTTTGACCCCTGCTAATTCCAGCGGGGTTGCGACGTTTTCAACAGCAGTCATGGTTGGGATCAAATGGAACGACTGAAACACAATGCCCATGTTATCGCGGCGGAAACGCGCAAGTGCATCTTCGTTCATGGCGGTCAGGTCTTGGCTGAGGGCGTGGATGGTTCCGCCGCTTGCTTGTTCAAGTCCACCCATCAACATTAGTAAGGATGACTTCCCTGAACCGGATGGGCCAACCAGCCCGACGGTCTGCCCTTCTTCAATGTCCAAAGAGATGCCGTGCAAAATATCAACACGTCCCGCATTGCCGTCCAAAGATAACATTGCGTTTTTTAGCGAGAGGACTGGTGTTGTCATGCTTTGATGCCTTTATAGAGTGTAACAACCGATATGGAGCTTAGATCACGATGCGCAAGTCAATCATCAGTATTGCCACAAGTTTCTTAGCATTTCCGGCTATTGCAGACCCGATCCAAGTGGTGGCTTTTGGTGACAGTTTGACCCAAGGATATGGGCTGCAGGTTAAGGATGGGTTTGTCCCACAGCTACAAGCGTGGGCAGACGCGCAGGGGCTTGGGGTTGCTTTGAGCAATGCAGGTGTATCGGGTGACACGACGGCGGGTGGTCTGTCGCGCGTGGCATGGACATTGACGCCTGAGGTAGAGGCGATGATCGTGACGTTGGGTGGCAATGACGTTTTGCGCGGCATTGATCCCGCAGTGAGCCGTGCAAACCTACACGATATCTTGAGCGAAGCGCAGGCTGCGGATGTGACTGTTCTGTTGATTGGAATGAAAGCACCTGGGAATTTTGGACCGGACTATAAGGCCGAATTTGACAGCATATTTCCAGAACTGGCTAAAGAATTTAACGCGGTATTCTTGGATAGTTTCTTTGCGGGACTGGGTGATGCAATCACCGATCCCGTGGCCCTAGGACCTTATATGCAAGGTGATGCCATTCATCCGAATGCGGATGGGGTTGCGTTGATTGTGCAGGGGGTTGGGCCGAAATTGGTTGAACTGCTGGAACGCGTTGCCGGTTGATAGAAACAGAAAAACGGACGCGCTTGCGTCCGTTTTAGTATTATAATCCGGTTATAAAACCAGTAGCTTAAGACAGTGCTAGGTTCGCAGCGCTTTCGCGGCCATCACGGCCAGGTTCGATATCGAAAGTTACTTTTTGGTTGTCTGCCAAGCCTGTAAGGCCAGCGCGTTCAACTGCAGAGATGTGTACGAATACGTCATTTCCGCCACCATCTGGTGCGATAAAGCCGAAGCCTTTAGTTGAGTTGAACCATTTGACGGTGCCATTAGCCATCGTCTGTACTCCTGTATATTACTGCCCACAGTATGCGGCAGGTCGGCTAGGTCATAATCACATCGAGAGACTGAGCCGAAAGGAGCAGTAGGGTCGATAGGTGTAACGTCGCACAGGTAATATGGGGTCTGTGGGTAACAATTTCAAGACGAGAGCACTTAACAGCGAAAATCTGCTGAGTGGGATATTCTTGAAATCTATTAAATCTTACAATAACAGTGTTCTAGCTACCTGTTGTTCCATTGATAAAAATGAACAAAATTTCGATCAGGCATAAAAAAGACCGGACACTTTACAGTATCCGGCCCTTCTAATCGTTAAGCAAAGAAGCTTATGCGAGTGCGATATTAGTCGCAGATTCGCGACCGTCACGGCCAGCTTCGATGTCGAATGTTACTTGCTGGTTGTCAGCCAAGCCTGTTAGGCCTGCGCGCTCAACTGCAGAGATGTGTACAAACACATCTTTTGCTCCGCCTTCAGGTGCGATAAAGCCGAAACCTTTAGTTGTGTTAAACCATTTTACGGTGCCATTAGCCATATCCGTAGTCTCCAATTTACTGCCATCCGCGTAAGTGCGATGGCTCGGCGTGGTCGGTCTGTGATCGAAAGACTGAAGCCGTGTAAACGAGACAGTGGTCGAAAAAGATAACGTAAGCAGCTGCCATATGGCAGAGGTTTAGGATTCGGGCAAGGGGTATCTTTGGGCTGCGACAATTGTGCATGATCATATTTTGAAGGGCCAAATGGCAAATCGGTACAGCGTATGTATCGCGTCGGTATAACGTTGGTGCGCGGCGCAAGGTCTATTTTGGACGCATTAAAGGATTTCTAGCAGGCTGTGAGGGCAGGTT
>TARA_B110000093_G_scaffold89436_1_pt1 | contig 53755 bp, 68 predicted proteins | sample TARA_B110000093 | Tara Oceans TARA_B110000093 (sample SAMEA4397390) | marine metagenome | biome: Polar Biome; feature: [MIX] marine epipelagic wind mixed layer (ENVO:01000061); material: water (ENVO:00002006), including particulate matter (ENVO:01000060) such as... | depth 10-100 m | reverse complement strand
CACCTTGCCAAGGTGAGGGTCGCGGGTTTGAATCCCGTCTTTCGCTCTGAGCATATTAAGCCTGGATGGTGGAATTGGTAGACACGCAGGACTTAAAATCCTGTGACTATTGCGGTCGTGCGGGTTCAAGTCCCGCTCCGGGTACTAAAAAAAGCGAATCGAAAGATTCGCTTTTTTTTTGATTATATTTTTAACTTTCCTCAATAAAAAAAGCCAGTTAAATTCAACTGGAACATCTTTTTACTTCATTTAAAATTTTTTTAAGAGCACTTGTTTTGTTGGTTACTTTATTTAATGCTTGAATTCAAGTGATTTTCTTTAATAGATATGGTCTTATCCTTATGATAGATTTCGTATGTCAATAAACTCACCGGAATTATAATCGTTTAGATTTTTAATGGCGTTTGATAGTAATTTAGCGGCCATTTCAGGTTGAGGCATACTAGCTGTGTTTCTTGCTGATTTCAACTTTTTTTGCGCTGGGAAATCGTTAATATTTAACTTGTTTCCACATAAATAATCCTGCATTGCTGTATCTACTAGTCCAGGAGCTAAGCTATAAAATAGCGTCTTCTCGTTTTCTGAAGCGTAAAGTTTAATGAGCATATTTAATGCCGCTTTAGAAATAGAATATCCGCCCCAACCTTTATTTCCATTTATCGAGGCACCTGAGGAAATTGCTACAACCTTTACAAGACTAGGGATGTTTTTAATTAAAGTATCTATAACAGGCTTGTTTGCCCATACATTGATATTCATCACGTCTTGGAGGTTGTTAATTTTCTGCGTTTTCATATCAGTAATAGGGCCAAGTATGCCTGCATTTAAAACAACTAAATCCATTGTTTTAATCCCCGAAATTAAGTGAGATATTATTTCGGAGGATGTATTAAAATTTGTCAAATCACATTGAGCAAAGCTAAAATTAGCTTTTTTAATAAGATCCTTAGGTGTTCTTCTACTTAACCCAAAAACAGTATGTCCTAATTCTAGATAATGCTTAGCAAGACCCCACCCAATTCCCGAGCTAACCCCTGTAATTAGAATATTCATACTTATTTTTTGTAAAAGTTCATTTCTTCAATATACTGAGCTGCGCCTTTTGGTAAAAACCAAGAAACATCTTTCTTTTCCCTAATAGCTTTACGTATAAAGCTTGCACTAATTTCTATTTGAGGTGCATCAACTAACTTAATGTTCGGGTGATTATGATATTCACCTTGTTTCGCATTTGGTCGAGGATAAACATAAATAGTATGATTTTTAATTAAGAAATCTACGTTTTTCCATTTGTGCAAATAAGTAAGATTATCTGCTCCCATAATTAATGAAAACTCAATTAAAGGGAATTTTTCCGCTAAATGCGCTAATGTATCTGTCGTGTAAGAGGGTTTGGGTAGTTTAAATTCTATTTTAGAAGCTTTAAATCGGTCATCTCCTTCAATAGCTCTATCTACCATTGCAAATCGATGTATTTCTGACAACAGCGAATTTGGTTTTTTAAACGGATTTTGTGGAGAAACGACAAACCATAATTCGTCTATTTCAGTGTATTCAACCATGTAGTTAGCCAACATTAAGTGACCCGAATGTATGGGGTTGAATGACCCAAAGTATAATCCTACATTTTTAGTTTTCCCCACGAACTATATTAGATTAATCAAAATTTAGTAAGTTTATTTACTTTTTAAAAAGTCTCTAACCATGTTTTCCGCCTTTTTAAAAGCTTCAGGAAGAGAGTCGTTTAATATTAGTTTATCGAAATCCACCGATTTTTCAATTTCGGCTGGAGCTTTCGACATTCTTCTGTCTACAGATTCAGGTGTTTCAGTATCTCTACCTTCTAAACGTGTTCTTAGCTTATCCAATGATGGAGGCATTACAAAAATGGCCAATGCTTTTTCACCAAATGCGTGTTTGAGGTTTAAACCACCGTCAACATCAACATCAAAAATCACATCATTCCCTTTTTTCCAAATTCTTTCTACTTCACTTCTTAGCGTTCCATAAAAATTATCGGTGTAAACTTCCTCCCATTCCACAAATTGCTTATCGTTGATTTTATTTTTAAAATCTTCAACGGACAAATAATAGTAATCTTTTGCATCAACTTCGCCATCTCTTTTTTCACGAGTAGTTGCAGATGTTGAGAATTCTAATCCAAACTTTTTACTTAGTAAATGATGAACAATCGTTGTCTTTCCTGCCCCAGAAGGCGCCGAGAATATGATTAATTTTCCACTCATATTATAGTACGTTTAAAACTTGCTCTTTAATCTTTTCTAAACTGTCTTTCATTAAAACAACTGTTTTCTGAATTTGAGCATCGTTAGCTTTGCTACCTACAGTGTTAATTTCTCTTCCCATTTCCTGAGAGATAAATCCTAACTTTTTTCCTTTTTCACCTTCTATTGAAAGTGTTTCTTTAAAGTATTTACAATGCTGAGAAAGTCTAACCTTTTCTTCATTGATATCTAGTTTTTCTAGGTAGTATATGAGTTCTTGTTCAAATCTATTTTTATCAATAAGATCTTCTTTGATTTCAGAAATTGCTGCAGCTAATTTAGCTTTTAAAGTATCGATTCGTTCCTCATCAAACTTTTTAACGTTTTCTAAACCTTGTTCAATTGCATCAACTCTTTCTAGCATATCAACTTCAAGACTTTTCCCTTCGTCATTTCTAAAGCCAACAATGTTTTTTAAAGCCTCTTTAATTCCAGCTTCTAAAGATTCCCATTCTGTTTTATTAATATCTTCTTTGCCCGAATTCATGACATCAGGCATCTTCATTATTGTAGCAAGAATTTCTGGAGTAATATCTTCTACGTTTAACAGTGGTTTAAGCTGCTCAAAGTAAGATTGAACTAATTCAGTATTTACTTTATAGTTAGCGTTTTCGCCAGTTAATTCAACATTGATATTACATTCAACTTTTCCACGAAAAAGGCTTTTTTGTAAAAGCTTTCTAATTGCCATCTCTTTACTCTTAAAAATACCAGGCATTCTAACAGAGAAATCCTGTTGTTTCGAGTTTAGCGATTTGATTTCTATAGAGATGTTTTTTCCGGGAATACTTATTTGAGCTTTTCCAAAACCAGTCATTGATTGTACCATAGGACAAAAATAGGGATTTTAAAGGAGTTGAATATTGGAGTAGCTAAGCTTTTTTAAAGCTAACGTAATAAACACCTGTAAATATTAGTGTAGATGCTAAAATACTGTAGAAATCAATTATTTGATCGTCGATAAAGTAACTCAGTATCGCGCTCATAAATGGCTGCAGAAATATATAGGAGGTAGCAACATTTGGTGATACTTTGCTAATGGCAAACATATTTAATAAAAACGTTAAAAATGTAATAGCGACAACAACATAAAGGATGCTAATCCAAATTTCAAAAGGAAAGTCCCAAGAAGATTCTATTAAATCGGGAAGTCCAATTGGAAATAAAATTAATGCACCAGGAAGAAAAACCCATTTAAGGACGGTGAAGGGTTTGTACTTCATTATAAGTGGCTTGCAGTAAACGATATAAAATCCAAAATTAGCAGCATTACTAAAAATGAGTAAGTTTCCTAAAAGTGGGTTTGGGGCTTCTTTCGAAATCTTATTGTGGAGTATTACTGTTACAGCTCCTATCCCGCCGAGAACCATTCCTATGATTTTATTTTTTGTAATTCGTTCTTTTAAGTATAATGCTGAAATCACTAACACAATAATAGGGGTAGTGGTCATTATTATAGCAGCGTAATTTGGAGCGGTATAGGTTATTCCATTAAAAAAGGACAGTTGATTGAAAACAACTCCAAATAATGCTGCAAAAACAAATTTTTTGTAATCTTTTTTGTCAACTTTGTCCTTGGGTAAAAAAGCATCAATTGTTAGGAAAAGAAGAAAGGCTCCTGAAGCGCGTATGAATACAAAACCATTCGCTCCTAAATAATCAGGAGCAACAGATTTAATTACAAAATAACTTATTGCATACAACAGGTTTAATGTGATTAGTGCAATATGTGCGGAAGTATTTCCTTTCAAACTATTAGGTTAAAAAAGTTTAGCTTTTAAAGCCTCAACGTTTTTTTTTGAATTCCCGATAAATATTTCTCCATCAATAATAGCCACTGGTCTCTTTAAAAAGGTGTATTCTTCTATGATGTGACTTTTGTAATCATTTTCAGAGAGTGTTTTTTTATTTAATTCTAAAGATCTGTATTTCATCGCTTTTCGAGAAAAAAGAGCTTCGTAAGATCCTGCTAAGTTTTTTAATTCTTCTACTTCAGTTTCAGACATTGGTTTTTTTTTGATGTCCTGTAATTCTACATTTTCTAAGTTTAATTCTTTAAGAATTCTAATATTGGTAGAGCAACTTCCTAGATGATATATCTTTTTCATTTACTGAATTATTAATTGATTATCCAATTTGGACAAGGAATAATATTTATTTCAGATAAAGGTAGTATTTTTGGAGCGTGACAATGATATCTAAATTATCCCGTTTTGGGAAAATACGCGTTTTATTCATTTCGCTATTGCTGGTAGCGTTTAATGTAAAGGCTGATCACTACTATGGTGGTTATATTTCCTATACTCATATAAGTGGTTTTAAGTATGAAGTTACTGTGGTAACTTATGCTGATAACTCTAAAGTTAATTCTGATCGTGATTCGGTTAATGTGATTTGGGGGGACGGTATAGAAGAGTATGTCCAAAGAACGAATAATAATGGAAATGGCGAAACTGTTTTCCCAGGTATCAAAAAAAATATTTACAAGGGTGAACATATATTTACAAAAGAAGGTAACTATCAATTAGTCTTTGTTGATAATTTTAGACCTTATGATATTCTTAATATCGAAGCAGGAAAATCAGGAAGTACTTTATTGTACTTTGATGCCATAATACCAGTGGCTGATACCGTATCATTTTGTCAAAATAATGCTCCAAGTTTTTTATCTGAACCGTATATGTTTGGAAAGCCAGGTGAAGATTACTTCCTGAGTCTTACCCATTTTGATATTGATGGGGATAGTTTGAGTTTTAAATTAATTAGTCCAAAAGCTACAAATGCATATTCTGTGCCTGGTTATTATACTCCAGATCGAGTTTCTATAGATGAAAAAACGGGTTTGTTTTCTTGGATAGATCCTCCTTTTGGAAACTATGTGTTTGCATATGAGATTGAAGAGTACAGAAATGGACAATTAATAGGAGTTTCGGTTGCCGATTTCCCAGTTTTTATTAAAAGAGAAAATAAAACTAAAGGAGCTTTCTCTGATGTGAATGGAACTACTGACGGCTCCTTCCATTTTAATTCTGCGGAAGAAATAGAGCTCAATATTAGCTATGAGAATTTTGAAGCCGACGCTACTTTTATAAAAGTCGTGACCGGGCTTGTATATAATATTAACTTCATTATTACGAATAATGCGTCCTCTACGGCCAATGTTGCTTATTCTTTATTAAAAATAGATTACTTAGGGAATGACTTTGCTGAAGGGGCACAAATAATTACGTTTAAGGCTGGTTCTATTTATGGTTCTGATACTATTTTTGATTACAAAAGTATTTCGATTACCACGGCTTCAAATCAAGTATGGCGTTGTTCGGTACCTCCAAATGTTAAAGATGTAGTAGAAATCATCCCTTTGATTCCTGTTTTTGAGGTAATATCAAATTTATTTGATGAATCGGTTTGGATGAATGTTGGTGAGAATTTTGAAGACTTTACAATTGAGGTTTTGGATTTAAGAGGGAGACGGGTTTTTAAAGATTCAAATTTAGAGTCTGCAACCTTTAAACTAGACCTTTCGCATTTTAAAGCTTCAATGTATTTATTTAGGATTATACGAGACGATAAGGTGATAACAACTTTAAAAGCAGTAAAAAAATAATGGGACTAATAAAAGAAGTTAGAGGATTTAAACCTCAAATTGGGGAAGACGCTTATATTGCTGAAAACGCAACAATTATTGGAGAGGTGATTTGTGGAACTCAATGTAGTTTTTGGTTTAATGCAGTTGTTAGAGGAGATGTTAACTACATTAAAATGGGGAATAAGGTAAATGTGCAGGATGGTGCTGTAATTCATGGAACCTTTGAGAAATGCCCAACAAATATTGGAGATAACGTATCAATAGGTCATCAAGCAATGATACACGGTTGTACAATTAAGAGTAATGTTTTGGTTGGAATGGGCGCAATTATCATGGATGACTGTGTTATTGGTGAGAATTCAATAATTGCAGCAGGTGCCGTGTTAACTTCAAGAACAATTGTGGAACCTGGTTCTGTTTACGCTGGAGTTCCTGCGAAAAAAGTAAAGGATGTTGATGAAGCTCTAGTTGAAGGAGAGATTAACCGAATTGCAAATAATTATATTAAATATGCAAGTTGGTATAAATAAAAAAGAGCTTCAAACGAAGCTCTTTTTTATTTATAATAATATGTTTACGTTTTCAGGCGGTCTTCCTAAAACAGCTTTATCGTCTTTCACAACGATTGGTCTTTCAATTAATTTAGGATTTGCAATCATTACTTTAATCCACTCTTCTCCGGATAACTCCTTCCCTTTAAATTGATCCTTAAAAATTTTCTCTGTTTTTCTTAATAGTTTTTCTGCTGGGATATTTAGTTTTTTTAATAAATCAGTAAGTTCTTTTTCAGAAGGAACTTCCTCTAAGTATTTTATAATTTCTACTTCGGTTCCCGAATCTTGAATTATTTGTAGCGTTTCTCTACTTTTTCTACAACGAGGGTTATGATAGATTTTCATTTTTTTAGTTTTTTTAATGTTTACCTTCCTGATTTTCCAAACTCCATTAAATAGGATTTGATAAAAGGCATTAATTCTCCATCCATAACGTGATTGATATTTGACGTCTCATGACCAGTTCTTACATCTTTAATTAATTTGTAAGGATGGAAAATGTAGTTTCTAATTTGAGATCCCCATTCAATATTCATTTTGGAGCCTTCAATTAAATCAATTTCTTTTTGGCGTCGTCTCATTTCTAATTCATAAAGCTGAGACTTTAATAATTGCATAGCCTTTTCCTTATTTCCCAATTGAGAACGAGACTCTGTGTTTCTTATAATGATTCCAGAAGGCTTGTGCGTTAACCTAACTCCTGTTTCAACCTTGTTAACATTTTGCCCTCCAGCGCCCCCAGATCTAAAGGTGTCCCAAACAATATCCGAAGGAGGTATTTTTATGTCGATAGTGTTATCAATTACAGGGTATGCATAAACAGAAGCGAATGATGTGTGTCGTTTATTTGCTGAATCAAAAGGTGATAAACGAACTAGTCGATGAACTCCATTTTCTCCTTTTAAATAACCATATGCAAATTCACCTTCAAACTCCAAAGTACAAGATTTAATCCCTGCGGTTTCACCATCAGTATATTCAACTTCTTTAACCTTGAAACCGTTTTTTTCTCCCCACATAATATACATTCTCATAATCATGGACGCCCAATCTTGAGATTCTGTACCTCCGGCTCCTGAGTTAATTTCAACGATACAATTAAGTAAGTCTTCTTTTTCTCCAAGCATGTTTTTCAGCTCTAAGGCTTCCAATAATTCTATTGCGTATGCTTCAGCTTCCGCAACTTCCTCTTCCGCAACTTCTTCAAGTTCAAAAAAATCACGTAAAACATTAACATCTTCTAAAGCAGACTTAACGCCTTCGTATTCTTCAATCCATGCCTTTTTATTTTTTATAAGCTTTAGGGTTACTTCAGCATCTTTAGGCTTATTCCAAAATTCAGGAGCTTGAGTTTTTTCCTCTTCATTCTGAATTTCTATAGCTTTTTTGTCCAATTCTAGGTATCCTCTTAATGCTTCCAAGCGTTTTACCAGGTCTTTGAGTTGTTCAGCTGTTACCATTAGTTTATTTTTGTAAGAGAATATTCCAAAATTGGAAGAACTAAATTAATTAATCCTTTTCAGTTGCCATGGCAAAATTGGTAAAAACTAACCCAGCAGACCTATTAAACTTACAAAGTGGGGACTATGCACATTTTGTTCAAGATGGAATAGCGATCAACGATGTTATAACATTTGAACCGCGCCATCACGTTAATAATACTCATAAAACGCGAAATATAAGAGGTGTTCGAATATTCTTGAATATATTACTTTCTATAATCGTTTTCTCGCTAGCTCTAATTACGGGGTTTTATCCTATCAGCTTGCTGCTTTTTATGGCTATATTCGATCTTAGAAGTATTAAGCGTATTAATTTGCCTTTAAATCTTTCAGATTTTATCCCTTATGACAATATTGAAGAGGTTAAAATGATAAGAGGGAAATTAGGGTTTAATTATGCTCATATTATTGTAAAAGCCGAAAAAGGAAACCGTTCAATTCGGAAATTAAAATTATACGATAGTCAATCTGGTTGGGATAGAGCTGTTGTTCTTTTTAGACGAATTGGTAAATTGAATTTGAAAGAAGAAGTAGCTAAAGACTTTTCTGGCTTGAAAAAAATAACAGTTGGGAATGGAATAGAATACGCTGTAGAAGGTGATGAACTTTTTTTAATTGAAAACGGGAAGTATAAAGAGGAAAGAGAGGATCCCTATAAATACTTTCGTTTCGTAGCTATTATTGGTGTTCTTGCTAGTTTAGGGGCTGCTGGATCAAAGGTTAGAATGATTATTGAAAATCACGAATATCAATTCGTTGATTATTTAGTAGTTGTTTTCTTTATCTTTTTAGCGAATATTCCGTTTCAGTTTGTTAGAAAAACAAGACCTACTGTGATTCATAAATCTGAAGTAATTGGATTTAAAATCAAAAGAAAGAAGTTTAAGATTACGTTAAAAGGATGGAAGGTTTTTTCATTAGTCGTGAAACATGACTTAAAGTTTTTCACTCCCGAGGATATTAAATTATTAAAAGAATTTGTAGAAAGATGATTACATTAAGTATTACTACAGCTGTAGATGAAAGCATTGAAAATGATTGGTTGGACTATATGAAAACCGACCACATTTCATTATTGATGAAAACAGAGCTTTTTAAAGATTTTAGGTTAGTTAGAATAATTCCAGGTCAAGGAGTTGATCTTTCTTATAATTTACAATTAAGATTAGAAGGACATAAAGAATTAAACGAGTTTAGAAGTCAACACGAAGCAACTTTTGTTAATTTGGAAGGGAAACGATTTGGCGGCAAATATGCTGTTTTTCATAGTGTTTTAGAGCATGAGTTAGAGGGTTAAAAAAATATTATGAGAGTAGTAAGAGCAAAAAAACATCTTGGTCAACATTTCCTTACAGATGAAGGAATAGCCCAGAAAATTGGTGAAACTTTAATCCATCGTGATAAATATGATGGAATTGTTGAAGTTGGACCTGGGATGGGTATGATGACAAAGTATGTTAAAGCTGCTTATCCAGATCATGAATTAAAGTTAATTGAGTTAGATAGAGAGAGTGTTGCTTATTTAGGTGAGCATTATAGTGACATTCCTGTAATTAATGAAGATTTCCTTAGTATGAATATTAAGGGATTGTTTGATGGACAGTTTGCTGTTATAGGTAATTATCCTTACAATATATCCTCTCAAATTATTTTTAAGGTTCTTGAGAACAAAGAGTTTATTCCGGAAATGACCGGAATGTTTCAGAAAGAAGTTGCTGAGCGAATTTGTGAAGGACCAGGAAATAAAACTTACGGTGTAATAAGTGTTCTTATTCAAGCTTACTATGATGCTGAGTATTTATTTACGGTTGATGAGCATGTGTTTAATCCACCTCCAAAAGTAAAGAGTGGAGTTCTTCGATTAACACGCAGGGATAACCCTATAACTTGTGATCATGGAGCTTTTCGTCAAGTTGTAAAAATGTCTTTTAATCAAAGACGAAAGATGTTAAGGAAAAGTTTAAAAAGTTTATTTACGCCAGAGCAGTTGACGCAAGAAATTTTCACTAAAAGACCAGAGCAATTATCTGTTGATCAATTTGTAGGTTTAGTCGAAATGAGGGAAGATTTATAATTGCAGAAAACGCAATTATAAAATTTTAACTTGTTCAAATTAATTTCTAAACATCGTTTAATAATCATTTCTTTGGATAAAGATTTGAGATGAAACGAACTATTACTATTTGTTTATTAATGATATCAATTCTTTCTTTTTCTAGGAAAGACGTTTACGTTTTGGTTTGGGGAAGTTCGCAAACTAAAACTGGAGCTGGGCATTGTTCTATTGCTTTTAAGGATTCAGGTGGGTTTCATTATTTTTCACATTATCCTAATTCAATTGTAGGAACAATTGATACGTTACTTTTGGATTTCAAGAGCTTACAATCATTTGACAAGGAAATTCTAGGGATTCAAATAAATAATCCAAATTTAATATTGAAATTCGAAGTGTCCAATAAGGAGTTTATTGACATGAAGCTTTTTGCAAAAAGAAGTGTGAAACGTTCATGGACTTTATTCCTTTTTAATTGCGCTGACTTTGTAAAAGGGATATTCAGAAATTCTGATTATGATACAGGTTTAGCTTTTGGGATTAGTACTCCGGTTGAATTGGTGAAAGATATAAAAGACCATAATGTTAGTCAATTTTTAAAAGGTAACATTATTACCATTAAAGGATTCGTTTACCCATTTCTTTTAAATGAACCAAGAGCAGTTCCGTTTACTTTGAGGAAGTGGATAGGTTTTTAAAGCCAAATAGGTGTTATTGGAGAGCTAATCGGTGATTTTCGATTGGTGTAAAACGACTTTTTTTTAGTTACGAATTAGGTTTTATTCACTAAATTAGGTTCATACTAAATGATTATAGATGAATATTTTTACCGTAATTTTTATAGGTTTTTCTTTTGTCGGATTTACGCAAAAATCGGAATATGATTATAATATCAAGGAAAATAATTTAGAGAAGCATCCTATAGATTTTTCAATAAAATTGAATCCTATTTTTGCTGACGTTAGTAATGATAACTCTGTGTTAGGATTTAATACTGAATTTCATTTCCGTATGAATACTATAATGTCATTTTATGGAGGCTATAATGGAAGTTATTTTAATATAAAACCAGAAGTGGTAAAAGCGAACTCTACTGATAAAGCATATAATGGTGTTGCTGATGATTATGTTCCTTATAAATACTTCAATGGTGTTGTAACCTTGTTTTTATGGACAGAGATTTATGAGGGTAAATCAAAAGTTAGTTTGCCTAGTGAAATTCGAAATGGGAATAAACAACGTTACTTCTTAGAGCTTGATAAAATTGATAAATTACGTCAAGTAGGCCTCAGGCTAGGAGGAGGAGCTTATCAAGGTCAGGTTATAGAGAAAGATTTAGAGTTTGATGGTAATAACGATACGGAATTTATAAATTACTTGTTAAATACCGCAGGTGATAATTATTCAAACATAAAGTATTCCTTGTTTTCTGGAGGTTTATCATATGAGAAAATTAATCACTTATCTGTGAATGTAAAGGATAGTATAGGGATTCGAAATAAAAAGAATCATTGGAGGATTTATGGTGATATGTTGTATGCTCAAAATATGGTCATAGGGGATATACTATTTACTTGGCACGACGGATCAGAGAAACAGTCAGCAGTGTACGACCTACAGAAGTTTACTGGCCCAGAGAAGGATAATTATTTCGACGCGAAACTTTTTGGATATAGAGTAGGTTTTGATTTTAACAGCACGAGTAAAGTAGGTTATTGTTATGGCATTGAATTAGGAAGTAGGCCTGGTACTGGCTCTTTTCTAGCTAGAACCTATTTGAATGTTAAAGTTGGTATGTCGCTTAACTTTAATGTGGTTAAGTACTGAGGAAGTAAAGTTCCAAAAAAAAAATTCTCATTCGATAAGAATGAGAATTTTTTTGGATAGTCATTATTGTTTAGGATTGGCTTAATGGTTGAGCGAAGGATATCACATCAGTTGCTGTAATTTCATTACCGCAAAGTATAATTAATCGTTCCATAACGTTTCTAAATTCACGAATATTTCCAGTCCAATTTATTTTTTGAAGTTCAATTAAAGCCCGTTTATTTACTGTTTTAATAGCAACGCTGTGTTCTGCACAAATTTGTTTTGTGAAGAAATCGGTAAGTAAAGGGATATCTTCTTTACGATCATTTAAAGAGGGGTTTTGGATTACAATGACACTCAATCTATGGTATAAATCTTCTCTAAAATTTCCATTTGAAATTTCAGATTTTAAATCTTTATTAGTTGCGGCAATTACTCTTACATCAACTTTGATTTCTTTTTCCCCACCAACTCTTGTGATCTTGTTTTCTTGAAGAGCTCTTAATACCTTAGCTTGAGCTGATAAACTCATATCTCCAATTTCATCTAAAAATAAAGTTCCACCACTTGCGTTTTCGAAATTACCTTTACGTTGTTTATGAGCAGAAGTAAAAGCTCCTTTTTCATGCCCGAATAATTCGGATTCGATTAACTCAGAAGGGATTGCAGCGCAATTAACTTCGATTAAACTTCCTTTTGAACGTTGGCTTTTTTCATGAATTTGACGAGCAACTAATTCTTTTCCAGATCCATTACCACCTGTAATTAAAACTCTAGCATCTGTAGCAGCAACCTTATCTATGACATCAATAACGTTTTTAATAGCTGTAGATTCTCCAATTATATTGGCAGATTTAACTTTGTTTAGCTTTTTCTTTAAAACCTTAGTTTCTTCCACTAAGTTATTCTTATCTATTGCATTTCGGACAGTAACTAAAAGTCTATTTAAATCTGGTGGTTTTGGGATGTAATCAAATGCTCCTTTTTTTAGAGCATCAACAGCAGTATCAATAGTGCCATGACCTGAAATCATCACGACAGCTGGATCGTATTTTAAATCTTGTAATTTTTCTAGTACTTCAAGACCATCCATTTTTGGCATTTTGATATCACAAAGAATAACATCGTATTCATTTTCTTGAGCCATTTTAAGTCCTTGTTCTCCGTCCTCAGCTTGATCGACTTTATATTTTTCAAACTCTAAAATCTCACTTAAAGTTCTTCTTATTGGTCTTTCGTCATCAATTACTAAAATATTTCCCATATCCTTAATGTTTTAATTGTTCTTGAAAAAATCACTTGCAACACCTTCCTTAAGGGCATATCGAGCAAGTTTGAAGTGTTGAATATCTAACTTCCTCAAAAGAAAATTTACAAGTACTGTGCCAACTACAATCATTGGTGCTCTTTCCTTAATTAATCCTCTTATATAAAGCCGTTGTTTTAATGTTGAATTTAATATTGATTGATGAATATTGTTGTACTCTTTTATGTCAAATATATAGTTCGAGGTTTTTATAAGATCATTAGACTTACCTAACTTATTTGCTATTATTTTTGCAAATGAGGTGAAAGATCCTGATGAGCCAACGAGTGTAATAATATTAAATTCCTTAAGTATATTAAATAATGGTAATAAAATATTGGCTATATGATGCTCAATTTCTGCGATTTCGGATGTCGTAATTTTATCTGACTTTTGGTACTTTTCAAATAACCTTGCGGCACCAATTTCAAAACTTTTTTTCCAAAATATTTTTTGATTGTTACATATTATAAATTCAGTACTACCACCTCCTATATCCATTAAGAGAATAGGCTGCGCTTCGAAATCAAGTGATTCTCGAGCTCCTTCATATATGAATTTGGCTTCGGTATCCCCATTTATAATCTGGATTTCAATACTTGTCTCATCAAAAACTTTTTGAACAAAAGATAATTTATTACTTGCATTTCTTACTGCGGAAGTCGCAATCGCATGAATTGAATCAACTTTATATTCTAAACATAAAGCTTTGAATTCTTTTAAAGTCGTAATAGCTCTTAATATTGCATCTTCCTGGATGATGTTTTTATTAATACCTCCTTTGCCTAAAAAGACAAACTCTTTTGTGACTTTATCTAAAACTAGCCTATTCCTCGGTTTAGACGCAATTAACAAATTAAAAGTATTTGTACCGATATCAATTACAGCTACTTTCATCAATTACTTTGTTTAAACCATTTCCAAATATTCCGATAACTTAATTTTTGTCCATACATTAATATAGCGGTTTTATAAACTTTAGCAGCAAACTTTGTGCTTAACCATACGGTTGTAAAAAGTAAAAGTATTGCAGTTAAAACTTGCCACCAATCCGTAGCCCAATTTATAAAAGGCAATCTAGCAGCCATTACAATAGGTGAGGTTAGTGGGAACATTGAAGTGTAATAAACCAAATCTGAAGATGGATTATCCATTATTGTTGTAGCTATGACCATGCTAAGAATAATAGGGACTGTAATAGGTAGAATGAATTGTTGAGTTTCTGTATCTGGATTAGCGGCAGAACCAACTGCGGCAAAAAATGCTGCATATAATAAGAATCCTCCTATAAAGAGAAAAGGCATAATTATTAAAAATGTAGGCAGGTAACTTTTAACTCCTTCAATAGCATAAAGCGTATCCATTTCCTCTATTGAGAGTTGGGGAAGATTTGCATTTACTAAGTTGCCATCACTATCCATTATTTTTATCTGATCGTTAACAAGATTTGCGGTGTCAATATCAACAAAGGATTGAATTGCACCGAAAAAGATGATCGAAGTGATTATAATTATTACAAATTGTGTTATTCCTACTAGTCCTATTCCTAGAATTTTACCCCACATTAGTTTGACGGGTTGAATGGAAGACAGCATAACTTCTATTATTCTGTTTGTTTTTTCCTCCATGACTCCCTTCATTACTTGAACTCCATATATAAGCACTAGTAAGTACATTAAAAATCCTCCAGCGAGGGATAGATAGGATTTTACTTCAGGGTTAAGTCCTTGTCCTTCATATTGTATGTTGCAAGAGTCACCTAGCCTCTTGTCTACTTTTTCAAGGTTTAGTTTTGTAACTCTGTATACTTGAATCTTTCTGAATATATCAAAGCAATCATTTTTGATAGTCTTTAAAACTCCAGGACCTGGATGTCCATTATTATATAGTTGTCCGGGGCTATTGGATATCACACCGAAATTTTTATTTAAGTGTAATACCATTGTGTCGGAAGCATTTTCAAAGCGATCCGCTACCCTTTCAATGGTAGCACTTAAAGGCATATTCACGTATTTTATAAATTTCGAGCTTTTATCTCTTTCTAGTAAATCTCCTAGAGTGATCGTATTATCAACTACTAAAACAGTTTTTTGTTTGAAGGTTGATTGCTGAATAAGAATTGGAGCGATAACTAATAATGCAATTATTATTGGGGTAATGATGGATAGTACAATAAACGATTTTTTTTTAACCCTTGTCTTGAACTCTCTTTTTATGATTAGATTAAGTTTATTCATTTAATTGTTGGTGTCGTTTAAATTATCTTCTCCTATTGTCCTGATAAAGATATCGTGAATTGAAGCCGAAGTTTCCTTGACTGATTTCACTTTGCAACCAACTATAAGGGCGCCTAATAAATCGTTTATCGATTGATTGTCAATTGGAGCAACAGTTACTTTAAATTCACCTTTTTGGATCTCTTCTTTTTTTATTAATTGAAAACCAGTCCATAAGGCGGTAGTAAAGGATAACATGTTTCCTGTGAAGTGGATTTCAAATTCGTTTTTACTGAACTGTTTTTTGATGTCTTCAACTTTTCCTTGAAGAATAACTTCTGATTTGTTGATTAAGGTGATATAGTCACAAATTTCCTCTACACTTTGCATATTGTGCGTGGAAAATATAATTGTTGTTCCTTTTTCTTTTAGTTCAAGAATTTCTTTTTTGATGAGTTCTGTGTTAATTGGATCAAATCCCGAAAATGGTTCGTCTAAAATTAATAATTCAGGCTCATGTACTACTGTCACAATAAACTGTATTTTTTGGGCCATACCTTTTGAAAGGTCTTCGACTTTATAATTCCACCAGTCAAGGATATCAAACTTAGTAAACCAATATTTTAGTTTTGATTTGGCGTTATTTTTATTCATCCCTTTTAACTGGGCTAAATACATAGCTTGTTCCCCAACCTTCATTTTCTTGTAAAGACCTCTTTCTTCAGGTAGGTATCCAATTTTGGAGATATGATTTTCTTCTAAAGGTTTATTGTGAAATAAAACCGTTCCGCTATCGGGTTTGGATATTTGATTTATTAATCGAATGAATGTTGTTTTACCGGCTCCATTTGGACCAAGCAAGCCATAAATACACCCTTCAGGGATATTGATAGTAACTTTATTTAATGCGGTATGGTTACTGAATTTTTTGACTACTTTTTCTGCCTTTACAATGTATCTCATAAATATAATTACAGTTATAACTAAAATAACGAAATTGATTGTAAGAATTGTTTGAATAAAGAAAAAGGTTATTAAGTAACGGGAAAAATGACTATGTTTTAAAACCTATTAAATAAAAAGCCTCAAATTAATGAGGCTTTTTATTTAATTAAAGTATTCTTTGACTCTTTCAAAAAAGCCTTTATCTTTTTTAGTTGGATTTGGTTTAAAGTTTTCAGAATCTCTTAGTTGCTCTAATATTTTCTTTTCTTCAGTAGAAAGTTGTTGTGGAGTCCAAATGTTTACGTTAACGATTATATCTCCTGTTCCGTAAGCATTAACACTTGGCAACCCTTTACCTCTTAATCTAAGTAGTTTTCCAGACTGTGTTCCTTCTTCTAATTTAATTTTAACTTTTCCTGTAAGCGTAGGGACTACGATTTGAGTACCTAATGCTGCGTCTGCAACGTTAACAAATAGATCATAATGTAAATTTTGACCTTCTCTCTGAAAACTATCATGACCTTTCTCTTCGATAACTACTAACAAGTCCCCGGCAACTCCACCTCGAGCTCCCATGTTCCCCATCCCACTAACTTGAAGTTGCATTCCATCTTCAACTCCTGCTGGTATGTTTATTGGGATTACAGACTCGCTTCTTTCTACACCATTACCGTTGCATTTCTTACATTTATTTGTAATAATACTTCCTGACCCACTACAAGTGTTACAGGTAGAAGCTGTTTGCATTTGACCAAGGAAAGTATTTGTTACTCTAGTTACCTGACCAGAACCGTTACAAGTAGTACATGTTGAATGACCACCAGAACCTTCGGCACCTGAACCATCACAAGGGCTACATTTGTTATCCTTTGTTACTTTGACTTTCTTTTCTATTCCTGAAGCGATTTCTTCAAGCGTAAGTGCCACTTTTATTCTAATATTACTACCTCTGCTAACACGACGACCTCCGCCTCGTTGTCTTCCTCCGCCTCCTCCGAAACCAAAACCGCCGAATACATCACCAAAGTTTTCAAATATGTCGTCCATTGACATTCCTCCTCCGAAACCACCATGTCCACCGCCACTTGCAGCTCCGCCCATTCCTGCATGACCAAACTGATCATATCTAGCCTTCTTTTGTCCGTCGCTTAGTACTTCATAAGCTTCAGCAGCCTCTTTGAATTGTGTTTCAGCTTCAGGGTTATCAGGGTTTTTATCAGGGTGGAATTTGATAGCAAGTTTACGGTAAGCCTTTTTCAATTCTTTCTCGTCTGCACTTTTAGTTACTCCTAATACTTCGTAATAATCTCTTTTCGACATTTTATTTTTTTTAGATAACCAATAATTGGTTTAACTATGCTCCAACAACAACTTTTGGAAATCTAATAATCTTTCCTTTTAAAATATACCCTTTTTCTACTACGTCAATAATCTTTCCTTTTAATTCTTCAGTAGGAGCAGGAATGTTGGTTATCGCTTCATGTTCATCAGCATTAAAGTCTTGTTCTTTAACGTCCATTACTTCTAGTCCATTTGAAGAAAGAGATTTTGAGAATTTATCAAAAATCAATTCTAAACCCTCTTTCAAGCTATCTATATCGTTAGCTTTATCAATGTTTTGCTTCGCACGATCTAAATCGTCCAGTATCGGTAAAATCACCTTGAATACATCAGCGTATGCGCCTGTGATTAAGTCTGCTTTTTCTTTCTGAGTTCTTTTTCTAAAATTTTCGTATTCAGAATATATTCTTAAAAACTTATCTTCAGTTTCCTTTAACTTATCTTCAGGAGTAACTTCTTTTTCCTCTTGTTGAGCTTCAGTAGTTTGCTCTTCTTTTTTTTCTTCTTGAACTTCCTCTTGAGCTACTTTCTCTTCTTGCTTTCCCATTATTAATAATTTTGAAATCTATAATCAACTTACTTGCCATTTTTTGTAATTTCGTTCTTGTCGGACATAATGACATTTAGTAAGAATTAAAGTCATTTATTACGATGCCATACAGGGGTTTTGACAAAAAGTGGTTCAAATTAGTTCTTGACTAATTTTGTTTTTTATATTTTGTTTGAGATGTTATTTTGGACAACGCTTTTTCTAAGTCATGGCCTCTTAAATTTTTTCCAATTATCTTTCCTGAAGGATTAAGAAGGAAGTTTGAAGGGATACTTGAAATTCTGTAAGATCTGCCTAGGGAACTCTGCCAGCCCTTTAAATCTGAAACATGCCAAGGCCAACTTAATTTATCTTGATCAATAGCCATCTCCCATTTTTTGCTATTATTGTCTAAAGAAACACTAAACACTTTAAATCCTTTTTTACTTTTAATTCCTCCAAGAAATGATTTTTTAATCGGAAAGTCAATATCCTTATACTTTTGTACCATCTTGATCAGATGTCGATTATCGTATCTGCAAGGCCTACACCATGAAGCCCAAAAATCAATGAGTACATAATCACCTCTTAGGGTATACAAGTTAATAGTATCTCCTTTGGGAGATGCTCCTTTTAAATTCGGAGCTAAATCACCTACGTTTATACCTACTGTGATTATTGCTTCTTTAGGGGAGGCACAAGCAACCAAAATGGTAATTGCTATTGATGCATAAAGTAGCTTTTTCATTAAGATATTCTCGTGATATCAGCTCCTAATTTCTGTAGTCTTGTGTCTATATTTTGATATCCTCTATCAATTTGTTGTATGTTGTCTATGGTAGAAGTTCCTTCAGCTGAAAGAGCTGCTATTAATAGTGAAACTCCAGCTCTAATATCTGGAGACGTCATCGATATACCTCTTAAGCTTTGTTGTTTGTTTAATCCAATAACGGTTGCTCTATGAGGATCACACAATATAATTTGTGCTCCCATATCAATTAGTTTATCCACGAAAAATAATCTTGATTCAAACATTTTCTGATGTATTAAAACACTTCCTTTTGCTTGAATTGAAGTAACTAACATTATACTTAATAGATCGGGTGTAAAACCGGGCCAAGGCGCATCAGCAACTGTAAGTATAGATCCGTCTATGAATTTTTCTACTTCATATTGTTTTTGAGATGGAATTACTAAATCATCACCAACCAATTCCATTTCGATTCCTAGGCGTTTGAATGTATTCGGTATGATTCCTAAGTTCTCATAGGAAACATCTTTAATAGTAATGTTTGATTCAGTCATGGCCGCTAAACCAATGAAAGAACCTATTTCAATCATATCAGGCAGTATTCGATGATCTGTACCACCTAGTGAATCTACACCATCAATAATTAGTAAATTAGAACCAACACCAGATATTTTGGCACCCATTCTATTTAACATCTTACATAGTTGTTGTAAGTATGGTTCACAAGCAGCATTATAGATAGAAGTTTTCCCTTCTGCTAAAACAGCCGCCATTACAATGTTAGCTGTACCTGTAACTGAAGCTTCATCAAGCAACATATACGTTCCTTGAAGTTTTTTTGCTTCTACTTTATAAAATTTGCTAGCAGCTTGATATTCGAAGCTTGCTCCTAACTTTTGGAAACCAATAAAATGTGTATCAACTCTTCTTCTTCCAATTTTGTCTCCGCCTGGTGCAGGAATGTATCCCTTACCAAATCTGGCTAATAGTGGACCTACAATCATTATAGATCCCCGTAGGCTCGATCCTTTATGTTTGAACTCTTCAGATACCATGTAATCTAGATTTACATCATCTGCTTGGAATTCGTAATCAAATTCATTCAATTGATTAACTTTTACATTCATGCTTTTCAGCAAGTCAATCAATTTATTTACATCTATAATATTTGGAAGGTTAGTAATAGTAACCTTCTCTGGAGTTAACAAAACAGCACATAAAATCTGTAATGCTTCATTTTTTGCACCCTGAGGTGTGATTTCCCCTTGTAGACTTTTTCCTCCGTTAATTATAAATGAACCCATGAATTATCTTACGTTTTTTTTGAAAGGTCTTTTTGGACCTTTTTTATGATTATTATTTGATTGTCTTTTATTCGTTGTTCTAGTTGGGTTGGTTGGTTTCCCAATTAATGACCCTGTACTTTTTAATGTATGATTATCGCTTAACTTAAGCTTGCTATCAGATAGCTTACCAAGCTGCTCGAAAATCAAATCATCACTTACACTATCTCTGTTATAAAGAAGATAATTCTTCTTCATCATATTGGCTATGTAATAGGTGAAGGATTCTTTTTCTAGACCATCTTCAAGTTTACTTGCTTTTTCAATGAAGCTTTCAATTGATTTGCCATAATGGCGATATTTTATGCGATTATCAGGATAAGCCACCTTTTTTGGGGGCTTAACCAACTCAGCTTTGTCGGGAAGAGGGTATGGAGAATCAACCTCAAGTTTGAAGTCTGAAATAATTATCATATGATCCCATAAACTTTGGATAAAGTCATCAGCCTCCTTAAACTGAGGTTTAACTTGACCCATTATTTTTACTATCGATCTTGCAATGTGATTTCTTTCTTCTCTATCGTTAACCGAAATAGCGAAATCAATCATTTTATGAATGTTTCTACCGTATTCACGTATAACTAGCGACGAACGCGTTGTATTATAGTCCATATTATATTATCTCTTTCAAAGATAGTTAAAGCTAACCAACTATTTTAAGTTTGGCAAATTTCAGCAGTATTTGTTTTTCACCATGATTTTCAAATGAAATCACAGCTTTTTTACTAGGTCCAATTCCTTCTACCTTAGTGACTTTACCAGGTCCAAATCTTAAATGTTCTACTTTTTGCCCTTCCTTAATATCCTTTCCTTCTTTATTAATTCCAGGAATAGACGGGCTGTCTACCGATCTGGCTACTTTCTGGAGACTTACTAGCCTTTGTCCTAGAGGAATAGGGGATCTGCTTTTTTTATTTACTTGTTCTTGATTTAAACGTGTTCCTGCAAAATTCCGAGGAGGTCTGACTTGAGGCATCTCAAGATAATCAAGCGGTATCTCTGTTATGAACCTACTTGGTTCCGCATAGGTTATAGTTCCGAACTTAAACCTTGTCTGTGCGTAGCTTAAATAAACCGATTTTTCAGCTCTTGTTATTGCTACATAAAACAATCGTCTTTCTTCTTCTAATTCTGTTCTTGAATTAACGGATAATTGAGAGGGGAATAAGTTTTCTTCCATTCCTACAATAAAAACATGAGGGAATTCAAGCCCTTTCGAACTATGTATAGTCATTAGTGACACTCTGTCAATGTCATTCTCCGCGTCTTTGTCTGCATCGGTTAGTAGTGCAACATCTTCCATGAATTTATCTAATGTTTGTGTTGGGACGTCAGAGATTTCTTCACTATTTGAAAATAACTTTAAACCATTTAGTAGCTCTTGTATGTTCTCATATCTGGAAACACCTTCAGGTGTTTTGTCTCCGTGAACATCTTTTAAAAGTCCCGTTTGAGAAGCAATATAATTACCTAAATCATAAGCGTTTTTTCGATGAAGTTCACTTCCGAAACTTAGAATCATTGTCGCGAAATTTCTAATTTTCGCCTTCGGTCCATTACCAATTCCAGTATTATAATGATCAATATTGCTGGCTATTTCCCATAAAGAGGCATTCTGACTGTTTGCGGTTAAAATCAGTTTATCGATTGTTGATTTACCGATTCCTCTAGTTGGGTAATTAATAACTCTTTTTAGTGCTTCTTCGTCGTTAGGGTTAAAGGTCATCCTGTAATAGGCAAGTAGGTCTTTGATCTCTTTCCTTTGATAGAAAGATTGTCCACCGTATATTTTATAAGGAATATTAAGCTTTCTTAGAGATTCCTCCATCGAACGAGACTGTGCATTTGTTCTATATAAGATTGCAAATTCATTGTTCTGTACTTGATCTTGTAGTTTAATAGAAAGTATCTTGTCAGCAACTACTTTCCCTTCTTCATTGTCTGTTTTTGTCTTGATTACTTTAATCTTTGCTCCTTCCTCGTTTTGGGTCCAAACATCTTTAGGGAATTGATCTTTGTTTTTAGAAATAATAGCGTTTGCAGCGGCTACAATGTTTTTTGATGATCGGTAATTTTGTTCTAGTTTAAATGACTTTGAATCTTTGTAATCTTTTTGAAAGTTTAAGATGTTCTCAATGTTAGCGCCTCTAAAAGAGTAAATACTTTGAGCGTCATCACCAACAACACATATGTTCTTGAATTTTTTCGCAAGCATTTTAACAATAGTGTATTGGGCATAGTTTGTATCCTGGTACTCGTCAACTAGGATATACTTATATAAATTCTGGTATTTTTCTAAAACTTCAGGGAATTTGTCAAATAGGTCGTATGTTTTGAATATTAAATCATCAAAATCCATAGCACCTGCTTTAACACATCGTAAAGAATAACTTTTATATATATTACCGATTTCAGGCTTACCCATTCTTTTGTCTTCAGTAAGAATGGCGTTGTCTTTATTATAGGCTTGGGCTGATATTAAATTGTTTTTTGCAGCAGATATTCTATTATATACAATACCTGGTTTATATACCTTATCATCTAAGCCTGATTCTTTAATAATTGCTTTTAAAAGATTCTTAGCATCTAAAGTATCATATATTGTGAAATTATAAGGAAAGCCGAGTTTTTCGTGTTCTTTTCTTAGGATTTTAGCAAAAACAGAATGAAAAGTACCCATCCATAAACTACGAGCCTCTAAACCGATGATCTTTTCGATTCGTTCACGCATTTCTTTAGCGGCCTTATTTGTAAAAGTTAATGCAAGTACATTAAAAGCATCTACACCATTATGTAATAAATGAGCTATTCTGTATGTAAGCACTCTCGTTTTACCTGAGCCAGCTCCTGCTAGGATCATATTCGGACCATATATGGATAGTACCGCTTCTTTTTGAGAATCATTTAATTCATTAATATAGTCAGACATAAATCAAAAATAATCAATTATCTATCGTAGACAGGATCATGGTTTGAAAAAATATTAAATTTATTTTAAATTTTTGAAAAGCAACTGATTACGGGGGTTATCCACATAGTTTTGTGAGTAAAAGTGAAAAAAAAACCACCAATTTGTTCAAACCCCTTGATAATTGGAAATTTCTGTATATCTTTGCCCTCCCGTTTTTTGGCGGGTATTGTGTTTATTTGAAAGTGAATATTTAGAAATATGCCAACTATTCAACAGTTAATAAAGAAAGGAAGAGTTAACAAGCCGAGCAAGAGTAAGGCTGCAGCTCTTAACGCGTGTCCTCAAAGAAGAGGTGTATGTACGAGAGTATATACTACGACACCGAAAAAACCAAACTCTGCAATGAGAAAAGTTGCAAGGGTAAGATTGACAAATGGAATCGAAGTTTCAGCTTACATCCCAGGAGAAGGTCACAACTTACAAGAACATTCAATTGTACTTGTTAGAGGTGGTAGGGTGAAAGATTTACCAGGGGTTAAATATCATGTTGTTCGTGGAGCACTTGATACTGCTGGTGTTGAAGGACGACTACAGAGAAGATCTAAATACGGGGCGAAACGTCCTAAGAAATAATTTTTAACGATTTCCTGAAATGAGAAAGAGTAGTGCAAAAGAGAGAATAGTTTTACCAGATCCAAAATTTGGAGATATTGTTGTTGCGAAGTTTGTAAACAACCTTATGCTTGACGGTAAAAAATCTACTGCGTTTAGTATTTTTTATGACGCGATTGATGTTGTTGCATCAAAAGTTGAAGAAGAAGAAGATGCTTTACAGGTATTCAAGAAAGGTTTGTCTAATGTGACGCCTGGAGTTGAAGTTAGAAGTAAAAGAGTAGGAGGGGCAACTTTCCAAATACCAGTTCCAATTCGTGATAATAGAAAACTTTCTATGGGAATGAAATGGTTAATTGGTTATGCTAGAAAAAGAAATGAGAAATCAATGGCTCAGAAATTAGCTGCTGAAATTCTTGCTGCTGCCAAAGAAGAGGGTGCTGCTTTCAAAAAGAAAGAAGATACTCACAGAATGGCAGAAGCTAATAAAGCATTCGCTCACTTTAGAGTTTAATAAAGGTTTAAAACCAACAAGTTAAAAAAGTCAAAATGGCTAAAAGAGATCTTAAATTCACAAGAAACATTGGTATCGCAGCTCACATTGATGCTGGGAAGACTACGACTACTGAGCGTGTTTTATATTACGCAGGTGTAAGTCACAAGATTGGAGAGGTGCACGATGGTGGTGCTACAATGGATTGGATGGAGCAAGAGCAAGAAAGAGGTATTACAATTACTTCTGCTGCTACTACTGTTTTCTGGCCATATAGAGATAATGAATACCAAGTGAATATTATTGATACTCCAGGTCACGTTGATTTTACTGTTGAAGTAAATAGATCATTAAGAGTGTTAGATGGTTTAGTTTTCTTATTTAGTGCAGTTGACGGTGTTGAGCCTCAATCAGAAACTAACTGGAGACTTGCCGATAATTATGCAGTATCAAGAATTGGTTTTGTAAATAAAATGGATCGTCAAGGAGCTGATTTTTTAAACGTGTGTAAACAGGTTGAAGAAATGTTAGGTTCTAAAGCAGTTCCATTACAATTACCAATCGGTGCTGAGGATGAATTCGAAGGTGTTGTTGATTTAATTAACAACAGAGGTATCGTTTGGAATGAGGATGATCAAGGGATGACTTTTAAAGAAGTTCCTATTCCTGAAGACATGGTTGATGAAGTTGAGGAATATAGAGAGAAGTTGTTAGAAGCGATTGCTGAATATGATGAGTCTTTAATGGAGAAATTTTTTGAAGATCCAAACTCAATTACAGAAAGAGAAGTACTTGATGCTTTAAGAGGAGCTACATTGGATGCGAAATTCGTACCGATGATGTGTGGTTCAGCTTTTAAAAATAAAGGTGTTCAAGCAATGCTTGATATTGTGATGGAGATTTTACCATCACCAATGGACCAAGAAGCAATTGTTGGTATTAATCCAAAAACAGATGAAGAAGTTATAAGAAAACCTTCCTCTGATGAGCCTTTTGCAGGATTAGCCTTTAAAATTGCAACAGATCCTTTCGTAGGTAGATTATGTTTTACTAGAGCTTATAGTGGTACTTTGCCTTCAGGTTCCTATGTTTTAAACACAAGAACAATGAAGAAAGAGAGAATCTCTCGTATCTTCCAAATGCATGCTAACAGTCAAAATCAAATTCCTGAGTTACAGGCTGGAGATATTGCTGCTTTAGTTGGGTTTAAAGACATTAGAACTGGTGATACTTTGTGTGCAGAAGATGCACCTATTGTATTAGAGTCAATGGATTTTCCAGAGCCTGTTATTGGTGTTGCTATTGAGCCTAAATCTCAAGCAGATATCGATAAATTAGGAATGGCTTTAGGTAAATTAGCTGAAGAAGATCCGACATTCAAAGTTAATACTGATCAGGATACTGGACAGACTATTATCTCTGGAATGGGTGAGTTGCATTTAGAGATTATTTTAGATAGATTAAAAAGAGAGTTCAAGGTTGAATGTAACCAAGGAGCTCCTCAAGTAACATATAAGGAAACAATTATTGGTACTGTTGATCACAAGGAAGTTTATAAGAAACAATCTGGTGGTCGTGGTAAGTTTGCAGATATTCAAATCACTGTAGGGCCAAGAGAAGATGGTGTTGAAGGATTAGAGTTTGTTAATTCAGTGAAAGGTGGTCGTGTTCCTAAAGAATTTGTTCCATCTGTTGAAAAAGGATTCAAAGAAGCTATGAGTAACGGAGTTTTAGCAGGTTTTGCTGTAGATTCTTTAAAAGTTACTTTAAATGATGGTTCTTTTCATCCAGTTGATTCAGATGCACTTTCTTTTGAAATAGCTGCGAAAATGGCATTCAGAAATGCTTGTCCTAAAGCACGTCCAGTTCTTTTAGAACCAATGATGAAGCTTGAGGTAATTACACCTGAATTAAACATGGGTGATGTTGTAGCAGATCTTAATAAGAGAAGAGGTGTTATGGAAGGAATGGATGATAAAAATGGAGCTAAGATTGTGAAAGCAAAGGTTCCATTATCAGAAATGTTCGGATATGTAACATCGCTAAGAACAATAACTTCTGGTAGGGCTACGTCAACTATGGAATTCAGTCATTTTGCTGAAGCTCCACAAATGGTAGCAAAAGAAGTTATAGCGAAAGCAAAAGGAATAGTAGAAGCTTAATAAGTACGAGTTAAGGTAACATTGATATGAGCCAGAAAATTAGAATTAAATTAAAGTCTTTCGATCACAACTTAGTTGATAAGTCTGCTGAGAAGATTGTTAAAACTGTAAAATCTACAGGAGCTGTTGTAAGTGGGCCAATTCCATTACCAACAAATAAAAGAATTTTTACTGTCTTGAAATCACCTCACGTTAATAAAAAAGCGAGAGAGCAGTTTCAAGTTAGTTCTTATAAAAGATTAATGGATATATACAGCTCTTCGTCGAAGACTGTTGATGCCTTAATGAAACTAGAACTTCCTTCAGGTGTTGAAGTGGAGATCAAAGTATAGTTTGTAATTGATAAGATAACCCCCCAAAAAAAACTGTTATTCGATGTCAGGATTGATAGGAAAAAAAGTAGGTATGACCAGTTTGTTTGATGCTAATGGAAAAAACATTCCATGTACGGTAATCCAAGCTGGACCATGTGTCGTTACTCAAGTGAAAACTGAGAAAACAGACGGTTATAATGCGGTTCAAATCGCATATAACGAAAAGTCAGGTAAAAATATTGGAGCTCCCTTAAAAGGACATTTCAAGAAAGCAGGTGTTAATCCACACGCAAAACTTGTTGAGTTCAAAAGTTTCAAAGATGAAAAGTCATTAGGTGATTCAATTACTGTAGATTTATTTGCAGAAGGAGAGTTCGTTGATATTTCAGCAACTTCAAAGGGAAAAGGTTTCCAAGGTGTAGTAAAAAGACACAACTTCCGTGGAGTTGGTGGTCAAACTCACGGTCAGCATAATAGATTAAGAGCTCCAGGTTCTATTGGTGGTGCATCTACTCCTTCAAAAGTATTTAAAGGAATTAGAATGGCCGGAAGAATGGGAGGTGATACTGTTAAAACTCAAAACCTTAAAGTTTTAAAAGTTTTAGCTGATAGAAATTTAATCGTTGTTTCAGGAAACATTGCTGGATCAAAAGGTTCTTACGTTGTAATCGAGAAATAGGATGGAATTAGCAGTATTAGACAAAACAGGAAAAGACACAGGAAGAAAAGTTACACTTAGTGATTCTGTATTTGGTATTGAACCAAGCGAGCACACAGTGTACTTAGATGTGAAACAATATCTTGCTAACCAAAGACAAGGTACTCATAAGTCGAAAGAAAGAAATGAAATCGCTGGGAGTACTAAGAAATTGAAAAAGCAAAAAGGATCTGGTGCAGCTAGGTTCGGTGATATAAAAAACCCTATATTTAGAGGAGGAGGGAGAATTTTTGGTCCTCGTCCAAGATATTATGGTTTTAAATTGAACAAAAAAGTTAAAGCGGTAGCTAAAAAATCAGTTCTTTCAACTTCTGTTAAAGAAGATAAAGTAATTGTTTTAGAAGACTTAAAGTTTGATGCTCCAAGAACAAAAGATTTCATCTCTCTTCTTAAAGGATTAGAGTTAGAAGGTAAAAGAGTTACATTGGTTACTTCTGATGATAACAAGAATGTTTTACTTTCTTCGAGAAATATTCAAAAGGTTAAAGTTGTTGCTACATCTGAAGTAAACACTTATGACTTAATAAACTGTAGCAAGTTGGTTATATCAGAAAGCTCAGTTAAAGAAATTGAAAACATTTTAAGCTAGTAGAGATGAGTGTTATTGTTAAACCAATCATAAGTGAAAAAATGTCTATCCTTGAGGAAAAACTTGGAAGATATGGTTTCATCGTTAAAGATTCTGCAAATAAAGTGCAAATTAAGAAAGCTCTAGAGGCTACTTATGGAGTAACTGTAGAATCAGTTAACACTATGCGTTACGCAGGTAAAGCAAAAAGAAACAGAAAAACTTGGCAAATGGATGGAAGAACTAGTTCTTTCAAAAAGGCCATAGTTACTCTGAAAGAAGGAGAAGTAATAGATATTTACGGTAATATTTAAGAAGAATGGGTTTAAAGAAATTAAAACCAAATACTCCAGGTCAAAGACATAAAGTAGCAGACACATTTGATGATGTTACTAAAAGTTATCCTGAGAAGAGTTTGTTAGCAAAGAAGAAAAGTTCAGGTGGTAGAAATGCCTCTGGAAAAATGACTGTTCGGAATATTGGAGGAGGTCACAAGAAGAAATATCGTGTGGTTGATTTCAAAAGAACTAAAGTTGGTGTACCAGCAGTTGTTAAAGGAATCGAATACGATCCAAACAGAACTGCTAGAATTGCATTACTATACTACGTTGATGGTGAAAAGGCTTATATCATTGCTCCAAACGGATTAGAGGTTGGCGCAAAGATTCAAGCTGGGAAAGGTGCTCCTATTGAAGTAGGAAATTCTTTACCACTTTCTGAGATTCCATTAGGAACAGTTGTACACAACGTTGAATTCATGCCTGGTCAAGGTGGGAAATTAGCAAGAAGTGCTGGTTCTTATGTTCAGTTAGCTGCAAAAGAAGGTCGTTTTGCGACTTTGAAATTACCATCTGGTGAGACTCGTCAAGTTTATGTTAATTGTTCTGCAACAATTGGAGCAGTTTCAAATTCTGATCACCAATTGGTAGTAAGTGGTAAAGCTGGAAGAAGTAGATGGCTAGGTAGAAGACCTAGAGTTAGAGGTGTTGCTATGAACCCTGTCGATCATCCAATGGGTGGAGGTGAAGGTCGTTCATCAGGTGGACATCCTAGATCTAGAAAAGGTTTACCTGCTAAGGGATACAAGACTCGATCTAAGAATAAGTATTCTGATAAGTTTATCATTGAAAGAAGAAAAAAATAATAGTTAGAAGATATGGCTAGATCACTAAAAAAACCACCATTTGTACACTATAAGTTACAAAAGCGTGCTGAAGAAGCTCAAGAGTCTGGAAAGAAAAATGTTATTAAGACATGGTCTAGAGCATCTATGATTACTCCGGACTTCCTAGGACTTACTATTGGTGTTCATAATGGGAATAAGTTTATACCTGTTTTCATTACTGAAAACATGGTTGGACATAAGTTAGGTGAGTTTGCTCCCACTAGAACTTATAGAGGACATGGAGCAGATAAGAAGAAGAAATAACATTAAAGCATTTTTAACACATGGGTGCTAGAAAAAGAAATACTGCTGAAGCCGCTAAAGAAGCAAGAAAAGCTCAGTACTTTGCAAAATTAAATAACTGTCCTACATCACCTCGTAAAATGAGACTTGTAGCTGATTTAGTTAGAGGAATGGAAGTTTATAAAGCTCTTGGAGTTTTACAATTCTCAGACAAAGAAGCTGCAGGGAAAATAGAGACACTTTTAAAGTCTGCAATCCATAACTTTGAGGCTAAAACTGGAAATGCTCCAGAAGCTGGTGAGTTGTGCATAAGTAACATTGCTGTTGATTCGGCTAGAATGTTAAAAAGAATTCAACCGGCACCGCAAGGTAGAGCCCATAGAATTCGAAAACGTTCGAATCACGTGACTTTATTCGTAAATAAAATTAATTAGAAAGTAAAGATTTAGCAAAATGGGACAAAAAACGAACCCGATTGGAAATAGATTAGGAATTATACGCGGATGGGATTCTAACTGGTATGGTGGGAATAAATACGCTGATAAAATCCATGAAGATTTTCAAATCAGAAGCTACATTAGAGCTAGATTAGCGAAAGCATCAGTATCTAAGATTGTTATTGAAAGAACGTTAAAGTTAATCTCGATTACGATTCATACGGCAAGACCAGGAATTATCATTGGTAAAGGTGGTCAAGAAGTTGATAAGTTGAAAGAAGAAATTAAAAAACTTACTGGAAAGGAAGTTCAAATTAATATCTTTGAGATCAAAAGACCTGAATTGGACGCAAAATTAGTTGCCGATAGTATTTGTCGTCAAATTGAAGGAAGAATATCTTTTCGAAGAGCTATGAAGATGGCGGTTGCTTCAACCATGAGAATGGGTGCTGAAGGAATCAAAATTCAAGTTGCTGGTCGTTTAAACGGTGCTGAAATGGCTCGTACAGAATCAAAAAAGGATGGAAGGATTCCGTTACATACCTTCCGTGCTGATGTTGATTACTGTTGGTCTGAGGCTCATACTACTTATGGAAGATTAGGTGTGAAAGTATGGATTTGTAAAGGTGAAATTTACGGTAAAGTAGATTTAACTCCAAATCATGCTCCTAACAAACCAAAAGGTGGTGGTAAGTTTAAAGGAAAGAAAAGACGTTAATTATTCACTTGTAAAGTTTAAGAGATGTTATCTCCAAAAAGAGTAAAATATAGAAAGGTTCAAAAAGGAAAAGGAAACGAGAAGGGTGTAGCTCATAGAGGTGCTCAAATTTCTTTCGGTTCTTTTGGAATCAAAACCTTAGATCAAGGGTGGATAACTAGTAGACAAATTGAGGCTGCTCGTGTTGCTGTAACAAGGTACATGAAAAGAGAAGGTCAAATTTGGATTAGGATTTTCCCTGACAAACCAATTACCAAAAAGCCAGCTGAAGTAAGGATGGGTAAAGGTAAAGGTTCTCCCGAGTATTGGGTAGCACCTGTTAAACCTGGTAGAGTTTTGTTTGAAGCTGACGGTGTTGCTTTAGAAATAGCTAAAGAAGCACTTAGACTTGCAGCACAAAAACTACCGGTTAAGACTAAGTTTGTAGTAAGAAGAGATTATTTAGAAGCTTAAAAAGATCAAAAATGAAAGCTGCAGAAATTAGAGAATTATCCGTAGAGGATTTAAAGTCAAAAATAGCTGAAGAAACAAAGGCATTAAGTACATTAAACTTAAATCATGCTGTTTCTCCAATCGAAAATCCACAAGTTATAAAAATTACTCGTAGATTAGTAGCTAGATTGAAAACTGTACTTAACGAAAAAAGTCAAGCTTAAGCTTTTATTAAAACTGTAAATTATGTCTACAAGAAATTTAAGAAAGGAAAGAGTTGGTATTGTTACTAGTAATGCTATGGATAAATCAATTGTTGTTGCAATTGAATTAAGAAAGAAGCATGAAAAGTACGGTAAGTTCGTAAAGCAAACTAACAAATTTGTCGCTCACGATGAGAAAGGTGAGTGTAATGTTGGTGATACGGTTAAGATTATGGAAACTAGGCCTCTTAGTAAGACTAAGAACTGGCGTTTAGTAGAAGTAATTGAGAAAGCGAAATAATATTGTTAAGAAAGATTAATATTTAGTCATGATACAACAAGAATCTAGGTGTAAAGTTGCTGATAACAGTGGTGCTAAAGAAGCATTATGTATCCGTGTTTTAGGTGGAACTAAAAAGAGATATGCTTCAATTGGTGATAAAATCGTTGTTTCTATTAAGAAAGCAATGCCTGCAGGAAACGTAAAGAAAGGTACAGTTGTTAAAGCTGTAGTCGTTAGAACTGCAAAAGAAGTTAGAAGAGCTGATGGATCTTATATAAGATTTGATGATAATGCTATCGTATTATTAACAGCTACTGGTGAAATGAGAGGTACTCGTATCTTCGGACCTGTTGCTAGAGAGTTACGTGATAGGAACTTCATGAAGATTGTTTCACTAGCACCTGAAGTACTATAAAGATATTTAAGATGGCGAAGTTAAAATTAAAAAAAGGCGATACAGTTAAAGTTATCACTGGTAATAGTAAAGGTTTAACAGGAGAGATTTTAAAAGTCATTCCTGCTTCTTCTAGAATTATCGTAGCTGGTGTTAACAAAGTAAAAAAACACACTAAACCTTCAGCTAAAAATCCACAAGGTGGGATTATTGAAATTGAAGCTACAATTCCGATATCTAACGTTATGTTATTAGATGGTGAAATACCATCTCGCGTTGGAAGAAAGGTTGTTGATGGTGAGATTAAGAGATACGCTAAGAAAACTGATAAGATTTTAGACTAATGGGACAATTCGTACCAAATTATAGAAAGCAATACGACAATAAGATTGTCGCTGCTTTAAAGGAGCAATTTAATTACAGTAATGTGATGCAAGTTCCAAAACTGGAAAAGATTGTTATCAATCAAGGTATTGGAGCAGGTGTTGCTGACAAAAGAATGGTAGAAAACGCTGTAAAGCAATTGTCTATCATTGCTGGGCAAAAAGCTGTTACATGTTACTCAAAGAAAGATGTTTCTACTTTCAAATTAAGAAAGAACATGCCTATTGGGGCAAAGGTTACCTTAAGAGCTGAAGGAATGTATGAGTTTTTAGAGAGACTTGTTGCTGTTGCTTTACCAAGAGTAAGAGATTTCCGTGGAATTAACTTTAAGTTTGATTCAAGAGGAAACTACACTTTAGGAATCAAGGAACAAATTATCTTTCCAGAAATCAATATCGATAATGTTGATAATGTTTTAGGAATGGATATTACATTTGTTACAAGTGCTAATACAGATGAAGAAGGTTATGCTTTATTAACAGAGTTTGGTCTTCCATTTAAAAACAAAAAACACTAATTAGTCATGGCAAAAGAATCAATGAAAGCCAGAGAGGTTAAAAGAGCTAAACTGGTTGCAAAATACGCTGAGAAAAGAAAGGCTTTGAAGGAAGCTGGAGATTACGACGCATTACAAAAACTTCCACGTAATTCTATGCCTATTAGGATGCATAATAGATGTAATATTACAGGGAGACCAAAAGGTTACATGCGCCAATTTGGTTTGTCAAGAATTCAGTTTAGAGAAATGGCTAACAATGGACTTATCCCAGGTGTTAAGAAAGCAAGTTGGTAATTTAGTTATTAAGATTAGAAAAATTTAAGTTATGGTAACGGATCCAGTTGCAGATTATTTAACAAGATTAAGAAACGCGATTTCTGCTAAACATAGAGTAGTTGACGTTCCTGCTTCAAATTTGAAGAAGGAACTAACTAAAATCTTGTTCACTAAAGGGTATATTTTAAATTATAAATTTGAAGACGAAAATGGTCCTCAAGGAAATATTAAAATTGCACTTAAGTACGATTTAAAAACAAAAGTATCAGCTATAAAAGCTTTAAACAGAGTTTCTACTCCAGGTTCAAGAGCCTACACAGGAGCAAAGGATCTTCCAAGAGTTTTAAATGGTTTAGGTATTGCAATTCTTTCAACTTCGAAAGGTGTTATCACTGATAAAGAAGCGCGCCAAGATAATGTTGGTGGGGAAGTTTTGTGTCACGTATATTAAAGAATTAGAAAATGTCTAGAATAGGAAATGCACCAGTTGCTTTACCACAGGGAGTTGAAGTTACTTTCAACAACGGTGAGGTAACAGTAAAAGGTAAGTTAGGCGAATTAAAACAAGATATCTCAGAAGGGATTACTGTTGAAGTAGCTGATAGCAATGTTCTTGTAAAAAGAACAGGCGAAACAAAAGACCTAAAAGCTAAACACGGATTATATAGATCTTTAATTAGTAATATGGTTCTTGGTGTAACTGAAGGTTACACAACTAAACAAGAATTAATTGGAGTTGGTTTCAGAGCAAAGGCCACTGGTCAAATCTTGGAAATGAACTTAGGGTTTTCACATAATGTAGTTTATTCTTTACCGAAAGAAGTTTCAGTTACGGCTGAGCAATCTAAAGGTCAACCTCCAGTTGTTACTTTTGTTTCAATGGATAAGCAGTTAGTTGGTCAAGTTGCCGCTAAATTGAGATCTTTAAGAAAACCTGAACCGTATAAAGGAAAAGGTATTAAGTATGTTGGTGAAGAAATTAGAAGAAAGGCTGGTAAATCAGCTGGTTAATACAGTTAGTTATGGCAGCTACTAAACAAGCAAGAAGAACTCGTATTAAAGCGAGTATAAGAAAGAAAATCGAAGGTACAGCTGACAGACCGAGAATGTCTGTATTCAGAAGTAACAAAGAGATTTATGTTCAATTTATTGATGATGTTTCGGGAAAGACAATTTCCTCTACTTCATCACAAGATAAAGAGTTTGATACGAAAGGATCAAAAATTGAACTAGCAACAGTTGTTGGAAAAAATGCAGCAGAAAAAGCTAAAGCAGCTGGTATCTCGCAAGTTATTTTCGATAGAAATGGATACTTATACCACGGAAGAGTTAAGGCTTTAGCTGAAGGTGCTCGTGAAGGTGGATTAAAATTCTAAGATAAAGATGGCAAATAATAACCCAAATAAAGTTAGATCTAGCGAAGACGAGATTAAAGATCGTTTAGTAGCTATTAATCGTGTAACTAAGGTAACTAAAGGTGGACGTCACTTTTCTTTCGCAGCGATTGTTGTTGTTGGAAATGAAGATGGTTTAGTTGGACATGGTTTAGGAAAAGCGAATGAAGTTCCCGAAGCTATTATTAAAGCTATAGATGAAGGAAAGAAAAATTTAGTAAAGATTCCTTTATTAAATGGTACTATTCCTCATGAACAGGAAGTTAAATACGGTGGAGCCCAAGTTTTCATTAAGCCTGCATCTTCTGGTACAGGAGTTATAGCTGGTGGAGCTATGAGAGCTGTTCTTGAGTCTGTAGGTGTTAAAAACGTACTTGCTAAGTCAAAAGGTTCTTCTAATCCTCATAATGTTGTTAAAGCTACAATCTTAGCTTTAACTGAATTAAGAGATCCAATTACAATTGCTCAGGCAAGAGGAATCAAATTAGATAGAGTATTCAACGGTTAAAAAACACGAAGATGGCTAAGATTAAAATTACTCAAGTAAGAAGTGCTATTAATTATCCGAAGAAACAAAAGGATACTTTAAAAGCGTTAGGATTTTCGAAACTTAATCAAACTCTTGAAAAAGAGGGAACTCCTCAGATTTTAGGAATGGTTAGAGCCGTAGATCATTTAATAAAGGTTGAAAAATAATAAAGCAAATTAGAATGCAACTTAATAAATTAAAACCAGCAACAGGATCAACTAAGTCTCAAAAGAGAATTGGTAGGGGTCAAGGATCAGGTAGAGGTGGAACTTCTACAAGAGGTCATAATGGTGCTAAATCTCGTTCTGGATACTCAAGAAAAGTTGGTTTCGAAGGTGGGCAGCAGCCTATTCAGAGAAGATTACCAAAATTCGGGTTTAATAGTCCAAATAGAATTGAGAGTAAACCTGTAAACATAGGTTTATTACAAAAGTTATTCTCTACAAAAGGAATCTCTGATTTTACACCTGAAGTAATTGTTGCAAATGGTTTAGCAACAAAAGGAGAAAAAATCAAAGTTCTTGGAACTGGTGAATTAAATGATAAGATCAATGTAACAGCACATGCTTTTTCTACTTCTGCAAAAGAAGCTATAGAATCTAAAGGTGGTGCTGCAACTATTGCATAATTATTATGAATAATATTATTCAAAAATTGAAGAATATTTGGGCTATTGAGGATTTGCGAACGCGAATCCTCAATACTGTTATATTCCTACTAGTTTATGTAGCTGGTACACAAGTTTTATTACCTGGTATCGATAGTGATGCCTTATCTGGTTTTTATGAAAATGAAGGTGGTGGCGGTCTAACAGGCTTAATTGATCAATTTTCAGGTGGTGCTTTTTCTAAAGCATCAATTTTTGCATTGGGTATAATGCCATATATAACTGCATCTATTGTAATACAGTTATTAGGAATGGCTGTTCCTCAATTTCAAAAATTACAAAAGGAAGGAGAGAGTGGAAGGAAGAAACTCCAGACTTACACTAAATTTCTTACAATAGCAGTTACTTCTGTTCAAGCACCATCTTATATAGCTTTATATGTAGGTCGAGCTCCTGGAGCTATCGTTGATAATAGTTTTCTTTTTACAATTACATCCGTAAGTATTATGGTTTCTGCTACATTATTTTTAATGTGGTTGGGTGAGAAAATTACTGAAAAGGGAATTGGAAATGGTGTTTCCATTTTAATAACCATTGGTATACTTACTAAGTTACCAGACGCTATTGCTGGTGAAATTGATGAAAGATTATTTAAAGCTGCTTCAGGCGGTCGTTTGATATTTTTAGTTGTTGAATTCATAGGTTGGTTCTTTGTAGTCTTATTTACAATATTAATTGTAAAAGGTGTTCGACGAATTCCTCTTGAATATCCAAAACAGATGGTTGCAGGTGGTGCAATTAATAAAGTTCAAGGTGGAGGTAGACGATATCTTCCTTTAAAAATTGCAATGGCTGGTGTTATGCCGATTATATTTGCACAAGCTATTATGTTTCTCCCTAATGGTTTAGCTCAGGCAGACTTTTTGGGTGAAGGGGCTAAAGGTGTTATGCAACAAATTGCTAATCCAAACTCTATTTGGTACAATATTACTACTGCAATTTTAATTATTGTAATGACTTATTTCTATACTGCTATGGTTGTTAATCCTCGTCAAATGGCAGAAGATTTCAAAAAACAAGGCGCATTTATACCTGGTGTTAAACCTGGTAATGACACAGCAGATTATATTGACACTGTAATGTCAAAAATTATTTTCCCTGGTTCTTTATTTTTAGCAATGATTGCAATATTACCGATGTTTGCAAGAATGGTTGATGTTAAAGATCAATTTTCATACTTCTTTGGTGGTACATCACTTTTAATTATGGTTAGTGTTGTTTTAGACACACTACAGCAAGTTGATGGGTATTTATTGATGAGTCATTACGACGGATTAATGAAAACTGGAAAGGTGAGAGGTGATTCATCATTGAGTGAGTCTTCTTCTATTGGTATGGTTTAATTTATATTAATGGGAAGGGAAGTTTATAAAACTCAAGAGGAAATTGAGTTAATAAGAATTAGTTCTTTGCTTGTTGCTAAAACTCATGGCGCTATAGCAGGTTTAATTAAGCCAGGTATTACCACTATAGAGTTGGATAGGTTAGCTGAAGAGTTTATTAGAGATAATGATGCTATTCCTGCTTTTAAAGGTTACGGGGGTTTCCCCAATACTTTATGCATGTCTCCTAACGAAGAGGTTGTTCATGGTATACCAAATGACAAACCTTTAGAAGACGGAGATATTATTTCTGTTGACTGTGGTGTTCTCAAAAACGAATTTTTTGGTGATTCAGCTTATACTTATTGCGTAGGAGATGTTGCTGAAGAAACTAAACAATTACTAAGAGTTACGAAGGAAAGCTTGTACAAAGGTATTGAACAAGCTGTAATCGGTAATCGTCTTGGAGATATTAGTGCAGCTATTCAACAAAAAGCGCATGAGTTTAATTATGGAGTTGTTCGTGAGTTAGTTGGGCATGGTGTAGGTAGAGAATTGCATGAAGAACCTCAAGTTCCTAATTATGGATCAAGGGGTCGTGGTATAAAATTAAATGAAGGTTTAGTATTGGCAATCGAACCTATGATTAATATGGGAACACAAAAAGTTCGTTTTTTAAATGATGGCTGGAGTGTTGTTACACAGGACAATAAACCTAGTGCGCACTTCGAACATACAATTGCGATTATGAAAAGTGGTCCAGAAGTATTATCTTCGTTCGCCTTTATCGAGGAGGAATTAAAAAAGAACAATTTAGATATTTTGTAAAGCATGGCTAAACAACCTTCTATAGAACAAGACGGAACAATCATCGAAGCATTGTCTAACGCAATGTTTAGAGTTGAATTGGAAAATGGGCATATTATTACCGCTCATATATCCGGAAAAATGAGAATGCATTATATTAAGATTTTACCTGGGGATCGTGTTAAGGTTGAAATGTCACCTTACGATTTAACAAAAGGGAGAATCACTTTTAGATACAAATAAGAAAACTTATCAAAATGAAAGTTAGAGCATCTGTTAAAAAGAGAAGTAGCGACTGTAAAATCGTGAAGAGAAACGGAAAAGTTTACGTAATCAATAAGAAGAACCCGAAGTTTAAACAAAGACAAGGGTAGTCTTAAAGAATTTAAAACTATTAATTATATATAGTATGGCAAGGATTGCAGGTGTAGATATACCGGATAATAAAAGAGGAGAAATTTCATTGACTTACATTTTCGGAATAGGAAAATCGTCAGCTCAGGATATTTTGGATCAAGTCGGTATTGACCGAAACACAAAAGTTCAGGACTGGTCTGATGATGACACTAAAAAAGTTCGAGAATTAATTACCGAAAACGTTACTGTTGAAGGTGAATTAAGATCTGAAGTTCAATTAAACATTAAACGTTTGATGGATATTGGATGTTATAGAGGAGTTCGTCATAGAACGGGTCTTCCATTAAGAGGCCAAAGAACTAAGAACAACTCTAGGACTAGAAAAGGGAAAAGAAAAACTGTTGCAAATAAGAAAAAAGCTACTAAGTAATAAATAGCTTTTAGATCATATAAATAAGCATTATGGCAAAATCTACAAAAAAGATGGCGTATAAGGTGAAAGTTGACCCAGTTGGGGAAGCTCACATTCAAGCGTCTTTTAACAACATCATTATCTCTTTAACGAACGTTTCTGGTCAAGTTATTTCTTGGTCATCAGCTGGAAAAATGGGTTTTAGAGGTTCAAAGAAAAACACTCCTTACGCTGCTCAACTAGCATCCGAAGATTGTTCTAAAGTTGCTCACGAAAGAGGACTTAGAAAAGTTAAGGTTTATGTTAAGGGACCTGGAGGAGGAAGAGAATCTGCTATTAGAGCAATTCATAATTCAGGAATCGAAGTAATGGAAATTATCGATGTTACACCTCTACCTCATAATGGATGTAGACCTCCAAAAAGAAGAAGAGTTTAATTTTAAGTTTATTAAAGAGAATTAATTATGGCACGATATACTGGTCCTAAATCCAAAATAGCGCGTAAGTTCGGTGAACCAATTTTTGGTCCTGATAAAGCTTTAGAGAAAAAGCCTTATGCGCCAGGTATGCATGGAAATGGTAAAAGAAGATCTAAGAAATCTGATTACGCTGTTCAATTAGCAGAAAAGCAAAAAGCAAAGTACACTTACGGAATCTTAGAAAAGCAATTTTTGAATTTATTTAAGGAAGCTTCTCGTAGATCTGGTATTACTGGAGAGAACTTATTAATGTTGTGTGAGTCACGTTTAGATAATACTATTTTTAGATTGGGTGTTTCACCTACTAGAAGTGGAGCTAGACAATTGGTTTCACATAAACATGTTACTGTAAATGGTTCTGTTGTGAACATTCCCTCTTACCAATTGAAAGCAGGAGATGTTGTAGCAGTGAGAGAAAAATCAAAGTCTTTACATGTAGTCAAGGCTTCGATTGAAACAAATTCGAAAGCTTTTCCTTGGTTAGAGTTTGACAAAGGTTCAGTTGCTGGTAAGTTTTTACAATACCCGGTTAGAGATGATATTCCTGAGAATATTAATACTCAACTAATCGTTGAATTGTACTCTAAATAATTTGTTGAATTTTTTTAAAAAAATTATATCATGGCAATTTTAGCATTTCAAAAACCAGATAAAGTTATAATGATCGAATCTGACGATTTTGAGGGTCAGTTTGAATTTAGACCTTTAGAACCTGGATTTGGTTTAACTATTGGAAATGCCTTAAGAAGAATATTACTTTCTTCTTTAGAAGGTTTCGCTATTACTTCTGTTAAAATTGAAGGTGTTGATCACGAGTTTTCTACAATCAAAGGGGTTGTTGAGGATGTAACTGAGATCATCCTAAACTTGAAACAAGTTCGTTTTAAGAAACAGATTGAAGACGCGGAAAGCGAAAAAGTTTCTATTTCAGTTTCTGGGAAAGATCAATTAACTGCTGGAGATTTAGGTACTTTCATCTCTGGATACCAGGTTTTGAATCCTGATCATGTTATTTGTAACATGGAATCTTCCGTTAAAGTTGATATGGATATCACTATCGAGAAAGGTAGGGGTTATGTTCCAGCTGAAGAAAATAAACAAGCAAATGCTGCAGTAGGTACTGTTGCTGTTGATTCTATTTTTACACCTATTAAGAATGTAAATTATAGTATTGAAAACTTTAGAGTTGAGCAAAAAACTGATTATGAGAAATTGGTTTTTAATGTGAAGACTGATGGATCCGTTCATCCTAAAGATGCATTAAAGGAAGCTGCAAAGATATTAATTCATCATTTTATGTTATTTTCAGATGAGAAAATAACCTTAGATACTGAAGTTAAGTCTGCTGCTGAAGAGTTTGACGAAACCTCATTGCACATGAGACAATTATTAAAGTCTAAATTAGTTGATATGGATTTATCAGTTAGAGCTTTAAATTGTTTAAAAGCTGCTGATGTTGAAACGTTAGGTGATTTAGTTTCATACAACAAGAATGATTTATTGAAGTTTAGGAACTTTGGTAAAAAGTCTTTAACTGAACTAGAAGAGCTAGTTATCAGTAAAGGATTATCATTCGGTATGAATGTAGCGAAGTATTTAGATAAAGAATAATAAAGAACTAGGGGAAACCCATAATACTCATAGTTATGAGACACGGTAAGAAGTTCAATCACTTAGGAAGACAAAAAGGCCATAGAAAGGCTATGTTGTCTAACATGGCAGTGAGTTTAATTGAACACAAAAGAATTAATACTACGGTAGCAAAAGCGAAAGCTTTACGTCAATTTGTTGAACCTTTAATTTCAAAGGCTAAAACTGATGATATGCAATCTAGAAGAACAGTTTTCAGATACTTGCAAAAGAAAGATGCTGTTCAAGAATTATTTGGTGAAGTAGCTTCTAAAGTTGCTGATAGACCAGGTGGTTACACTAGAATCCTTAGAACTGGTAGAAGATTAGGTGATAATGCAGATACTTGTATTATTGAGTTAGTAGATTTCAACGAAAATATGTTGACGACTGCTAAACCTAAGAAAACTAGAAGAAGAAAGGCAGCTCCTAAAAAGTCAGAAGCTAAAACTGAAGATATTGTAGAAGATGTAACTGTAGTTGATGAAACTCCAGAGACTCCTAAAACGGAATCTGAAGATAAAAAAGACGAAGGAAAAGCATAGAAAATGTTGGTAATTCGTTGATAAAATTTAGAAAGGATAGTGTTTTAAACATTATCCTTTTTTTATGTTTGCACCAAATTAATTATTAAAGTACAGTGTACTAGTTTTAAAAGATTAAGATGAAATACGTAGCTAAGAAAAAAGCAGTTATTGTTTTAGAAGATGGAAAGGTTTTCTATGGAAAAGCAGCAGGAAAGATAGGTACAACAACTGGTGAGATTTGTTTTAATACAGGTATGACTGGTTATCAAGAAATATTTACTGACCCTTCTTACTATAAGCAAATTGTTGTAATGACAGCATCTCATGTTGGGAATTATGGTGTAGCGATAGAAGAAGTTGAGTCAGATGGGATGAAAATTGCTGGGATGGTTTGTAAGAGTTTCTCTCCTTACTACAGTCGACCTGGTGGTAACTCATCTCTTCAAGAGTATTTCGTAGATCAAGATATGGTTAGTATCTCTGATGTTGATACTAGAGCGTTGGTTCGATATATTAGGGATAAAGGTGCTATGAACGCAATTATATCATCTGATGAATTAGATATTGAAGTTCTTAAAGAACAACTTAAAAATGAGCCTTCAATGGCCGGACTAGAATTAGCATCTAAAGTTTCTTGTTCAGAGCCTTATTTTGTTGGCGATGAAAACGCTGATAAGAAAGTTGCTGTTCTTGATTTTGGAATTAAAAATAATATTTTAAGATGTATGGCAGATAGAGGTGTCTATCTAAAAGTTTTTCCATATAACTCTTCCTTCGAGGATTTGAAGTCTTGGGAACCAGATGGTATATTCTTAAGTAATGGCCCTGGTGATCCATCGTCCATGCAAGATGTTCAGAAAGAGGTTAAAAAAATAATTTCTTCTGATTATCCTGTTTTTGGTATCTGTTTAGGACACCAAATGATCGCTACAGCTCTTGGCTTATCTACATATAAGATGCATAATGGTCACCGAGGTTGTAATCATCCTGTAAGAAACGAAATTACTGGTAAATGTGAAGTTACTTCTCAAAATCATGGTTTTGTTGTTAAATTAGAAGATGCTCAAGCGAAAGAGAATGTTGAAATAACACATATCCACTTAAATGATGGTACCTTGGCAGGACTTAAGGTTAAGGGTAAAGATATATTTTCGGTTCAATTTCACCCAGAAGCATCACCTGGTCCGCATGATTCAAGATATTTATTTGACCAGTTTGTAGAAAATATAAAAGTAAAATAATCAATATAACAAAAAAAGTTATGAGTTACATTTCAAAAGTCCACGCAAGACAAATCCTTGATTCAAGAGGGAATCCTACTGTAGAGGTAGAGGTAATTACAGACAATGGTGTTTTTGGTAGAGCAGCAGTTCCTTCTGGAGCTTCTACTGGTATTCATGAAGCCGTTGAGTTAAGAGATGGTGATAAGTCAACTTACTTAGGTAAAGGGGTTTTAAAAGCTGTTGAAAACGTTAATACTGTAATTAACGATGCATTAGTTGGAAAACATATTTACGATCAAAATGATGTAGATGCTACTATGATTGCTTTAGATGGTACTGCCAACAAAGGTAATTTAGGAGCAAACGCAATTTTAGGAGCTTCTTTAGCTGTTTCTAAATGTGCTGCAGACAATGCAGGTTTGCCATTATATAAATATATTGGAGGTGTTAACGCGAACACGTTACCTATCCCGATGATGAATATTATTAATGGTGGTTCTCACGCTGATAATTCTATAGATTTTCAAGAATTTATGATTTCTCCAGTAGGAGCCGAGTCATTTTCACATGCCTTAAGAATGGGAACTGAAATTTTCCATAACCTTAAAGATGTATTGAAAGGAAAAGGAATGAGTACGAACGTTGGTGATGAGGGTGGTTTTGCTCCAAACTTAGGATCTAATGAGGAAGCTTTAGAAGTTATTATGCAAGCTATCGAAAAAGCTGGTTACAGACCAGGTGAGGAGGTTTATATAACGATGGATGCTGCTGCCGCTGAATTCTATTTGAAGGATGAAGGTATGTATCATTTACATAAATCGACTGGGGAAAAATTATCTTCTTCTGATATGGTAAGTGTTTGGGCTGACTTAGCTGCTAAATACCCTATCATGTCTATCGAAGATGGTTTAGATGAAGATGACTGGAAAGGTTGGAAAGAATTAACTGAGAAATTAGGAAATAAAATTCAATTGGTAGGTGATGATTTATTTGTTACTAACGTTGATCGTTTAAAGCAGGGTATTGATCAAAATATAGCGAATTCTATCTTAGTGAAAGTTAACCAAATTGGTTCTTTGACTGAAACTATTAATGCAGTTGATATGGCTCATAGAGCTTCATACACTTCTGTAATGTCACATAGATCTGGTGAAACGGAAGATGTAACAATTGCTGATTTATCTGTAGCTTTAAATTGTGGTCAAATCAAGACTGGTTCTGCTTCTAGAACTGATCGTATTGCAAAGTATAACCAATTACTTAGAATTGAGGAAGAATTAGGTTCTTCAGCTAAGTATTTAGGAAAAGATTTAAAATTCGTTTAAACGAATTTTAAAAAAATAAAAAGGGTAAGATGATTTTTCATCTTACCCTTTTTTATGCTTAGAAATTCTCATTTAAAGTATGCTGTGACTACTTTAATCTTGTCTGAAAAATCGAAAAATTAGGATACGATTTCGTATGGATAAAGTCATCATAAACTAGAATTGAGTAACTTTAACTCATGACAAAGGGAAAACGATTTTTTATATTTTTTTCAAGTGCAGGAATAATGACTTTTTTTTTAATCTTTACGCTTTCAGCAAGGAGCGATAAGCCATTTGATAAATATATGCAATGGACTCCAAATCAGAAAGTTATTTCGAATATTTTGGAAAGGACAAACCCTAAAAATGAAGTTTTCCCGAAAAGAGTTGATCTTTTGGAATCCACAAAACAGAAAGTTGAAAAGCTTAATGTTACTGAATTGGAAGTTTTACATTCCTTAAGAGAGGGAGACGTTGAGTTTTTTCATGAATTAACTTTGCCTCGTCAAAAACCAAAACAATATTATATTTTAATTGAAATTGGAGAAGTAGAATACTTTGTTCTTACCGAAGTACATCATAATTACAGTGATATTATTGATTTCGGAATAGCAGAAGATTAATCGGTTAAAAAATTTAGATTTAATCTATTCTTTTACGTAGTCAATTTATGAATATCGGTAAAAAATAATAACACACGCATTTCCTTATTCTGACATGTTTTGTGAAGTTCCCTATACAGGAATAAGTTCAATCAGATTTTTCATTTTTTAATGAATATTATATTACTATAAATTAGCAATATTTCATTTATAAGTACATTCTCAAATAAATCATTACTTATTGAAATTTAAGTAGTTACATTTTTATTTTTACAATGAAGATAAGTTTACAAAACTATGATTGCTATTTCTCTTAATAATTGATAGTTTTGCGTCAAATTCATAATTTATGACTTACCAGAACGATCTTATTATTAGAGCTGCAAAAGGTGAATTAGTTGAAAGAACACCAGTTTGGTTAATGCGTCAAGCAGGAAGGATTTTAAAAGAATATCGTGATGTACGTTCTAAACTTTCTGGGTTTAAGGAGTTAGTAGAAACACCTGAATTAGCAGCCGAAGTTACTATTCAACCAGTTGACTTATTAGGTGTAGATGCTGCTATTATTTTTAGTGACATTCTAGTTGTTCCCGAAGCAATGGGATTAACATATGAAATGCTTGAACAAAAGGGACCACATTTTCCTAAAACGATTCAAACAGAAAAAGATTTAGATGCTTTAATTGTTCCTGATGCTTATGAAAGTTTAGCATATACATTAGATGCAATTAAAATCACAAAAAAGGAATTGGCAGGTCGAGTTCCAATTATCGGATTCGCAGGAGCACCTTGGACAATTTTCTCTTACATGGTTGAAGGAGGCGGAAGTAAAACCTTCTCCAAGGCAAAGAAAATGTTGTACACAAATCCAACTCTTTCTCATACTTTATTAAATAAGATCACACAAACAACGATTGCATATCTTAAAGCACAGGTCGAATGTGGGGTTGAAATAGTTCAAGTTTTCGATAGTTGGGCAGGAATCTTAACAGAAGAGCAGTATAAAGAGTTTGCCTTACCATATATCAAGCAAATTTGTGATTCAATTAATAGTGTTCCCGTAACTGTTTTTGCAAAAGGAGCATATTTCGTAAGAAAAGAGATAGCGGCTCTAAATTGTAGGACCATCGGATTGGATTGGAATATGGATCCAATTGAGTCAAGAAAAATCATTGGAGCAGATAAAACGCTTCAAGGAAATCTTGACCCATGTGTTTTATATTCTGATTTTAAAACAATCGAAAGAAAAACAAAAGAAATGTTGGATCAATATAAAGGTGGTTCACATATAGCTAATCTTGGTCATGGGGTTTACCCAGATATTACGCCAGATGCTGTAAGATGTTTTATAGATACTGTAAAAGCATATTAAATTTTAGGAGAAAGTCCGTTTGTTTAAATAACGAGTTTTTGTGTTTTCTAAAAAGAACCTAAATTTCCTGTGTATTAATTTTTTACATCTATAACAATGGCGAGTTTAGTAACTAAACAAAAGCAAATTAAAGGTTGGGTAATGTTTGATTGGGCAAACTCAGCTTACAATTTGGTTATCGTATCAACAGTATTCCCAGCAATATTTAAAACTTTCGTTCCAGATGGAAGTGTGTTTTTAGGATTTTCATTCCCATCGTCAGATTCATTGTATACCTATGCAATCTGTGTTTCTTATTTAATTATATCTCTAATAACTCCTGTACTTTCGGGTATTGCAGATTATGGGGGGTATAAAAAGAAATACATGCAATTCTTCAGTACTCTTGGCGCCATAGCCTGTGCGAGTTTGTTCTTTTTTGATAAAGAGCACATTTGGATAGGTATAGTAGGCGCAATTATAGCCAGTGTTGGATTTAGTGGAAGTTTAGTTTTTTATAATGGCTTTTTATCAGAGTTAGTTCCAAAGCGATTACACGATAAAATTAGTGCCAAAGGGTTTGCTTATGGATATTTAGGTTCCTCTTTACTTTTAATTTTCTTGATACTTTTAAATACGTTTAAAGAACTATTTGGAGTTGCTCCCGACGACGGGGTTACCATCTTCAGGTTTGGATTTATCCTAGTTGGACTATGGTGGTTTAGTTGGGCAAGGTGGACTTTTTCTGTTTTGCCAAGTTCAACAAAAGGAAAAGTAGATAAAAAAGGAATTCTCAAAAAAGGATTTAAAGAATTAAAATCTGTTTGGGATCAAATAAAAGAGATGCCTAGATTAAAGCGTTTTTTAGTCTCGTTTTTTATTATTGATTTAGGAGTTCAAACAATTGTAATAATTGCTCCTTTATTTTCCATAAAAGTTTTTAAGATGGGAAGTGCTGAATTAGTAGTTATCGTTTTAATAATGCAATTTTTAGGAATTGCTGGAGCATCGGTTTTCTCTAAAGTATCTAAGAAATATGGGAATGTAACAGGTATGATAGGGCCAACCATTACATATTTATTAGTATGTGTACTTGCATGTGTAGCAAACGAAGAAGCGAAATGGATGATATATTTAATTGCAGCTTTAATCGGTTTTGCAATGGGTGGTATTCAATCGTTATTCAGATCGACTTATTCAAAGTTATTACCGGAGACTGATGATCACGCTTCATTTTTTAGTTTTTTCGATATCGTGGAAAAAGTAGCCATCTTAACAGGTACGTTTATATATGCAGGTATAGATTTATTGGCATCAAAATTAAATTGGGATTTCGGAGAGCGATTAGGAGTTGCGACATTAGGCGTGTTTTTCTTAGTAGGTTTAGTCCTACTAAGAAAACTTAAGAATTTTAAATCTTTAGATCCATTTGAAGAACGTATATAATATGGACAATCAATACGATTTTGCAATTGTTGGAGGTGGTATTCTAGGAATAGCATCAGCATATCAATTACAAAAAAAACACCCCGAAAAAACAATTATCGTCTTTGAAAAAGATGCTATTTTAGCAGATCATCAAACAGGGAATAACTCAGGAGTGATTCATAGCGGATTGTACTACAAGCCAGGAAGTAAAAAGGCTGAATTATGCATGAAGGGAAAACGTGATTTAGTAGAGTTTGCCAAAGAATATAACGTTCCTCATGATCTTTGCGGAAAAGTAGTTGTTGCGACAAAGGAAAAAGAAATTGAAGTATTAGAAAGAATTTATCAAAACGGACAGGCTAATGGCTGTGAAGGAATTGAAATTATAGATGGAAATCAAATTAAAGAGAAAGAACCATTTGTTGAAGGAGTAAAGGGAATTTGGGTGCCAACCACAGGGATAATCGATTATCGAAAAATGACTGAGGTTATGGCAGAACAAATTCAACGACTTAATCCTGCCTCAAAAATACTAACAAAGCACAAAGTTGCAAAAGTAGAGGTTATCAACAATCAAAGTGTAATCAAAGTAAATGGTTCTGTATTTCAGGCAAACTATGTTGTCTTTTGTGGAGGTTTACAGGCTGATAAATTGGCCAAAAAAGACAATCTTAAAATCGATTTAAAAATTGTTCCTTTTAGAGGTGATTATTATGATCTAACCGATAAAGGAATGCATAAAGTAAAAGGCTTAATTTATCCAGTTCCCGATCCTGATTTTCCTTTTCTTGGAGTACACTTTACAAGAATGGTAAACGGAGGTGTCGAGTGTGGTCCAAATGCTGTTTTCTCTTTTAAACGAGAAGGATATAAAAGATCTGATTTTAGTTTGTCTGATTCTTTCGATTCATTAACTTATAAAGGTTTGTGGAAGCTTTTTGGCCGTCATTGGAAACAAGGATTAGAAGAGTATAAAAGGGCCTATTCAAAAAAGCTGTTTTTAGAAACGCTACAAAAGATGATTCCATCATTAGAAATGGATGACATCCAACCCGCAAGAGCAGGAGTAAGAGCTCAAGCTTTAGATATTGATGGAAACTTAGTCTACGATTTTAAAATTGAAGAAAACGGTAATCATTTCCATGTGTTAAATGCGCCATCTCCCGCTGCTACTGCATGCTTAAGTATTGGACAATATATTTGTGATACAGTAAGCAATAAGGTTAATTAGTTTAATCCGTAAGCTTACTCATTAAGGTAAGAAGGTAAATTCCGTCAGCAAGCCCTCCAATGGTAGTTTCCATTGTTTGAAAGTCTGTAGCATCATCAAAAAAAACGACTTTTTGTGTGTTGAATATTTCCAAATCGTAACTCTCTTTTGATAAGTCAAACCATTTAACATTTTCTAAATGTCCCTCTAAATCTCCAGGACCTTCTGCTATTGCACCAGTCGGAAAAAGTTCAGGTTGTAGGTAATAGGTTTGAGAGTAAATGTTTTGAACCGAATTAGGAAGTTGCTTTGAGGCAAGAAACGATACCCCCCAGTTGTTTTTACCGAATGTGTAATCAATTACGTTATAAGCCATATCTAAGTATGCGCTGTCTTTCACAATGTCATTATGCAAAATAGAAGCAGAGGCAACTCCAAAAAAGGAATATAAAGAACCCCAAGTATAGGCATGAGGAATCTTCCAAATGTTATTCTCTTGTTTAGCCGTTCCAGCAAAACCATTCAAATCTGAAATTAAAAATTGCTTGCTTCTAGGGTAGAATTCGCTTGACCTTGCATGAGCCACCATATTAAAATCAGACCAAGAAGCCCAGTATCCAACTCCAGCCATCGAACTATAATATTTAATTTTTTGAACGTAAAAATCGTTTTGAGTCGTCTTAGCTAATTCTGCTGCCGCTAATAGTAAATTATCATATCCGTTCTTATCTGCATAAAAAACTTCATGCCCTTTCTTAAACCAATAAGCCTCCTTATATTCTAGGGCAAGTTTAAAAAGAGCTTCAGACTTTTTTAAGTACTTTTTAGATAGTGTAGAATCAATTCTTTTAAAAACTCTTGAGGCAATAGAAAAAGCCGCTGACGTGTATGCTAAGTGTGGTTTTGATAAAGATGTGTATGCATGTCTATAAGGGTTTGTGTCGTTACTAGGTAATCGTATTCCAAGCTCATGATCTCTATTATCTCCTATTTGAATTACAAAAGTTGAATCATTAACATAACATCGTTCTAAAAAGTCTAACCCAAACTTAGCTTCATCCAAAAGGTCATTTAAATCGGATTTAGATTCGTTTTTAAATTGTAAAACAGCAGGATTCTCCTCATATGCACTCAGTAATAAGTAAGTAGTATAAGCATTCGTTAAATTAAATTTTAAGTAATCACCAGCGTCATACCAACCACCAATTACGTTCGCAGTCTTTTTTTGTGGATGCTCATACCATTGATTCTTTTCTTTTACTTGTAAATAAAGCGTTGAAGCACTGTCTGAGAAATGCCCTGGTTTTTTATCTACCACACCAAAAGAACCACTTCTTTGTTGTCTTAAATATCTTAAAACATCTGGTAAAAAAGTAGCGTATGGGTTTTTGTCAATATTAAAATGATGTATTTGATCATCTATTTTGAAATCATAATCTCCCGATTGTTCAATTGCCGAAAAATTAACAGCGTAATTAAAGTTAAAATTCGTGTGATCACCTTTCCCCGCAATGGATTTTTGTAATTGACCATTACTAATACTTGAATCTCCTTTTAAAATTTCCCATTTTAAACCGCTTAAAGAGAAGTCAGCATTGATGATAAAGTTCTTTGGAGCTTTATTCATATATCCAGCCTGATTATACCTTACGTAAAATTTTTGTGCATTTATTGAAAACGTTAATATATTTAAGAGTAAGACATACGATATGAACTTCATAATTATGGAATTATAAATAGCGTGTGAAAATATTTAAAAAGTGTAAATTTCATGACTCGTAATACAATGCGTGAGACAAATGTCATGCTTGTTAACGTCTTTAATTTCATTAATGGGATCAAAAAGAGATAAACCTACTTTATAAGACTCAGGATTTATAAGATTAAAAAAACGATCGTAAAAACCTTTACCGTATCCAACTCTGAATCCATTTAAATCAAATGCTAAGAGTGGAGTGATCACAAAATCTATAATTTCATCGTTCACAATATTAGGGTTGGTAGGTTCTGGAATGTTATATTTTTTAACAGTGAGCGGTGTGCTGGAATTAAAATTAGCCGATTGCATACTGTTATCAGAAAAGTCACTTACAGGAACTACAACTTGAATGTTTTTAGATAAACAAAAATCGATGATAGGAAAAGTGTTTATTTCCAATTTAGATTCAATTGGTAAAAAGCAATGAACACATTTAGGCTGAACTTGAATTATTAATTCAATTGTTTTTTTAATTAATAATTTTGTTTTTTGTTCAAAATCGTCGCAACTCAGCAAATTACGTTGGCTAGAAAACGATTTTCGGATCAATTCTTTTCTCAATTTGACTTTTTTTTAATCTTATTACAAAAATACTTCAATAATTTTGTTTTTATCACACTTCTTTTATTACATTATAGGAGTGATATTTTGACAAAAATCCTGTCAAAACTAAAAAAGGAAGAATGACTGAATTAAAAGAGGGAGATAAAGCCCCAGAATTTAAAGGAGTAATCGAGAATGGAACATCCGTTTCATTGGCTGATTATAAAGGAAAGAAGTTAGTTCTTTACTTTTATCCAAAAGACAATACACCAGGATGTACAGCACAAGCATGTAATTTAACAGAAAATCAAAGCGAATTACAAAAAAACGGTTTTGAAGTTTTAGGTGTAAGTGCAGATACCGAGAAAAAACATCAAAACTTTATTGCAAAGTATTCTTTAGGATTTTCATTAATTGCAGATGAAGAAAAAGAAGTGATTAACGCTTTTGGTGTTTGGGGACCTAAAAAGTTTATGGGTCGTGAATATGATGGAATTCATAGAATAACATTTGTAATCAACGAAGAAGGAATTATAGAAAAGATCTTTAAAAAAGTAAAAACAAAAGATCATACAAATCAAATATTAGAATCATATAAATAAAGAATTATGGCTACAGACGTTAATAAAGAGAAGTTAAAAGCATTACAAATGACAATAGATCGTTTGGATAAAGCATACGGTAAAGGAACTGTAATGCGTTTAGGAGACGATACAACTCAAGATGTTGAAGTTATTTCATCTGGATCTATAACAGTAGATTTAGCATTAGGAATAAGAGGTTTACCAAAAGGAAGAATTGTAGAGGTTTACGGACCAGAATCTTCTGGAAAAACAACATTAGCGATTCATGCAATTGCCGAAGCACAAAAGAAAGGAGGTATTTGTGCCATTGTTGATGCAGAGCACGCATTTGATAGGTCATACGCAGAGGCTTTAGGGGTGAATACTGAAGAACTTTTAATATCTCAACCAGATAATGGAGAGCAAGCTTTAGAGATTGCCGATAATTTAATTAGCTCTGGAGCAATTGATTTATTAGTTGTCGATTCTGTAGCTGCTTTAACTCCTAAAGCGGAGATTGAAGGAGATATGGGGGACTCAAGAATGGGGTTACAAGCTCGTTTAATGTCTCAAGCGTTAAGAAAGTTAACAGCTACGATTAAGAAGAGTGGAACTTGCATGATTTTCATTAACCAGCTAAGAGAAAAGATAGGAGTTATGTTTGGTAACCCTGAAACAACTACTGGTGGAAATGCATTAAAGTTTTATGCCTCGATTCGAATTGATATTCGTAGAATTGGTCAAATTAAATCTGGTGACGAGGTTGTTGGAAATAGAACCAGAGTTAAGATTGTTAAAAATAAATTGGCAGCACCTTTTAGAAAGGCCGAATTTGACATCATGTTTGGAGAAGGATTTTCTAAAGTTGGTGAAATCATTGACATAGGAGTTGAAAAGGAAATCATTAAAAAATCAGGATCTTGGTTTAGTTATGGTGATACAAAACTAGGTCAAGGAAGAGATTCCGTAAAAGGATTACTTAAAGATAATCAAGAATTAGCGGATGAATTAGAAGCTAAGATATTCGAAGCAATTGAGAAAGGTGCATAATCCATTTTAATGTAATATTTTTGAAAGGCGTTCAAATTGAACGCCTTTTTTATTGTGCTATGATGAATAGGTTAGATTATAAATTTTTTGAAATTTGCATGCTTTTCAGAAGGCTCCAAAATTTTACCGTCTCGCCATTAAAAACGTTCAATATTGTAATAGTATTCTTTTTAATTGGATGTTCTGACAGGACGGATATTGATAAGGTTAATCAGTTTTACTCTGAAGGAAGCGAGTTTTTAGAAAAAGGAAAAATAGATTCAGCATTATATTCTTTTAAATCGGTCTTAAAAATCGATTCTAATCACCTGTTAGCAATAAACAGTTTAGCAGAAATTCATTTTCGAAAAATTGAAATAGGGAAAGCATTACACCTTTTTGAAAAATCGGCTTTGTTGGATTCAACCAATGCACAGATACATTTAAAAATTGCAGAGATAAAACTGTTTATAGGAGATTATAAAGAAGTCTTTAAGAACATTAACAAAGGCTTACGGTTAAACGATCAGTTGTCACACGGTTACTTTATGAAAGGAGTGGCTTATAAACACATTGGTGATACAGTAAAGGCGGTTTCTAGTCTTAAAACGGCGGTTGAATTGAACGATAAATTAACAGCAGTATATTATGAGCTAGGCTTAATTCTTACTCTAAAAAAAGACAGTAGTGCAATATTTTATTATAAGAATGGATTAGAAATCGATCCTGTTAACCTCGATTTGCTGTATAGTTTAGCTTGGAGTTATTCTGAATTCGGAAAATTAAAAGAAGCTGAAGGAGTATATCAAGAATTGCTAACCCTTGATAAGAATTATTCATCTGCTAAGTTTAATTGGGCTGTCATTAAGTTTAATAAGTTGGAGTATGACTCTTGCCTCATATTGTTAAACGAACTTTTAGTAGCTGAGCCTTTAAATGAAGAAGTATTAAATGTTAAAGGAAATACTTTAGAGCATTTAGGTTTATACGATGAGGCAAAAGCTGTTGCAGAACAATTAATCTCTTTAAAGAAAAAAAAGTAATATATATCATTCTTTATTAACCCAAAAGCAAAGGGTATAAAAGAGGCTCTTATGAACAAGAGCCTCTTTTATTAGTTAATTATTTTAATAGGCCTATTGTACCCATTTGTCTTTTGTAATCATTAAAGCTTCTTGAACAGTAATTCTTGTTCCGTTATTGTAAGCAGTAACAAATGGTCCTTTAATTTTTTTGTTATTTCTAATATCTTCTCTGTGGTCTCTAGCTCCAACATATTGGTTAAAGTTACCAACTGTGTATTTATGCCAACCCTGATGCATGTTTAAGTAGATTTTCTCATTGATTTGGTGGCTTTTAACAAAGTAATCTGTAGTAACCTTCTTTCTTAATGCGCAAATCTGAACTCTATAATTAACTTGTCCATTTGCAATAGCAACATTATTATTATTATTAGTTGAGGCAGTAATGCTTTGAGTTGGATCAGAATCAGCAGTAATCGGGTCCTCAACTACAGGGTTAGCTGCGATAGGATTAGTAGTAATCGGATCTTCAACTACAGGGTCAGCTGTGATAGGATCAG
>TARA_B110000093_G_scaffold32562_1_pt1 | contig 55736 bp, 49 predicted proteins | sample TARA_B110000093 | Tara Oceans TARA_B110000093 (sample SAMEA4397390) | marine metagenome | biome: Polar Biome; feature: [MIX] marine epipelagic wind mixed layer (ENVO:01000061); material: water (ENVO:00002006), including particulate matter (ENVO:01000060) such as... | depth 10-100 m | reverse complement strand
AATCGCCCAGGTTCTCAATCGGAAGCGCAGCAGTTTGCTTACGATAACGAATAGGGGAGATGCCCTCCTGTTTCTTAAATGTATTACTAAAATGAGGCGCGTGGCAAAAACCGGTTAACGCCGCGATCGTCTCGATTGTCTCATCGGTGTAGTTCATAAGCCGTTTGGCTTCATCAATACGGATACCAATTAAATGCTCGCGGATGCTGTTATGCATGCTCTCACGAAAACGTATCTCAAGACTGCGGCGACTGATTCCAAGCATTTCGGCCAGTTCTACGGTGCCGATCGAGCGCTTGAAGTGAGCCTTTAAGTAATTCAATAGCTTGCGAATTAGCGGATCGGTCACTGCCAGCGTATCCGTGCTTTGCCGAATAGTTATGCCGCAAGGCGGAATTAACTTGAGACGCTGGTCGAGCGTCTGACCATTCATCAGTCGATCAAGCATCGCTGCGCCCTCATAGCCGATTATTCTCAAGTCATAGCGCACACTCGATAGCGGCACTGCTTGGTTTTCGCAAATTAATCTGTTATCATCTGCTCCTAAAATCGCGATGTCCTCAGGCACGCGTAATCCAGCATCCATACATAAGTTCGACAGCCAAGCCGAATCATAGTCACTCTTGGTGTAGATGGCACTGGGCTTTGGCAGCTGCTTAAGTCGCTTAGTAATGTAAGCCGCATCTTGTGGCCGCGTCGTGTCTAGGCGTATGCAGATGATGCCTGCTGCTGCTAAACGTTGACTGTAAGCGATATAACGAGCGCGGCTGACTGGGTTGCTGGCTAGTGCAAACCACGCGCAATGGCGATGTCCCATGCTCAAAAAATGCTCGGCGCCGACTCGACCCAGTGCCGCGTTGTCCGCTGCCACGCGAGGTAAGTCGATGTCCTCACGCCAAATCGACAGATCCACAGTCGGCACTTTCGCCTGCAACACAAACTCCTCTAAAGCCCGACTATTATTCAATGATGTGATGATGCCGTCGCCTTGCCAGTGCTCGGGTAGCTGAAAGTCTTTGAGAATACTGACATTCAAGTGCCAACCGTGCTGCCCTGCATATTGCGCGATGCCCTCGTGTGCGGACTGGTCGTAGCTGCCAAGTACCATTAAAACATGTTTCACCCGCATCATGTGCGCATTATTACAAAAATGATCAAAATTATGCAATTATAATATTCGCTAGGGTTTGCTAATATTCTATCTCGGGACGCAGCAAGTCTGTTTGCACTCTCAATTTTAAAATTAACAGAAAACTCACAAATACACACTCCTCATGGCTATCGACATCAAATCTTCTGACTCTTGTGAATACGCATGCATCTCGCTTGGAGAGGTGATGCTCCGCCTCGACCCCGGTGAAGGCCGAGTGCATACCGCTCGTCAATTTACTGCATGGGAGGGTGGCGGCGAATATAACGTCGCTCGTGGACTTCGTCGCTGCTTCGGGTTAAAAACTGCTGTAGTCACTGCTTTCGCAGACAATCCGGTCGGCCGTCTAGTTGAAGACTTCATTCTCCAGGGTGGGGTGGATACGCAGTTCATCAAATGGGTAGACTACGACGGCATTGGCCGCACTGTCCGCAACGGCTTGAACTTCACCGAGCGTGGCTTCGGTATCCGCGGGGCAGTTGGTTGCCCAGATCGTGGCAACACTGCAGCGAGCCAGCTGAAAGTTGGCGATATCGACTGGGAAGAGATCTTCGGTAAACGCGGTGTGCAATGGTTCCACACTGGTGGTATCTATGCGGCACTCAGTGAGAGTACTCCGGATGTTGTGCTCGAAGCAGTAAAATGCGCGAAGAAGCATGGCACCATCGTCAGCTACGATTTGAACTATCGTCCGTCGCTTTGGAAAGACTTTGGCGGCCTTGCAAAGTGCCAAAAGGTGAACCGCGAGATTGCCAAGTATGTCGATGTAATGATCGGTAACGAAGAAGACTTCACCGCCTGTCTCGGCTTCGAGGTTGAGGGCGTCGATGAGAACATTTCACATATTCCAGTCGATGCGTTTAAACGGATGATCGGCACTGCGACTCAGCAATTTCCTAACTTCAAGGCAACTGCTACAACACTGCGCGCCGTGAAGACTGCCACCGTCAACGATTGGGCTGCGCTGGCATGGCACGATGGCGAGTTTTTTGAGTCGATTCGATTTCCAGGTCTTGAAATCCTCGACCGAGTTGGCGGTGGCGACAGTTTTGCTTCGGGCCTGATCTATGGCTTCTTGACCGAGAATGATCCACAGGAAGCAGTCGACTACGGTTGCGTGCATGGCGCACTGGCCATGACGACTCCAGGGGACACCACGATGGCATCACTTAAAGAAGTGAAAAAGATCAAAGCTGGCGGCGGTGCACGTGTGGACCGCTAGAATCATCGCTGGTTAGTTTGCCAGTTCTCTTTTTTTATTAGTTCAAATTAAAACCAAATAGCCAAAAACAAAATAACTTATTTTAATTATGCTAGCACTTGACCAATTCCCCGTCATCCCCGTCATCGTTATCGACGATGTTGCAGATGCTAAGCCACTAGCCAACGCACTACTTGAAGGCGGTCTTAATATTATCGAAGTCACCTTCCGCACCGCAGCTGCGGCGGGTGCGATCGAGTCAATTGCGAATGCATTTCCTGAAATGCTCGTCGGAGCGGGTACTGTGGTTACGCTCGAGCAGGCTAAAATCGCGATTGATTCAGGCAGTAAGTTCGGCCTCGCGCCTGGCACAGATCCAAAGACGATTGCTTACTTTAGAGAGCGCGGTATCCCATTCATTCCAGGCATCATGACACCCTCTGACATCCAAGCGGCGATCAAAGCGGGCTGTGAGCACCTAAAGTTTTTCCCTGCAGGCGCTGCGGGTGGTCCGAAACTGCTCAAAGCAATGGTGGCTCCGTATGCAAATCTGGGTGTGAAATTCTGCCCAACTGGTGGTGTCTCACTCGACAACATGAACGAGTATCTTTCGATTCCTGAAGTCTTTGCCATTGGCGGCTCATGGCTGGCAACCAAGGCTCAAATCGCGAACAAAGACTGGAGCGCAATTACTGCTCAGGTTAAAGAAGCGCTCGCTAAAGCCGCACAAGCATAGCCACGGATCTCGTGCAGTTGGTTGGCCGTGGTAAAATATCAACTCGCTATCAAGGCAAAGTCTATAGTATGAACTACCTCATATATGGCGGACTCATGGGAAATATTAAAACTATTGGCGGACTCGACGCGGGTGCGGATTCTCTCATTGCTCACCAAGGAGGAACTGTCGGTCGCCGAACTCCAAGACGTCTTGGATATGGGGCAGTCGCGCATCTCTTCGCACCTCGGGCTTCTTCGGCAGGGCGAGTTAGTGCACGATCGCCGCGAGGGAAAAAAGACATTTTACGCATTAAGTGTTTTTGATGCAAAAGGGGCTGCATTGTTGCAGGCGGCCTGTGCCGCGGTTGAGTGCACCACGCAGATTGGTGAGGACACTGCCAATTTGAAGCGAATCTTGGAGAAGCGTAAGCAGCAGTCGGAGCAATATTTTAATTCCGTGGCTGGGAGATTGGGCAAAAACTATTGCCCTGGCCGTAGCTGGGAAGCGATTGGCCATTTCTTATTGCATCTAACGCCGAAAATTAAAATCGTAGATTTGGGGGCAGGCGAAGGGCTGCTGTCTCAATTATTGGCACGTCGCGCCGAGAAAATTGTGTGTGTCGATAATTCTCCGAAGATGGTCGAGTTCGGCAGTGAGCTGGCGAAGAAGAATGGATTTACTAATTTAAGCTACAAGTTGGGCGATATCGAAGCCGTGCCACTTGAGGACGGGATGTTTGACTTAGCGTTGCTCAGTCAGGCACTGCACCATGCGCAGCATCCACAGCTAGCAATACAGGAAGCCTGCCGTATTTTAAAGCCTGGTGGTAAACTAATAATTATCGACCTCTTGGAACATCAGTTCGAGAAAGCCCACGAGCTCTATGCCGATGTATGGCTCGGATTCTCAGAGAACAAAATATATCAGTTTTTGAAAGAGGCAGGCTTCCGTCAGATCGAAGTCAATGTCGTCGCTCAAGAAGCCGAAGCGCCGAATTTTCAGACCGTACTCGCTAGTGGTTTAAAGGGCTAAGGTTTGGTAGGTCGTTGGCACCACTGCCTTGTTCGAGCACCTGCTCCCATCGCATCTCATTAGATTCGTGGAGTGAGGCGCCATCGTAGCAGATGACTTTTTTGGTTGGCTCGTCTTCATCTTCACTCGCAGCTCCGTTTGCAGCTTCCGCGATCAGTGTTTTTTTATTTTTTTGGTCACCAATACCCAGCCACGACAGATCTTATCAAATGCCATTTTGTCCTGAGCCACATTGTCGGATGTGAGGCATTTTAGATAGTCTCAATACTTACGACGTCCATAGCTCGTGTCAGCCAAGCCTCCAGTGGCTGCCAACGCCCTAGCGCAATCCCATTAATACAGGTCGGTTTGCAGGCTTGTATCGCTTACAATGGCGAGATTGCTTCTTGATTTTGGCGAACGTTTTGCTTCTACCTAGTTAGCATGGAGCCGTATCACATAAATTCTGCAATCGCTGCGTTGGGCTATGCGATCGCAGCTATCTGTTCCAAGCGTGCTTTAGGTCATGGTGCTGGTGTGCTTCGGGTTTCTTTTATCATGAATTGGGCCTTTGTGCCGGTCTTTGGCTGCCTGCTTTTTTCAAATGTCTCTGAGGTTCCATACTCTCTGTTGCAATATCCTGTGCTGGCCGGGGGTCTGTTTTTTCTTGGTCAATTGTTCACTTTCGCTGCAATTCGGTTTGGCGATGTGAGCTTACAAACTCCTGTGATGGGGACGAAGGCAGTTTTTGTCGTTATTATTGCGGTGCTGTTGGGAACTGAGGTGGTATCGCTACCGATGGCGACTGCGGCCGTTGTCGCCATGCTGGGAGTTGCCTTACTCTGTTTTTCTGGCGATGGAGCTGAGCGAGTGGGGCGCACGCTTGGCCTGGCTTTGTTGAGCTCTTTCTTTTTTGCCTGCTCGGATACGATGGTGGGCTATCATGCCGGTGCGTTTGGTGTGCCGATGTTTCTATTCTTGGCGATCTTGACCAATGCTCTGTTGTCGCTTGCGCTGATTCCATTTTTTCGAGATCCGCTGCAGCAGATGCCGGCGCCGGCTTGGCCGTGGATCACTTTGGCCTGCCTAATTATGGCTGGGCAGGCTTTATTGCTGAATTATTCTCTCGGACGCTATCAGAATGTGGCCGCAATCAACGTCATTTATAGTACGCGCGGCCTCTGGAGTGTCGTGTTGGGGGCGATATCACTCCGCTTGATGGTTTCGTCCCGATTCCCTTCTGTGCCTCGCCGTATTTTGTACCTTCGCATGGCAGGAGCATTATTAATGTGCCTGGCGATTGTTATTCTCTTTTATCCGTTTTAACACGACACCTGCTGTCGTTCCCTGTCGTTGTCAGAGTCAATGGGGAGGCAAATAGGAAATTTAAAGATCCTGTGAGTTTTAAAACTAATACACGCTTCGGCTAAGCCAAAGCGGATGTGAGACTTTTACTAGTGCTTGAGTCGGGACCAGGGGAGTGTGGTCAAATCTTTATATTTTGCGGTTGCCCCCTTTTTTTACGCCCAGCGACTTATTCCCCAGGGAGGGGACGAAACTCGCCGGTGGTTCGAGTGCTACGGCTGACCAGCACGATGGCAAGCCAAGCGAGAATGAATCCGGGGATGATTTCGTAGACGCCGGGACCGCCGAGGAAGGAATCGCCCCAGCCGATGCTGATCCAAGTAATCACCGTCACGGCACCGGTGAGCATCCCGGCGACCGCGCCGGCGCCGGACATTTTCTTCCAAGTCAGCGACAGGATGATCATCGGGCCAAAGGCCGCGCCAAACCCGGCCCAAGCATTTGAAACAAGTTCTAAGATCTTGGAATTCGGGTCGTCGGCCATGAAGGCCGCGATGACACCCACCAACACCACGCTCAGTCGACCAACCGTTACCAGACGAGCTTCGCTGGCCTTTTTATTCATGAACAACCGGTAGAAATCCTCCGTGAGAGACGAAGAGGAGACGAGCAATTGACTCGAGATCGTCGACATAATCGCGGCCAGCAGCGCGGCATAGAGGAACCCGGTCACCAGCGGATGAAACAGCAGATCCGACAGCACTATGAAAATCGTTTCAGGATCATCGATGACGATGCCATTACGTTCGATAAATGCGCGGCCTAAGATGCCTAGGCCGACCGCACCAACGACCGAAACGGCCATCCAGGTCATTCCTATGCGACGTGCCTTGGCGACGTCCGCAATCGTCCGAACTGCCATGAAGCGGACGATGATGTGCGGTTGGCCGAAATATCCCAGCCCCCAGCTGATCGCCGACACAAACCCAAAGAATGTCAGTCCGTCGAAAAGCGACAAATAGTCCGGATCAATTGCACTCAGACGTTCACTCGCTGCGACTAGTCCGTCGCCCTGTCCAGTGGTGAGTACCACCACCGGCATGATGATCAGTGCCAGCATCATAATACAGCCTTGCACAAAATCGGTCAGACTGACTGCCAGAAACCCGCCGACCACAGTATAGGTCAGGACAATGCCGAGCGTGAACCAAACACCGAAAATATAGTCGCTCATCATGCTGAAATTGATCAGATCCCCAAAAGCGCTGGCAAACAATTTGCCCCCAGCCACAAGACCCGAGGCCGTATAAACGATGAAAAACACCACGACGATGACCGCGGAAACCGTGCGCAGCGCCATCGCCTTGGAAGGAAAGCGATTGGCTAGAAATTGCGGAATTGTGAGCGCGTTGTCATAGCGTTCGGTTTGCTCGCGTAGACGTGGTGCAACCACGATCCAGTTCAGCCACGCACCGACCAACAGGCCGATCCCGATCCAAGCCTCGATCATGCCAGCAGCGAAGAGCGCACCAGGTAGTCCCAGTAAAAGCCAGCCTGACATATCGGAAGCGCCAGCGGACAAGGCGGCTACCGCGGGATGCAATCGTCGGCCTCCCAGCATGTATTCCTCGCAGCTCGAGGTTGATTTTTTCGCGGCGTAAAAGCCGATCGCGATCATCAAACCGAAATATAAAAATAGACTGATCCAAATACCAACTGCCATAGGGTTTATTATCGTTTTACTGCTTTTAGAAGATGTGACTCTCGCATGCCTAGCCATTGGGAACAAGGGCCGAATGGGATATTCTAGTTTGCACTAAAAGGGGGCGCTAGTTACGTCAATTATTCCACTGGTTGGAGTCTTGCACATAAGAGCCATTCGGTGTGATTCGAGCATCTATTGCCCTCTCAAGTAGGCTTCATTTCGCTTATGCGCTTGGCATCGCGATCTAGATGGTTCTACATGTCCGAATATTCGTAGAGTCTCTATATGGCTTCGAGCGCATGTGAGTTTTATTCTAAAATAGAAAAATAGTATTATGGCAGTGTGGGGAAAAATAATTGGAGGCGTTATCGGTTCGATTGGTGGGCCTATTGGTCTCGGTCTAGGCGCTGCGTTGGGACATCAGTTTGATAAAGCCGCGGATCAGGGCGGTCAAAAGCAACACGTTGCAGTGGCATACATGTTTATCTTAGTGGCTTCGATGGCGAAGATGGCCAAAGCGGATGGCCATATCTCCAAAGAAGAAATAGAGCGAATTGACCAGTTCTTTTCACAACTTGGCTTTACGGGAGACGCCCAAAAGGCGGCGCAAGAGATCTTTCGAAAGGAAAAGGAATCGAACTCTGATATCGGAGCTTATTTTGAGCAGTTTTCTCAACTAACCAAAGCGGATTTAAATCAGGCCCAAATCCTCTACACGATCCTCCTAGAGATTGCCAAGGCGGACGGTAATATCCACGAAGCTGAAATTCAGATATTGCACCTAGCCGAATCTAAGCTGCGCCTTCCTGTTGGCTATACGGACAGAGAAATTGGTAGCCAACACAGTAGTTTGAAGCATGCTGCCGAAGTTTTAGATGTTTCTGAATCTGCATCAGAGTCGGAGATTAAGAGCGCCTACCGTGATAAATGCAAAAAAATGCACCCAGATGTGCTGATCAGCCAAGGTTTACCAGATGAACTGGTCCAATTCGCCGGAGCGCAGATCCAGAGCTTTACCGAAGCGAAAGATACGATGCTGAAAGCCCGAGTCTAAGTTGGAATAATGACGATTGCACGATCCACGTTCTGAATTCGATGATTTGAATGCCTACCGCTGAAAATGGGTCCTTTCGTGATGTTTGATGGCAGAAAATTAGTTCTGTCGTTATGTTTGCAATTAGCTCTTGGAGCGTGTCTCCAATGTAGCGAGAGACTTTCTAGCTTGGCTCGTCTTCATCTTCCATGGTGTCCGCAGTTTGTGCGATGAGAGCTTTTTTGAAACCTTTAGTTCCTAATGCCCACCCACGGCATATCTTATCAAATGCTATTTCGTCCTCAGCCGCTCTGTCGCTCGTGAGCCAATTTAGATAGTCTGCATGCTTACCGTGACTATAGCTCGTGTCAGCTAACCCAACGGCGGGAAGCAGTGCCGATGGACAATTAATAAACTCAGGTGGCCTCGCAGGGTGGTTCAGGTACCAATCGCTCGATCAGCGGTAATCGCGCAGCGCCTTTTTGCGTGTCGGTTCACGATGCCTAGTCGCTTGACTACGAGAGTAATCGGATAATTCTTCAACGAATGACTACGCCGATGGAGGAAAATTTCAAATACTATAAAAAAGCCGAAAAGAAGGCGCTCGAAATCCTAGCGGAGATGAAGGCGACCACTCCTAAAAAAATGGACATTGAGCTCGCGCTCCTCGTCGCTCTTTTCGAGCTGCACAAAGACGACATGCCTGCCGAAGCGATAGGTGAAATAGTGCAAGGTCATCTTGAGCAAGTGGTGCCTTATTACACCTCACAGCCGCCGAAAGAAACTTAAGGGACGATGTAAGGGCAGGGAAGGCAGGGGGGGATGATCCTAAGATATAGGCAAAAAATATTCTCAGGAAATCGATAATATTTCAAATTGGGTAATACTTCAAATTGGCATTTATGCCATGGAAGAGCACCGCACCGATGACGAAAAAAGGCGGAGCAGGAAAAAGGGAGGACAAGGGGGGCAAATATTTAGATTAAAAATCGCTCATCTGTAGAAAATCAGGAAAGCTCTCTATCATCTCACGTAAAGAACGCATTCAATACGCTGTTGCTGTTTACCACATCATTAGCCGAGGGCATGATCGAAAGGAACTGTTCCTTAAAGAGGATCTGAGGGCGGCATTTGAACACGCTTTGATGGAACCCGTGGAGCGCTGTGGCTGGATGTTGCCCGCGTATGTAATTATGAGCAACCACTACCATTTGGCCGTCGAAGCTCCCGAGCTGAACCTAGTGGACGGAGTGAAGTGGTTGCAAAGCACCTTTTCCACTCGCTTCAACCGTCTTAGAAATGAGCGCGACCATGTGTTCCCAGGGCGCTATATGTCGATCCTGATCGGAGAGGAGCGACCGCTACTTGGCATTTGCCAACTTAAGACGCCCAGAGACTGTACCTTGTCCGTCATTTTCGATCCAGACGGTCGCTGAGTTTGGCACCTCGAGTGAATTAGGCCCGACCGATACGGATCGAGACGGCACACGAAATACGGAAGATGACAACGCCGACGGCATGAGTGGCAACTATGAACGTGCCAATAGCTTACGATGATTGAGTGACGATGCGAGCCTCGACAAGGACTCTTATGGTCAGAGGAACTTTAAAGAATACCTTTGGCGGAACCTCGCGAATGACGCTGCTTCTGGGTTCTCTATGTCAATCACAGGCATTCCCGAGGAGGGCGACATCCACTTCTCGTTGCAGGCGGTTCCAGAAAGAATCTATACAATCCTCTGCGCCCCTTTTTGTCCTCCCGTCCCGCGGATTTGGGGGATTCTATTTAAGATTGTCGCTACACTCGAATTTGCGATTGTGCCATTTTTTGCCTCAAATTCGGTTATTTTAAACATAATCGCCGGACTCCATTTTATGATTTTAAGCGTAGGCCGACTCTTCGATTGCCCAGCGATTATAGGCCTCCGCGTAGGCGGGGCATTGATCGACTAGGTCCGCATGCACACCATCGGCGGCTAGTTTGCCATTTTCCAAAAAGAGAATGCGTGGGGCTTGGCGCAGGAGATCAATACGGTGAGTCACCAAAATAGTGGTGCCCTCGCCCTCGCTTGTGCGGGCTAGAATTGCATCGTGGATTAAGGACTCGCTCTCGGGCTCTACGGAGGCAGTGGGTTCGTCCAGCAGAAGAATTCGCGGGACGGTTAAAAAGGCTCTCGCCAAGCTGAGTCGCTGACGTTGCCCACCCGACAACTTAACGCCATTCTGCCCCACTCGGGTCTCGTAGCCTTGCGGTAATGCGAGAATGAAATCATGGGCATTCGCCGATCTCGCTGCCGCAAAAATCTCGGCTTCGGTCGCTTCGGGTCGTCCGTAACGAAGGTTGGCACGAACCGTATGATCAAACATGTAGTTATCCTGCCCGACATAACCAGTGAGCTTGCGCAAGGATGTCAGCGTCAAATCCCGAACATCGGATCCATCGATCGAAATCGCCCCCATTGCGACATCGTAGAATCGGGGAATTAGATTCAACAGCGTACTCTTCCCCGAACCACTCCCACCAGCAATCGCCACAAACTCGCCCGGATAAATCGAAAAGCTCACTCCGTTGAGCACCGGTTTATTCGGCACATATGCAAATTCGACATCGTTAAAATGAATTGCCCCCTCCGCATTGAGAATAGGCGTCGCGTCCGGACGATCAGTGACTGAGATCGGTTCATCCAGCAGCTCCATGATGCGCGTGGCGGCCGCTCGCGCGCGTTGCAGAATGTCGCTGGTCTGGGCGATCGTCCGAATGGGACTCTGTAAGCGCCACCAAAATCCGCGATAAGCAATCAATGCTCCCAGAGTAAATAAACCACTGCCCGTCATGATGAGCCAAGCGCCGAGGCCGAGCATGATCAGATTGTTAATAAATCCGAAGGCGGCGACGATCGGGAAGAAAGTATTTCGCAGCCGGCTGGCTTGCACGCTCGATTCGTAGAAACCATCAGCGTCATCTTGGAAAACCGCTCCCTCATCTGCCTCTCGCCCAAACGACTGCGTTACCAACACGCCAGCGAGTCGATCTTGCACGAACGAACCGATATCGCCGAGCTTTCGCCGGACTCCAGCGTAGATCGCTTTTACCTTCCGATTGTACTTCCGAATGAAAATAAACGCAAAAGCCAGCGGCAGGATCGAAGCCACACCCACCACTGGACTGATCCACAAGACCATCGCCGCGACCACTATAAAAGTTACAACCTCCTCCAGTAGAGAGGTCAGCCCTTGCAGCACAGACTGCTCCATCGCATCTACGTCGCTGGTGATCCGTGTGACGAGCTCGCCAGTGCTGCGGTCGCTGTGGTAGGCCAGCGACTGCGATTCAAACTTGGCAAAGAGTTCCGCCCTAATATCCCGCACGAACGCCTGACCTGTTTTTTCGAGTAGATAGCTTTGAAAGCCGCTGACGACTAGCCCGATTAAATACGTCGCCGCCATCACTGCCAGCCACATGGCTAGCACGTTCGCCGTGAGCGTTTGATCTACGAGATGATCCGCGACAATACCCCAGACCAGCGGATGGAAATTCATAAACGGAACAGCCAGCACCAGCAGTGCCAAAGACCAGATGATGCGGCTCCTGTATGGGCGTAGGCGTGACCAAATGCGGCCCGCGAGTTCGCGATCAGTCAGATCATAGTAAATTACTGTTTTAGCCATCGAATCTACCTTACAGCAGAGACCTCAGATGCAACCAAGAAAGCGGATTTAACTAATATGCAGTTCATCGGCTGTAGTCGGATTTACCGGCACGGCATTCACTGCGGCTACAGTATTGATAATCTGTTGCGGGCGACTCGCGACGATCAATGCGGAGGTAACGCTCTTTTGACGGAGCACCCAAGTGATGGCCATCTGCGCAAAGATCTGACCGCGTGCGATTGCAATCTCGTTGTGTGCTTTGATCTTCGGGAAATGCTCCTGCACACCATCTTTTTGTAGAAAGAGACTATTCTTGTTGGCAGCAGGGGAGTCAGTCGGGATCGGGTTGATCTATTTATTGGTCAACATTCCCCTTTATCAAAGGCGAGGACACCAGCGAGCCGATACCCTCTTTATTCAAAGCATCAAGCAAGCCGTATTCGTCCCAGCGATCAAATATATTGTAGCACGATTGATGGACGAGGCAAAAAGGCCTGCATCACGAAACGAAGGCGGAACTGGTTAGCCTTAAATGGAACGGTTCCGAGCATTGAGACATTTCTTAATTAACTCTTATTTAAATCGTTATCTGTACTTCATTTATTAGCTGGAACCTATCCAAGTCTTAAGGTTTTGCTATTGCTTTCAAGCTTTGCCGAGTACCTCTCGGCGGGGCTTTTCATTATTAATGAAAATGACTTGCAATAAGGAGGGGCTGCCTATTGTTTGCGTCCATGAGAGATATTTTGGGGGTAGACGTAGTCATTATTGGTGCCGGCCCGGCAGGTCTTGGTTGCGCACTGAGCCTTTTGCGGCGTGGCGTGGAGAATCTACTGGTTCTCGAAGGTTCGACGGTAGGTGCAAGTTTTTTAGCTTGGCCACGAGAGATGCGAATGGTTACCCCATCATTTAACGCTAATCCTTTCTTACAGACGGATCTCAATGCGATTCACCTAGAGACCAGTCCAGCAGATCTACATGGTTGTGAGCATCCCAGCGGGCAGCAATACGCGGAGTATCTAAAAGCAGCAGTGCGCCACTTTGCCGTGCCGGTTCGCGAGAATCAACCGGTCACTGGCGTGCACCCGATCAAAGATGGATTTCGGATCGAAACAGCTGAGCTGACGATTGAAACGCCGAATGTAATTTGGGCGGGTGGTGAGTTCAGTCACCCACGTATTCCTGAATTCGAGGGGGCAAAGCTGTGTCGGCACAATTCCACGATCGACTCATGGGACGATCTGGAAGGCGATGGACTGATCATCATCGGCGGTTACGAAAGCGGAATGGATGCAGCCTTTAATTTGGTGCAAAGAGGTAAGTCTGTGGCAGTCATCTCAACGGGGGAGCCGTGGCTGAACGAGCACTCAGACCCGAGCGAATCGCTCAGCCCCTACACACGGGGACGGATCCTCGATGCCTTGAACCGATTTCCTAAAAAGTTGGCGCTGCAGGGCAATACCGAGGTGGTCCGAGTGACTCAAAATGAAGCGGGCTACTGCGTTGAACTAAGCACTGGGAAGTCTTTTTGCACTGCAGTGGCACCGATTCTTGCCACAGGATTTCGCTCTGCGTTGACACCAGTCAAAGAGCTCTTCGAGTGGGATGGCGGTCAGCCTATTTTCACCGAGGAGGATGGCTCGACCACACATTCAGGCCTGTTTTACTCGGGCCCATCGTTGGTGCATCGGATGTCGAAGTTTTGCTTTATCTACAAATTTCGTGCGCGCTTTGGCGTCGTGGGGGCAGCCATCGCGAGACGGCTTGAACTCGATTCGGTCCCCTGCCCTGAAGAGGTTGCACGCGGTTTTCATATCACTGACATTGAGTGCTGCACAGACTGTGAATGTGCAATTGATTCAACCGCGCCAGAATTTGCTGAAGTCGAGGTCGTCCATTGATGCCAAGCCTGTTGACAGTCGCAAAGATGGAGATGGCCGAAGCGCGACCATCAGTGGTCGTCCTTGGCTTAGAGAGCGTCGGCAAAAGCAGCCTGCTCGCCGCTTTATCTGGCGGAAGTGCAGAGGTTTCGGCTTTGACCGGATCGACTCTATACTGCCAGAGCTATGTCGATGGCGTAATAGAGTGGATCGATACCCCTGGGATCGTGACTAATTCAGATGCGCAGACGGTGCTTGAAACCACCGCTGCCGTGGAGGCAAACAATACCGTCCTACTCGTGTTACGGGCGCATCGGGCCGTCGAGGAATTTCGCGAGCTATTGCCACTACTTGGAGGCCAACGGATCGTCATCGCGCTGACGCATCGTGATCGACTGATCGCTCCCCATGTGGAGGGGCAGGCAAAAGCTTCGATGTGGAGCAAGCGATTAGGGGTGCCGGTGCTGTTGCTTGACGGAAGGAAGCCTAATGCTCTAGAGCTTAGCGATTTACGCATCGCAGTGAATGCCTCGAAACCGATTTTAAGTGTGCGAACCAATGTCTTACCTGACTTCAGGGCAGGGCCTACGGGGAGGGCGCGGCTCATTATTGAAAAAGCACTCGGCTTCCCCCCTGTGAGTTTGCTCCTGCTGTTTGGCCCCGCATGGATAGCCATTACGCAAACCAATCGTTTTGCTGATACACTCTATGACCTGTTACTGAATCAATTGGAGATGCCGCTTGCACGGCTAAACGAACTACCAAGAGGATTGGCAGCGATGCTGGCTGGCGATTATGGAGTCGTCGCCATGTTTCCATTTCTGCTGCTCTATGCCTTGCCAACGATTGTGATTTTTTCCGGATTGCTCGCTATCTATAAAAGCACGGGGCTCATCGATCGCCTCTCCTATGGGCTACATCCATGGTTGAAGCCTTTCGGATTGGGGGGGCGCGATCTAGTGCGTGTCGTCATGGGCTTTGGGTGTAATGTGCCGGCAATCGTCGCGACCAGATCGTGCTCTAGTTGCTCGCGGGGTGCTTGCGTTTCAGCGATCTCATTTGGCTCTGCCTGCTCTTACCAGCTTCCGGCGACCCTTGCGGTTTTTGCCGCGACTGGCTACGTCTGGCTCGGCCCAGTGTATTTGGCTGTCTTGGCGCTGACGACTTTGCTTTACCTGCGGCTGACGACGCCGCTCTCTCAGCGCGATGCGAAGAGTCGCTTACTGCTTCCCGCGTTGGGTAATTTGCACCGACCGACGTTCGGCGTGATCGTTCGGGAGATTCGACAAACCCTGAGCGATTTTTTTCGCATGGCACTTCCGATCTTTATTGGAATTTGTTTCACTGCTGGGATCCTTCAATGGTTGGGCGCGTTGGCTTGGTTGACGGGTCTGCTGGCACCGGTCATGGCTGCATTTAACCTGCCCCCTGAGGCTGCCGTTGCTGTCGTTCTAGGTTCCGTGCGTAAGGATGGCCTTGCCATCGGTCTACTCGACTCAGAGTGGAATGCTTTGAAAGTGCCGATGGATGCACCGCTCCAAATCCTGACCGCAGTCTATCTGGCAGGCGTTCTTTTGCCCTGTTTGGTGACGGTGGTGACCGTGGTCCGGGAGATGCGCTTCGGATTTGCGTTTAAAATGGTCGGACGACAGGCCGCTTTCGCCGCACTCTTTTCGTTCGTCATCGCTTGGGGCGGGCACTTCGTGCTGACACTTTTTTATACTTAATATTATGCGAACATCCATTCAAAAAAAACTACCCGTCACTGTGCTCTCTGGCTTTCTTGGCGCCGGAAAAACGACCCTCCTGAACCATGTCTTAAACAACCGTGAGGGGCTCAAGGTCGCAGTGATCGTCAACGACATGAGCGAGGTAAATATCGATGCCCAGCTGGTCGCTGAAGGCGGTGCAGAGTTGAGTCGCAAGGAAGAGAGGCTCGTCGAAATGAGCAACGGCTGCATTTGCTGCACTTTGCGTGATGACTTACTCGAAGAGGTGCGACGCCTCGCGTTCGAGGGGCGTTTCGACTATCTCCTGATTGAATCGACTGGCGTCTCTGAGCCCATGCCTGTCGCGGAGACGTTCTTCTTTCGGAACGAAGCAGGTTTCAGTCTGGAGGATATTTCGCACTTAGACACCATGGTGACTGTCGTCGATGCAGCGAATTTCGAACGTGATTTCGGTTCGCCGGAAAGGCTAAAAGATCGTGGTCAAGAAGTCGGCGATGAAGATGAGCGCACCATTGTGGACCTGCTGGTGGATCAGGTCGATTTTGCGGATGTAATTTTGCTGAATAAAATCGATGCCGTTGATGCCGCAAGGAAAGCCGAAATCATTTCTGGCATTCGGGCGCTCAACAACCGGGCCGAGTTGGTCGAGTGCAGCTTCGGTAAAATTGAACCAAGTGTGATTCTCAATACGGGGCGCTTTGATATTCAATCTGCCGAGCAGGTGCCTGACTGGCTGAAGATGATACAGAACGAGCCCGTCCCCGAGACCGAGGAATACGGCATCAGCCAATTTGTTTACCGTGCACGACGTCCATTTCATCCAGAACGCTTGTGGAAATGGATGAAGCAGGAGTGGGCGGGCGTGATCCGCTCAAAAGGTTTTTTCTGGCTCGCCACACGCATGACTTACGTCGGACTTTGGTCGAGAGCAGGCATTCAGTCCGATGTCCAACTGGCAGGCGAGTGGTATGACGCTGTGCCTCGTCACTATTGGCCTGAAGACGAAGATGAAATTGTCAAGGTGCTCTCTAATTGGAAAGAACCCTATGGCGATCGTCGCCAGGAACTCGTTTTGATCGGGCACGTTGAAAAGATGGACGAGGCGTTCCTCAGTAGTTGCTTTGATACCTGTCTGTTAACTGACGAGGAGATGGGAGCTGGCGAGGTCTTCTGGAGCACCTTCGAAGATCCTTTTCCTGAATGGCTCGCTCCTCAACAGCCGGCTCCAGCAAATATTGAATAAGTGGTTTATCACTAAAACGACACAGCACCCATGTATACAGCAGCAACTGTTTCAAAGATGGAACTTTCACTACGCAACACGCTGACTCGGGAGTCCGACGTCATTGGTCCGCTCGATGGAGCGACTTTTCGCTTCTATTGCTGCGGGCCAACTGTTTACGGCCCCGCGCACATCGGAAACCTTCGCACCTTTGTGCTTCAGGATGTCTTTCGTCGATTCATAGAATCGCTCGGCATCGAGACCTGTCATGTTCGAAATATCACGGATGTCGATGATAAGACAATTCGCGAGTCTCAGCGGAGTGGGCTGTCCTTGCAGGAGTTTACCCAGCAGTGGCAGCGCAAATTCACGAACGACTGTCAGGCATTAAATATTCTGCCTCCTGCGCACGAGCCTTCCGCGGTGGCACATATTGCCGATCAAATTCGACTGATCGAGCGACTAATTGATCAAGGGCATGCCTACCAAGCCGAGAACGGAAGCGTCTACTTCCGCATTAGCTCGTTCCAGGAGTATGGAAAACTCTCTCGTCTAAAGCTGTCGGGCATCCAGAAAAATGCCTCGGATCGCTTGGTCGACAATGACGAATACGATAAAGAATCCTGGCGGGACTTCGCGCTCTGGAAAACTTGGAAATCAGAAGACGGGCCGAATCGTTGGGAGAGTCCGTGGGGGCCTGGGCGTCCGGGCTGGCATATCGAATGTAGTGCGATGAGTATGCACTACCTCGGAGAAAGCTTCGATCTTCACTCCGGAGGCATCGATCTGATTTTTCCGCATCACGAAAACGAGATCGCTCAAAGCGAGGCCGCCACGGGAAAACCATTTGCGCAGCATTGGTTCCACATTGCTCACCTCCGTGTGAATGGAGAAAAAATGAGTAAATCACTGGGTAATCTTTACACATTAGATGAGGTCGTCGATCGCGGGTTTCAACCAGCCGCTTTGCGTTATCTGCTGCTTTCAGGTCACTATCGCCAACCGCTCAATTTCACTTGGGAATCACTCGCCGCTGCCGCGAGCACGCTGAGACGCATCCTCGGACACGCTGAAGGAGTGGACCCGGAGCTGTTGGAGAATGCTGGAGATACCTCGCTGGAAACCTTTATTTTCAACCCCGTGCTTGAGGCGCTTTGTGAGGACCTAAATACGCCGAAGGCCTTGGGAGTTTTGAACGTCGGCCTTCAAGGGCTCAAAGCGCTCGACGATGGGGCTCAACAGGCGGCTCGAAGGGATTTGGCACGGATCCTTCAAATGCTCGGCCTGCCTTGGCAATTCCAGAAGTCTAGAACTGAAACGAGAGTCCCACCTGAAGTGGAGGCTTTAGCGCTCCAGCGTGAGAAGGCTCGTATTGCTCACAAATGGGATGAGGCGGATTTGTTGCGTGAAGCCTTACTCAAACAAGGCTGGGAGGTGCGTGATGAAGTTGGTGGTTTTGAAATCAATCGGACCGAGGGGAATGTATGAAGACAGATGTCATCCAACGAACGATTCTAGGGCTTATTTGCGGCTATGAGTTTTTACTTTTGCCTGTCATCCATATGCTAGGAGCTTCGGGTTTCGGCTGTCGCTGTTATCCCAACGGTTCCAAATGCACAATGAATGCCGTGCGTTGTTACGGTGTGATTCGAGGCCTAGGGCTCGCGGTCCGACGAATCTTGAATTGCCAATGCATGGGGTGGCAAGGCATGGGGTGGCAAGGCTCTGATCCCCTTTCTCCTACACCCTCTTGATCCAATGTGCTCGACACCACTAACCGAAAGTGATCGACGCTTCATGTGCCGAGCGATTGAACTCGCTTCCACAGTCTCGGAAGAAGCCGTCAGCCCGAATCCACGAGTGGGGGCTGTCATCGTGGAGTTCGGCGAAATCGTAGCCGAAGGTTTTCATTCTCATGACGGAGGGCCACACGCTGAGCGAGTTGCGCTCGAAAGCCTTGGCCGCTTGCCAAAGCATGGAGCGCAGATGTTTGTGACCTTGGAGCCTTGCTCCACCTCCGGACGAACCGGTTCCTGCTGTGAGCGCATCATTAAGAGCCAGGGCATTCGCCGCGTCTTCATCGGCTGCCTCGATCCCAATCCCGCACATGCTGGACGCGCATTGGACGTCCTCCGAAGTCGAGGCATTGAAGTTGTGTGCGCCGTCGAGCGCGCCGCCTGCGAAGCCCTCAATCCGAGGTTCAATCGTCAGATGCTCTCGGTCTGATATTTGTAGAGGAGTTCAACGGCTGCATTTACGTAGTTTTTTTTTCTGCCTAGAAAAGTAGGCCTATTCTCTAATTTTCATTAATGCAACTAACCTTCATTAAGGGTTGATCTCGATGGCTTTCTTTGCAACTTAGGCTGGATGAGCGAAAATATGAATCCATCCATTTTTACAAAACGTGAAAGCGTCGAGCAGGTTGAAGAGGGCGAACAACTCGCGCCCAAGTTTGATCAACAAGGAGTCATCCCCTGCGTGACGGTGCATACGGAGACTCGCGAGGTGCTCATGTTCGCGTTTATGAACGCAGAGGCCCTCACACTAACCATTGAAACAGGCCTGGCACACTATTGGTCACGCTCTCGTCAAAAGCTTTGGAAAAAAGGAGAATCTTCCGGCATGTTTCAGGAGGTTCGCCGTATGCTAGTCGACGATGATCAGGACTGTATCGTGCTTGAAGTCGACCTTACTGAGCCAAGCAGCGGAGGTAAAGAGGCTTCCTGCCATGTGGGTTATCGTTCCTGCTTCTACCGTGAAGTGCCTATCGGCAAAAGTGACGGGCCAGTTAGCCTACGCTTTATTGAGGATTCAAAATCCTTCGATCCGAAGGCGGTTTACGGCGACGTTGCTAATCCGACTCAGCTTTAGAGGTAGATTGTATCGACGTTAGTCGAACAGCCAAAAGCTGGCAACTAATTGTCCCTCGCGTGAGAGCTGAATGCACCCGAATTCATTTGATGCTTCAAAGCCTTCGGCCCTCGCCAGCAACTTTACTTCGTCAAATGTGCGACATTTGCGAAAGAGTGCATAATTCCAAGATTCTATCGGTTCAGCAGCGTAAACTAAAGCCGATGTCGAAGAAAAGGACTCGTTCAGTCGACGAGAAAGGAGTGTATCGGAGGCGTTCTTCATTGCAGGTTAGTTCGCAAGGGCGACTTTCAATCGTTTTTTGTATCTGATTCAAGAACCTGAGAGCCTATTAGCTGTTCTCCACTTCACAGTTGCGCAGGCCTTCAACAATTGCCTTACGGTCAAGATCAATGCCAATGAAGACAAGCTCCTGCCGGCGATCGCCCAAGTCCGGATGCCAGCTTTTCTGGATGATATCTGGCATCACTGCTTCGGTGGCTTCGCCATCAGCTAACATTTCGGCCCACCATTTGCCCACATAGTCGTGTCGCATGATTTTCCCCGCAATGGAAAGTAGGCCGACGCGTTTGGGCATGCGAGTGGTCCAATAAAACCCTTTAGCACGAACGACGCCGGGGAGATTAGAACGAAGAAGCTTAATGAACTTCGTTTCATCAAAAGGTTGTCGGCTGTTATAGACGAAACTGTCGAACCCGTAGTCTTTGTGATGGTGCCCGTGTTGCGCAGTCTCCGTTTGTAGGCTGAAGCCATTTGTATGACTGGTCACAGTATTCTGAATCACAGAAAAACTATCGAAACTAAGGTTCGCTTGTGGAGAATCCACTGTAGAGTTGTTTGAGACTCGGTTGTTGGAGAGAATTAGATTTTTCCAGCGTGAACTGGTCATGGTCGCTTCCTCGTCAAAACGCTCAAGATCAAAGAGCTTGGCAGCGTCGATTTTACCGAACGCGCAACGATGGACTTCCGCTCGGTCATTCAAACTGTGGAGATATGCTTCCAGGCGATCTGCTTCGGACGCTTCAATCTGGTCGGTCTTGTTCAATAGCAATAGATCGGCGCACTCGATCTGTTCCATTAGCAATTCTTCTAGCGGACGCCGTTTGTCGGCATGCAGGATCTGGATGCGCTTCGCAGTATCGAAGTCAGCGCGTGCGCCAAGGTGGTCTTCCAAGTTGGCTGCATCCACCACTGTGACGAGGTTTGCCACTCTTAGGAAGTCAGTGCCTCGCACGCCTTCGAAGTTGGCAGCAAAGAGGGTTTCCAATATAGACTTCGGCTCAGCAACACCTGTTGCTTCGATCAAAATATGGCTTGGCTTGCGCTTTAGATAGAGGTGAAGGAGCGCATCCATCAACTCTGTCTGAATTGAGCAGCAAATACAACCGCTGTTAAGTTCGACCATGCCGCTGATCGGACTGTTTAGTTTACGAATGGAGCGTTTGATCAAGCTAGCATCAACATTGACCTCGCCGAGATCATTTACTATAACTGCCAAATTTTCGGACTGTCCGGATGCGAGTAGGTGATTGAGCAACGTAGTCTTCCCCGAACCCAAGAATCCACTCAACAAAGTGACTGGGACGCGCTCATCGGCAGGAATCGAAGCTGTCGGCTTCCAGAATAAAAACATTTTGGCCATGCCTTTAATGAAAGTTAGTTTCATTAAATAGGCAAGGCTCAGAACCAACTTTTAAATTTAATTAGGAGTGAAAAAGGGGGCAAACGTAGCAAATATAATCCTTTAAGTGCTCTGCCTGATGATGTTCGTTATGCGAGAGGGGTGCCCCAGACTTATACGTTGTGCGATCCAAGTGTTACTTGCAGTCGTCTCCTTGCGTAATGAAATTGCAATTCTGACTTTCCACTCTGCGCTTTCGGGCCGCACGGAATCTCGGATCATTGATTTTTTGACGTTGGATCTCCTGCGTGACCAACGTCTCCCATTGAACCGTCTTCAGCTTTTTGCGGTAATTGCCGCAACAAATCATGCCGTAGACGTCTCCAGGGAAATCGATGCGTTGTTTGCGTGGCATGATGTTAGAGCCTCAAGCAAAGTAAGGGGAGCAATGTTAAATTCTATTTCTACATTTGACCTCTTTTTTGTCTTCAAAAAATACGAAATGCCCGCGGCTGCACTCTGTTGCTGTCTGGTGGTTCAGCATAATTTTCGCATCGAGCGACCACCTCAAGGGCGCGGTTGACTCATTCGGCGAGAGCCAACTACGCGATCTCAGTGCCTGTCGCACCGCCTTTGCGATCCTTTGCGATAAGCATATAGATTGATGGTAGGAAGAGCAGCGTGAAGAGCGTGCCAATCGCCATGCCGCCGACGAGTACGAGGCCGATCGAGTTACGTGCTTCAGCACCTGCACCAGTGACCAGTATCAGCGGGAAGTGACCCGCTACGGTAGCGACGGTGGTCATTAAAATCGGGCGTAATCGCACTTCGCTGGCTTCTTGAATCGCATCGAGTTTTGCTTTGCCTTGGCGTTGTAGTTGATTGGCGAATTCGACGATTAAAATACCGTTCTTGGCGACTAGGCCGACGAGTGTGACCAGACCGACTTGCGAGTAGATATTTAGCGTAGTCGTCCAGCCATCTGTCCAGAAGGGCACGTTCGGGCTGAGCATTTTCAAGAAGGTAAAGATCAATGCGCCAAACATTGCCAGCGGCACCGAACCGAGCAGAATAATAAAGGGGTCGCGGAAGCTGTTGAATTGTGCGGCAAGCACCATGAAGATGAGCACTAGTGCGAGGCAGAACGCGGGGAGGAATTTATTGCCCTCGGTGCGCAGTTGGCGTGACTCACCGACGTAGTCCACCCGATAGCCGTCGGGCAAAATTTCGGCGGCGGTGTCTTCGAGAAACTGGAGCCCTTGGTCGAGTGGCCCCATATAGACACCGCTCATTTTGACGGCGTTAAATTGCTGGAAGCGATTGAGAGAGCGTGGCTGCACACTGTCTTCGAGAGTGGCGACGGTGCTGAGTTGGATCAGCTTATCCTCTGGGCCTTTGATGTAGATGTCCTGCAGCTGACCGGCATTTAGGCGTTCGGCCCGTTTAATTTGCGGGATCACTTTATAGCTGCGCCCGTCGAGGTTGAAGCGATTCACATAACCGCCACCGATGAGTGCGCCGAGATCAGCACCGATGGCGCGTTGATCGAGCCCGAGCGAGCTGACCATATCATGATCAATGACGAATTGGGTCTGTGGTTGGTCGATCTTGGTGTCGATAATTGGCGGAAAGGCGAAGCGGCCGCTGGCAAGTGCTTTGTCGTGAATTTGCTGCACAAATTTTAGAATCTCTTTGGGCTCCGCGGTGGAGGCGACAATGAAGTCCACCGGAAAGTCGCTGCCACCGGGGAGTGCGGCAGGGGTGACTGGGAATATTCGAACTCCAGGAATCGCGCTGAGTCCCCTTCGAGCTTCGGGTATGATGTCGAAGACCGTGCGTTCGCGCTCGCTCCACGGAGCGAGAATCATGCCACTGAAACCCCCATTGGGGTACGTTAACTGAAAGCTGTAGGCGGTTTCTGGAAAGCTAAAAAATACGTCGTTGGCTGTTGCGGTAAAACGGGAGGTTTCTTCGATGGCATAGTTTGCAGGCGCATCGACGATACCAAAAATCACACCTTGGTCTTCGGTCGGCGCGAGCTCCTTGGGCGAGAGCACAAACATCGGTACGCACATGAGTGTGAGCACGCCCCAACAGCAGTAAATAACCCAACGAGTTTGCAGGCTGGTTCGTAAAATGCCGCCGTAGGTTTTTCTGAGTCGGTCGAAGCCATTGTTAATGCGCAGTGCAAGCCCTGTATGTTCACCGCTCTTGAGGAGCTTGGACGAAATCATCGGACTGAGGGTGAGGGCGACGATGGTGGATATGATCACAGCCCCGCACAGCGTGAGCGCAAACTCGCGAAACAGCGATCCGGTGAGTCCGCCTTGAAAGGCGATCGGTAGGTAAACTGCAACCAGAACGAGTGTGGTGGCAATGACTGGTCCGATCAGTTCGCGCACGCCGAGCAGTGCGGATTCGATTGGTTTCATGCCAGCTTTGAGGTGACGTTCGATGTTTTCCACCACGATAATGGCATCGTCCACCACGATGCCGACCGAGAGCACGACTGCCAGTAGTGTGAGCAAATTGATCGAGAAGCCGAACAACTGCATCAGGAAGACCGCGCCGATGAGCGAGATCGGGATGGTGATGATCGGCACCAGCACGGTGCGGATTTGCCCCATGAATAGGAAGATGACCACCATCACGATGATCAAGGTCTCGGCGAGTGTTTTGACTACCTCAACGATCGACTCTTCGATATAGATGGTCGAGTCGTAGCCGATATTGGCTTCGATGCCCTCGGGGAGTTCGCCTTTGATTTCCTCGAGTTCGGCGCGCACGGCTTTGATCACGTCGACGGTGTTGCCGTCGGGCAGCACGTGCATGCCGATGAAGACCGCCTGCTTGCCGGAGAAGCGCACTTCGGAGTTATAGTCGTCGCTGCCGAGTTCGACTTCGGCGATGTCTTTAATCCGCACGATGGTGTCACCCTCATTCAGGATCGCGAGTTGCTCGAATTCTTCGACGGAACTGATGTCAGTGTTGGTAGTTAGGTTGACGGTGACGAGGTTGCCCTTGGTCTGACCGACTGCGGATAGATAGTTATTGGAGGTAAGGGCTTCGCGAACCTGTGCGGGGTAGATGCCGAACGCAGCCATGCGTGCAGGGTCAAGCCAGATACGCATCGCGAAGGTGCGCCCGCCGAGTATCTCGGCTTCTTGCACGCCTTTGATCGATGTGAGGCGAGGCTGGATGACGCGCACCAGATAGTCGGTAATTTCGTTGGCTTCGAGTATTTCGGATGCGAAGGAAAGGTAGGCCGAGGCGCGTTCGCTCTCGGCAGATTCGACGGTGATGGTTGGCACTTCCGCTTCGGGCGGCAGGTCGCCGCGCACTTGGTCGACCTTTGAGCTGATTTCTGCGAGGGCTTTGGTCGAATCAAAGTTGAGCTCTAGGCGCACCGTGATCGTGGATATGCCGAGCAAACTTTGTGAGGCGATGTAGTTAATGCCGTTGGCCGAGGCGATGGCTCGCTCTAGCGGGGTGGTGATGAAACCACGTACAAGGTCGGCATCGGCACCAGTATAAACCGTTGTGATCGTGACCTTGGCGTTTTCGTTACGTGGGTATTGTCGGATCGTGAGCGAGGAAATCGCCTGCAGGCCGGCAATCACGATCACCATGCTGACCACGATGGCTAGCACCGGGCGCTTAATGAATATATCGGTAAAGGCTGTCTTCATGAGTGACTCGAGCTTAGTGGGAGTTCCAGCAACGAAGCCGGTTAAGAATTCCCCGGACTCGGTGCGAGTTCCGGAGTGGGAGCCAAGTCGTTATGGATAGTAATAAGCATGCCGTTGTTCAGTTTGAAGGCGCCAGCCGAGACGATCTCGTCACCTTCCTGGAGCCCATCTAGTATACTGACAAAATCACCGCTGCGCTTACCGATACGAATAAACGACTGCTTCACGATGGTCGTCTCTAGACCAGTCACTTCGTCGCTGGCGGTGGTCACTTTGAAAATTGAATTCCCATACGGGGCATAGACGATCGAAGTGGCCGGCACGACTAGCACGTCATTTTTGTTAGTTAAAATGACGGTGACTTTGACAAAAAGACCGGGACGAAGACGGTCATCTTTATTTTCTAACGTTCCTTGAAATTGGACTGTGCGAGTGACTGGGTCGATCTGCGGGCTAATTGCCGTGACACTACTTTCGAATGTTTGTTCGGGATAGACGTCGCTCTGTAGTGTGATTTTCATGCCAGTAGTAACTCGAGCAATGGCCTTCTGGGGGAGAGTGAAGTTAACGAACACCTGATCGCAGGATTGCAGGTTAACGATGGGAGCGCCCGGCGAGAGATACTGACCTAAGTTGATCTGACGTATGCCTACTCGACCGCTAAAAGGAGCACGGATAGTCTTACGCTCGATGATCGCTTTCAGATTTTTCATTTCTGCGGTGGCTTCGTCAAAGCCCGCTTGTGCGCGATCCAACTGTGATTGAGCGATCGAGTCTGTGCCGCGCAAGCGTTTGGCACGAACCAATTCAATTTCAGCGAGGTGTGCGGTGGCTTGATTTGAGTTTAGTAGTGCCGATTCGACTGCAATATCCAGTTGAACTAAAATCGTGCCCGCATCGACATCTTGCCCGTTTTTAAAATTAATCGCACTCACCACGCCAGCGACCTCAGTATCGAGGCGCACGCCCTTGTAGGGCTCGATTGAGCCGATCGCTTGGATACTATCGACCCAAGATTGGCGTTCAGCGATGGAGGTCGAAACGCTTTCGGCCCTCGGCCCCTTCATTTTGCCAGCAGCTCCCATCGCTCCGAATGAGAGCTTCTTGGTGCCGACGAGGAACAGGAGGACGAGTACGAGACCCCCAAATATGCAAATTCCAAAGAGTTTTTTCTTAATCATAATCAGCAATTTTCAGTGTGATACTGCTACTTGCAGCAAATTGTGCTGTATTAGGAAGTCAATTTAGGTAAAGACAAACCCTTGTTTGGATTTTGCTTAAAACAGGTACTTTTTAGGGGAAATGCAATGGGAGTGAGAAATATAAAAAAACCGGTTGACGAGCGCCTGACGCGAACACTTAATGCCGCCTTTCTAAGTGAGGCCGGATAGCTCAGTCGGTAGAGCAGAGGACTGAAAATCCTTGTGTCCCCAGTTCGATTCTGGGTCCGGCCACCACTTGAAGAAGCCCTAAGCTGTAGCCGCTTAGGGCTTTTTTGTGCTTAATTGTCGGTTAGTGGCGCAGTTTCGATTGAAACGACAGACCGTTTTATTTCAGGGGCAACGGGTCCCTGATGATGGGCTTGTTTGAACCATTGCACTCTGCGAGTATAATAAACCGCGATCGGAGTGTGGGCGACTCGCCCATATTGCTACTGTGTTGCAGTTAAGGAGGGAGGGCGAGTCGCCCTCCCTCCTTTATTCTTTTTCCACTAATCGGTGATGAACCTTGTTTGGGGTGGTCGTTCCGGTTGCTGGGGAATTCTTCCGCATTGCAACAGGGGAGGGACCGCCTCCGCGCGGACCGCAGCTAAATAAGTTTAGAGGCAATGCGGACGACACCGAGGGCGTCCCTTCCGATTTCCTGTTGCTCGTCACCAGCTCTTATATTTGCCGACGTCCACACCTAATGGAGTCTCAGCCAGTGTCTCGCTTATAAGCGAGGGTGGGACTTTTTAACGGCGAGCAACGCGATTGGTCGAGACTGCTGATCTTAATAGCCTGGATACTTTGGGATATTTGCTAGGGTCAGGTGTTGATCGAGTGGCAATAGTAGGCTCTTTGCTTTGCCCATTTGATCGACGAGTGCTTGGGCCTCTTGGATTATTTGAGGGGTGAGGCCTTGTGTGCCTGAAATGTTTTGCTTGGCGTTGTTTGCTGGAGACGAGTCTAGCGTGGCTGACTGTAACAAGAGTGCAATGCCTGCGACCTTGTTCACTGGCACGCCATCGCCGCGTATATAAAGCATGCCTAAATTGCCGATCGCCATGGGGTCGCCTTGTACGGCTGCCTGACGATACCACTCATTCGCTTCGGCGAAATTAACCTCTGTGCCACGGCCATTTTCGTAGAGCACTCCTAGATTAAATTGCGCGGCTGAGCTGCCCTTCAAGGAGGCTTTGCGATACCATACCAGCGCTTCCTTTAGATCCTTTTCGACTCCGATGCCATTTTCATGCATCAGGGCCACATTGAATTGAGAATCGAGATGTCCTTCATTCGCCGCAGCTAAAAATTCGGTGTAGGCCAGCGGCAAGTTGTTGGCGGTATAGGCTTCGAGTCCGGCCACGAAATGCGCAGGCAGAGGCTGGTCCTCGATGCGCTGCGCCTGTGTGCTGGTCGTGGCAATTAAAGAGCCAAGGAGGCATGTGCTGAGCGCGAGAAATATAGATTTAAATGGTTTCATTTATGTTTTTTAAAAGTGGTGTGGTCTGTTAGGTACTTGGCGTGGCGAGCGGATCTGGGCTGAATATTAAAAATGCTAAGGTGGAGTGTAGGCTTTGCCAGATTCAAATCCATGTAGCTCACGTCTGTCTTACATCTGAATCGCTCTGCGCACTGGGCCTCTAGCAAAGCCGCGTTTTATGTGGCGAGACAATGACCGAGGTGAGATGAACGATTGATTCGCACTGAGGCGCTGGGGCCTCCACTGCGAACGACACCTGCGGTTTTGCCCTGCAAGGCGTATTAGGAGCCGAAATAGTCCGGATGAACTTTATCGCCGCTCTTGCGGGATCTGGGCTGGTTGGTTCCGATTTTGATATTAATTGGCTCGTTGACGGGGTAAACCAGACGGCGAATGCTGCCATGCCGGCGCTCGCTGGTGGCTTTTACGGCACCGTCTACAACTTGCGGATGAATGTCCAGCAGTCTAACACGGTCACTGTCGACATGCGCCCCGTGACCATCGCAACGGGCGCGACCAGAGCATGGGAGGGGCTGGTTACCAACGGTGAACTGGGAGCTGGCCTCCACGTGGACAGCCTCGGCCAAGTCGCTTTTAATTGGGAACTAGCTGAAGGCCTCACTAATCCCGGCAGTAACTACATGCAGGTGATCGACATTACAGTAATTCCTGAGCTCTCCTGTTCCACCGCACTGCTCGGTCTGGGCGCTCTGGCTTTAGCCTTTAAGCGGCGCAAGAGATAACCCCCTTAGTTTCGAGGGTAGTCGGTAGCTACAGCACTTGGGCTTCCCGCAAGGGTACCCACACTAAGCTGGCATCCGGCGACTCCGACAACGATGGAGCGAGGAAAAGGGGCAAATGCAAAATATAAAGATTTCTGGCAGTTTCGTTACTCCACGATCGACTTCAATTCCAGTGGCACGATTTTGATCATGCTGTGCTCCTTAGCTTGCGGTATCGAAAGTTCGAATACGATTTGGAAGTCGTTGAGCGCTTCAGGGTCGACTAGGGTTTGCTCAATTTTCCAGGTGTTGCGGTCGTCGGATTCAGTGATCTTGGTGTTGGCCTTGTTGCGGGCTTCGGGGTCGAGGCGGATCCATTCGTGGCCTTCGTAGTAGGCGTCCATTGTTTTGCCGAGCTCGGTGTATTTCCACTTGGCTTCGGGAAACATCTGTTCGAGTGGGAAGTTCTCGTCGATCTCCTGATATTCCTTATTGGCCAACAAGCGCAGGAAGCGGAACACCTCGTTGCGGACTAGGCGAGTGAAGGCTTCGCGGTCGCGGGTGATGTCGGTCGGGCCTTTCGGCGCGGGCTGAGCTTCGTCGGTGTTGGGCTTGTAGTCGGGGTCTTTGAGCGTCTCCCATTCGTCGAGCAGGCTGGAGTCGGTAATCCGCAGCAGCGTCTCGATGTAGGTGATCACTTCATCGACGGCTTCGGTCTTGAAGGCCGGTGGGATGGTGTTGCTCAGCACGCGGTAAACGTTGGTCAGGTGGCGCAGCAGCAGGCCTTCAGCGCGCATCAGTCCGTAACTCTTGATGTAGTCGGAGAAGCTGCTGTAACGCTCAAACATCTCGCGGGCGATGGACTTGGGCTTGATGTTTTCGGTACCTACCCAGGGGTGCTCGGCAGCGAAGATGTTAAAGGTCTCGTAGATGAATTCGCCCTCAGGCTTGAGGTATTCGATCTTTTCGAGTTCTTCCATGCGCTGGTCGTATTCGACGCCGGCGGCCTTCATCTCGACAAATTTGTCGCTCTTCAATTTGTCGACTTGTTTACGCAGAATGATGTCGGGATTTTCGAGAATGGATTCGACTAAGCTGAGGAGTTTGAGCTCGTATTCGGGCGCGGTGGTGTCGAGTAGTCCGAGTGTGTCGATGCAGTAGAGCGCGAGGGTTTGGTTGAGCGAAAAGTCGTCTTGTAGCTCGACGTTGATGCGTAGCTTTTGCTCTGTGCCTTTAGGTTGGATCTCGATAATGCTGCGGTCGACCAGTGCTCGAAACAGCTGGAAGGATTGCTTGCGCATGGTCTTCTTGGAGCCGTCGTTGTTGTGGCAGTCATTAATTAGCGCGCGCATGGCTGCACAGCCGTCGCCTGTGCGGCCGAGGACGTTGATCAACATGCCGTGTGATACTTTGAAGCTGGATTTGAGTGGCTCGGCGGGAGCGGTTTGCAAGCGGGTAAAGGTCTGTTCGTCCCAATGCACGAAGCCGCGCTCGGGGGGCTTGCGCTTGACCAGCTTCTTTTTCTTTTTCGGATCGCCTGCGGCTTTGGCTTCGAGGCGCTTATTCTCGATCACATGCTCGGGTGCCATCGAGACGACATAGCCGTGATCGTCGAATCCTTTGCGGCCTGCGCGGCCACTGATTTGGTGGAAGTCGCGGGCGGTGAGAATGCCGGTTTTGACGCCGCCATATTTACAGAGCTGGGTGAAGAGCACGGTGCGGATTGGCACGTTGACGCCGACGCCGAGGGTATCAGTGCCGCAAATGACTTTGAGCATGCCTTTCTGGGCGAGCTTCTCGATCAGCACGCGATACTTGGGAAGCAAGCCCGCGTGGTGCAGGCCGATGCCGCTACGCAGCAGCTTTTTGATCTCTTTGCCAAAGGGACTGGAGAAGGCGACGTCCTGCAGCTCTTTGGTGATCAGTGCTTTTTCCTCTTTGCTGCAGACGTTGAGGCTGAGGATGCTTTGCGCGGTCTCGGATGCGGAGCGTTGCGTGAAGTGGACGATGTAAACGGGGAATTTGTTGGCCGCTTGAAGTTTTTCCAGTGTCTCGGTCAGCGGGTCTTCGGCGTAAGTGAATTCGAGCGGCACGGGGCGCTCGGTGCTAAAGACGGTGACGCACTCGTTGCCAGTAACGCGCTCTAGTTCACGCTCGAAGAAGCGTGTTTCGCCGAGGGTGGCGGAGATCAGCAGGAAGCGTGACTGTGGCAGTGTGAGCAGGGGGGCTTGCCACGCGCCGCCGCGTTCGAGGTCGGAATAGTAGTGGAATTCGTCCATGATGACGTCGTGGACTTTCGCCTGGTCACCGTCGCGAAGGGCGATGTTTGCGAGGATCTCGGCGGTGCAGCACAGGATCGGAGCGCCGCGGTTGACGCTGGCGTCTCCAGTCATCATGCCGACATTTTCGGGGCCGAAGTCGCGGCAGAGCGAGAGGAACTTTTCGTTGACCAGCGCCTTGATCGGGCAGGTGTAGACGGATTGGCGACCTTGCGAGGCGGAGAGGAAATGGAGTGCGGCGGCGACCAAGGATTTGCCTGAACCAGTGGGGGTGTTGAGAATGACGTTCTTGCCCGAAAAGAGTTCGAGGATGGCTTCCTCTTGTGCGGGGTAGAGCTCGATGCCCTTGGCCAGTGCATACTCAAGGAAGTGCTCCATGAGGTCATCGGGATCGGTAACGGTGGTGAGCGGCTTGAGCGGGAAATTCATTTGGGAAGAGGTCTGAGGAAAGAGGGAAGAGGGCTGAGAGCATTTGGGTTAAGCGGTGGAGTGCAAGTGTGGGTTGTGCCGACGCTGCTATAATAAATAGGGGCTGAGTTATGGCATTGGTTCGGCCTGCGACGAGTACCGGCGCTACGGTTGATCTCTGTACAGATCGGTTTCACCTTTTAGTTGATTTTTGCCGTGCTCGAAAGTGGTTTCAATATCGGTTCGGTTGGGTAGGGTGCGGTGCATGACTGATACGAAGACTTTGTGTGCCTGCGGGAGTGGTGCGAACTATGCCGATTGCTGTGAGCCGTTTCACTCTGGCAGGGAGAAGGCTCCGACGGCGGAGGCTTTGATGCGTTCACGCTACTGCGCTTATGTGCGTGGGCAGATCGATTACCTAGTTGCGACGACTTTGGCCGCGGTGCGTACGACGGATTTGTGGGTAAATTATAAGTCCACTGCCGACTCGATCCAGTGGATCGGTTTGGAAGTGATGAGCGTCTCGCAGGGCGGTGCGGGGGACAAGACCGGCAAGGTCGAATTTAAGGCGAGTTATATTCAGGATGGTGAGCCGGCGATTCATCACGAGTGGTCGCGCTTTCGCCGTAGCGGAGGCCACTGGTATTATATGGATGGTGTGATTAAAGAGACTTGAGGGCTGAGAGCTGAGACTTGAGGACTCAGACTAGATAACTCAGGAAGAACCGCGTGAGGCGTAGCCTTTTAGGCTGGAAAGCTAATGGGTGCTGTTTCACTACTTACTGGGGTCATGAATTCGCCAAGCCCTGTTCGTAGTGATTCTATCGTTTTTTTAATACCCTTATGTTTATGGAATTGTCCCTGAAAATCATTATCGTCGTTGCCATTTTGAGTGGCTTCCTGTCCATTACTCAAGCGCACGAAATCCGTCAGCCCACTGGTCTAATTGCTCCTAATAGTGATTGGAAGTATGATGACGATGGTGAGGTTGACGCTGGGTGGGAGACGCCAGAGTTCAATGATGAAGTCTGGGGGACAGCGCAGTCGCTGTTGGGCTACGGGGAGCACTATCTGACTAAGCCCCACCTTGAGAAGGGAAGGCTCGACTATTATTTACGGCATCAATTCAAGGTGAAAGATCGCACTGCGATTCCTAGTTTGATTCTGCGTGCTCGTTACGACGATGCGTTTGTGGTGTATTTGAATGGAACAGAGTTGACGCGCACGCAGCCCTTGGATGGGAGTGCCTTGCGGGCTCACGAAGCTAAGCAGTTCGAGACCTTTGAGCTGCCGGCGACTGCGCTGCGAAATGGTGTGAATACATTGGCTGTCAGGCTGGTGAATGCGAAATCAAGTAGCTCGGATATCGTCTGGGATGCTAACTTGCTTGCTGGCGACGCGATTGGGACTGATCCGAAGCCCTCCGCGGTGAAGCAGGGTGCCAAGGCAGAGTTCGCGGCGACGCATGGCATTATTCGTGGGCCTTATTTACAAAATGCCAGCGAGTCTGCGATCACGATCCGTTGGCGCACCAGTTCCCCGACGCGTGGGCGAGTCGATTATTGGCCGTCAGAGGGTGATGAGCGCTTTTTCGCGCAAGAGCCTGTGCCGACGACCGAGCACAGTGTGCGTTTGAATGGCCTAGGATTAGGGAGCACTTACCGTTATAAGATCGCGGGCACAAACCCGACCTATCAATTTAGCACACTTCCCGCTGCGCATGTAGCCGCATCGACGCGTATTTGGATTATCGGTGATTCCGGAACGGGGAATGATAATGCGCGTGCGGTCTATCAGGCGTATCGTGAATTTACTGGAGAGCGTCCGACTGATGTGTGGTTGATGCTGGGCGATAATGCGTATACTGACGGAACGGATCAACAGTTTCAAAACGCAGTCTTTAATCTCTATAATCCCTTGCTGCATAATACTTGTCTGTGGCCAACGGTGGGCAATCATGAGACGGTGTGGTCAAGGAAGGACAACAATCCTTTGACTCAGAATCAAGCGGATCCCTACCTCGCGATCTTTGATATGCCTAGTGAGGGCGAAGCGGGGGGCGTGCCTTCGGGTAGCGAGCTTTACTACAGCTTTGATTATGGGCGCACTCATTTCATTTGCTTGGACTCACAAGTGAGTGACCGCAGTCAGGGAGGGGCGATGCATCGCTGGTTAAAGTCCGATTTAGAGCAAGTCAGTGAGGAGGATTACGATTGGGTGATCGCATACTGGCATCACCCGCCCGATACGCATGGCACGCATAATTCAGACAAGGAACGGCAGCATTTTGATATGCGAGAGAACTTCCTACCAATGCTTGAAGCGCACGGTGTCGATTTGACCTTTGGCGGTCATAGTCATACCTATGAGCGTTCGATTTTAATGAATGGCCATTATGGGACGAGTGATACGTATGATGCTGCTGTCCATGCTGTGGATGCAGGCGATGGTCGGCCAGAAGGAGATGGGAGCTATCGTCAAGGTGCGCATCAGACACATGGCACCATACACACGGTGGCTGGAAGTTCGAGTAAGATTGGCCCATTTCGAGCCGAGCATTTGCCTTTTATGGTAGAGAATCTTTCGGCGCTTGCCTCTGTGGTGGTCGATGTCGAGGGGCGCGCTCTCCATGTCACGACGCTGGGGAGTCAGGGCGAAACACTTGACTCTTACACCTTGTTAAAGGACTGAGCTAGCATGGAGTGGAGTATCTACATGCTGCGTTGTGGAGACGATAGTCTCTACACGGGCGTCGCGACGGATGTGGCGCGGCGCTTAGGCGAGCATCAAGCGCAAGGGCCGAAGGCGGCGAAATATCTGCGTGGCCGTGCACCATTGAAATTAGTCTATACGCGTGAGGTTGGAACACGCTCGGAGGCTTTAAAGGAGGAGTGGCGGATTAAGCGCCTCAGTCGTGCGCAGAAAGAAGCCTTACTTTTGGTTTAGCGGTAATTCGGTCGCTATTTGCGGTGTATTTTATTTCTGCGGCGGGTCGATCCGCTAGCTAAAGCAAGCGTTGTGCTGAATCGTGAAAGGAGTTTGGGCGACTCGGCCACGTTTAATCACTCATCCAACAACAAGTTGCCCATGCTCCCGTTCAAATGTCCCATCTTAAGTGAGACGCGCTAGCGTCTTGGCTGTTCTCCAAACTTTGATGCGGCCAGAGCAAGCAACACTGCCATGGCGTTCGGGAGGAGCGCCTTTGCCCAACCAAACCTTTCACGTCCGATGGGCACAAAAAAATCCCTAAGGCAATATGCCTTAGGGATTTTTAAAAATGGTACACCCGGAGGGACTTGAACCCCCAACCTCCTGATTCGTAGTCAGGCGCTCTATCCAATTGAGCTACGGGTGCTTATTGGGAAGCCGGGATAAAGACAAGGTGGGTGGATGAGATCAAGCAGAACTTTGCAAAAAGTTAACTTTTTTTGAACTCGCTTCGCGCTATCCTTGAAAACGCACGTAATACACCATGGATGCGGCTAAGATGCCGAGTCCTAGGATGCTCCACCAGAGAGGTTTAGCGAGGGCAGGTTTGCGGTTGATGAGGGCGATGACACCCCCTAATGCGAGCCAGATCACCATTTTTACGATGAGCCAAGGTTCTGTAAAGCTGTAGCCGAGCTTGGTAATCATACCAAATCCAGCGATCAGGATGAGTAGTAGGCCGATGCCACTGGTTATAGAGCCAAGTTTACGAACGGCTGCGTTGTGGCTGTTGGCTAGGCTGCGACCGAGCAGGGCTCCGTAGCCCATGAAGAGCATGATGATTCCGGTCACGTGAAGGATCTGGTAAATGTATGCGGGCATGGGCAGCACTTTTGTGAAGATCGTGAAAAAAGCAAGCCCGACTCTCGGTGAAGAGTCGGGCTAGTGTCAGTCTGCTAGGATGTTGTACTAGAATGCCTTCGGTATTTCAGACGGGATGTCGATGACGTGTATATTCTTACGTTTGACCTGCTGTAGGCGAGAGCGTCGGCGGAGCATTCGGTCGAGCTTGTTGACCATGTCGTCAATTGACTTATACAGATCATCCGTCTCGGCATGAGCATTATGATCGTTACCTCGCACTTCGAGGTGCCCTTTGGCTATAAATTCGTTCTGGTGTGTGCTTTGATGGGCGTCGTATTCAAGTTCCACTCGCATGCGGACAATGTGATCTTCGTGCTCGAAGAGTTTTTCTATTTTTGCTTTTACCACATTTCGAATCGCATCGGTGAGATCCATATTTAACCCGGAGATGATGACATCATGTTGCTTCATATATTATTTATTCCTTTTCTATTGTGGGTTTATAATTAACGAAGACGATTGTCCCCGCCACTTTGACAAATCTGAGCAAAAAAAGAGCCAACACTATTTTGATCGCTACGATCAAGCGTGTTGGCATCTATTAACCTGAATATGCCAACACCTACTGAATATCTGAAAAACACGTCCGTAATCATTGTTACTGGTGGTTCGTCTGGAATTGGCTGCTCAATTATCAAAGCAATTAAAGAATTAGCCCCGACTGCCACGGTATGCAACCTTTCTCGTTCAAAACCGGTCGATTTTTTTGATCAACATTGCATTCATCTTGGCACGGACTTAACCGACTCGAAGGCACTCGCTGCTGCTGCGGAGCAAATAAATATAATTATAGCGGAGGCGGAGGCAGGCGAGGTCTTGCTGATTAATAATAGTGGCTTTGGGGATTACGGTCGTCAGCAGGATTTGGATCGAGTCAAGCAGTTGCAGATGATTGATCTGAATGTTCGAGCGGTGGTGGATCTGACTGCCCATTTACTGCCGCAGATGCTGGAGCGCGGTGGTTGCGTGGTGAATATGGCCTCGACCGCCGGCTTTCAGCCGACCGCATATTTGGCGACCTATGGCGCAACCAAGGCGTTTGTGTTGAATTGGACCCTGGCTTTGGGTGAGGATTTGCGAGGCACGAAAGTGCGGACCTTGGCGGTGTGTCCAGGCCCGACGCGGTCTAATTTCTTTAAATCAGCAGGTTTTGAGACTCCGCCGATGCAGGAGGGGGCGAGTTTGACCCCCGATATGACGTCCGAGCAAGTTGCAGATTTGACGCTGCAGGCGCTGGCGAAGGGGCAGTCGCTGCTGGTGACTGGTTGGAGGAACAAGTTAATCGCATTTATTGGCAGTAAATTCCCGATCATCGTTGTGACTCGGGTCGGCGCTGCCATATTGCGCAAGATGCGTTTAGAAACACACAAAGGAAATTCGAAATGAATCCATACGGCGAAGAAGCTCCACTGGTCGATCTGGCCGTTTTTCCTGAATGGATACTGCAGGAAGACGAGAATCTGCTGATTATTAACAAGCCTGGTTGGTTGGTCTGTCATCCTTCCAAGAATGGTCCCTTGTCTAGCCTAGTGGGGGTGGTTCGAGAGCATACCGGAGCGGAAAAACTACACTTGGTCGCGCGCTTGGATCGCGAAACGAGTGGATTGATCGTCTTTGCAAAACGTCCGTCGGTAGCTCGAAAATTTCAGATGGCGATTCAGAATCGCATCGTGAAGAAAGAGTATTTGGCGATTCTCGGAGGTGAGTTTGATCAGACGATCCATGTGAATGAGCCGATTGCTCGGCGTCGAGGCGGGCCAGTGATTGTTAAATCGGAAGTGAGTTACGACCGCACTTCGCAGACCGCTGTGACCGACTTCATCCCGCTCATTTCAAAAAATGGCTATACGCTCTGCCGCGTTGAGCCTGAGACGGGCCGCAAACACCAGATTCGTGTGCATGCGGAATTTCTAGAAAAGCGCGTGGTCGGCGATAAAATCTACGGACCCGATGAAACCTTGTATATCGAGTTTATAGAGAATGGTTGGACGGATCGTTTGGAAGCGGCTTTGCCGATCAAGCGTCAAGCACTGCATTGTTATCGCTATGTGTTTAACTTCCCTGAGGGGCCGATCTCATTTGCCGCTCCGCTACAGGAAGACATGCTTGGGTTCTGCGAACAGCATATGGGGCTGAGCGCTGACGAAGTGATCGCGACTATTGAGTGATTTGTCGGGTTATAGGCGCGAAGGCGAATTTCCCACGTGGATCCGCTATGGATGCAAGAGAGGGCGCGTCGCGCTCACTCCTATCTTGCAGTGCGAATGCGAAATATGCACTACGCCTTGTCGCGTGAGGGCTGTTTTAGAGCCTGAGTGGCACGCGGTTGACGCCGTTTATTGCTTCGGTTCGCGCCTGATGAGTGGTGCCATATCTGAAGGACGTGCGCCTATCGAGCCGAGTGGTGCGTTATAGCTTGGCTTGAGGATAAAGTCGTTGGCTTCGCTTTCGGCATCTGCTTTAATCTTCATGCTGCGGATGGTGTCGTCGTTGAGTGTGCTTTTTGAGTAGGCGCGGCTATCGATGGGGAGCACTTGGCCGTTGATTTCCAAAGCGACGAAGTAGTAGGGCGGCTCTTTCGGTAGACGGTCGCGCTTGACGACGATACCAGGCATATAAAAATAGACGTTTTCTGTGTTTCCTTGCTCGATGGAGATGATTTCGACTTCGGATTTGTAAAAGTCAAAGGTTCTGGTTTTGCGGTCACGCACATAGGCGAAATAGCCTAGTACCTTGATGTTGTCGACGAAACGGTCGTTTTTGGCGTCGGGTGACAAGTTGCGGTTGGCCTTGATCTGGACCTCCATCTCGACCCAGTCGTCGCTGAGGTTTTTAAACTTAATGCTATCAACTTGTGCCGGATAATCTTGGGCGAAAGTGAGATTTGCGATGCAGAGGGACAATGCCAGTAGAATGAATCGTGTCATTTGAACTTATGTGTTTGGGGTGAGGTGAATGGAATTCTATATAGACGATGGAAGCTGTTAAAGAATTGGACAACCTTTTTTCGCGAATGTTCATCATAATTAGATTTTGAACTAACTACTATTTCGTCATTCTATTTTGTTGGCGTGAATCGAGGAAAGTTCGGCTGTTCTTGTCGCTGATCTACCTACCGGTCTGTCGATTACAATGCAATCGCTCCGGTTGCCCAGAGCAATACGACCTGCAGGCAACCAATCACGAAGCCCAGCACCGCTCCTAAACCTTCAATTGTGCGGAACTCTCGCTTGGCGACTGCGTTAACAATGCTCTCTAGGCGTTCGAGGTCGAATGCTGCGATGTTGTCTTCGATCATTTGTTTGAGATCGACTGATGCTTCGAATTGGGTCGCTACTTTTTCGATCAATGGCCCGGCCTCATTCTTGATCTCAGCACAAGCGATGACTTCGAACTTCGCGAGTATACCGTCGTTTATAAAACTGCCTAGTAGGGGAATCGCTTGCAATTGCGGGCCAATTCGTTCCCAGACGAGAGTATGCGCGGTTTTCTCCAAATAAGGCTCAAGATTAATCTTTTTAATCTCATTGAGGATCATGTGCTGCTGCAGAATCTCGCGCTCGATGATTTCAGCGGATTCGCAGGCGAGCTGAAGCTGACGGCGCGGGATCAATCCTTGCCATTTCCAGCAGAAGATACGCACGGGGACGCGTGGGTGGAATAGCATCTTGATCGCGACCCAGTTCGTGAACCAACCGATCGCGGCGGTGATGAATGGAGTGAGAATAAGTAATAAGTAAGGAGGCATGATCGGGTGCTGGTTGGGAAAGGTACTGCTGGGTCTATGCTAAGTTTTAGGTGCTGGTGTCAATCAATGAAAAATCCCGCTCGATAGAGCGGGATTTTGAAAATATGGGCCTTTCGAGTCTCTTATTTCCAGCTGTAGATCAGCTTTGTATAGTAACTGGTGTCGAGTCTCTCTTTTGCAGAGGTTTGGCTTTCGTATTCATTCTTAATGCCAATGCGAATCCAGAAGGCTTCGCCATTCCCGACGGGGATCCTTAGGCTGCTGTTGTGAATCGCACGATAGTTGCCGAAGTCATCCAATGCGGGTGAATAATATAGTTTGTTTTCGAGCCAGCAAAGGTCCTTGTATTGATAGCTGTGCTCTAGACTTGCTTCGAATGTGGCAGAGGAGTCGTTATCGCGATTCTCGGTTTCGAAGTCGGTGAAGCGGTAGCCCAAGCCGCTGCGAACGATGAGTGTTTGCATGTCGTTGTTGATGACGCGGTAGGAGCCACCGCCGCCTGTTGTGGAGCGCATGTAGATGTCGCTGATCTTGTCGGTTTCCAAGGCGTTGTGCACATACCAACCGATGTTCTTTGGGTTGAAGCGCTCGTAATCGATGCGCCCAAGTGCGCGGTCGTCGGTTTTGTTGTCGTTTTCGTCGCCTTGCTCGTATTCAAAGCCGAAGCTTAGTTGGTCGTCTGGGCCTTTGAGGCGGACGTCGAGGTCGGTGCCGAGGTGGAACTTATCGGTGTTGCCTTTTTTGCCGCTCAAGTTGAGAGCGAAGTCGTAGCGCCACTTGCGATTATTGCGATCGACCTCAGGATCGGCTGCGGTCGGATCCCAACTTGCCGCGATCTTGCTGGTGTTGGTCTCGAGCACGCCATCTTCGGATTTAATTTGGAGTGTGCCATCGCTGGAGGCGGTGACTGGGCCGGAAATCGTTGTGCCGCTTTCGAGGCGAACGACGACGGGCGTCTCTGTCTCAAAGGTCACGACCTCGTGCTGCTTGATTGTCAGTTTGCCCGCGTATTTTGTAATGATGTGGATTTCTCCCTTATCAATCAGCGTTATTGTGCCATTAAGAGTTGAGCCGTCCTTAGTCGTCAGAGTGTCGGCGTTGGCGGAGGCTGTGGCTAGCGAGGCCACGATGAGTGCGCTAATAAGTTTAATAGTCATTGGTCGAGTGAATTGTGAAAAGCTGGATTTCATATAGTAGCATTCTTGCTTTTCAAGCTTACAAGGTATTATTTCCAGCCAATTATAAGTAGGCATGTCTAATTCTAAAAAAATGCGCACATTGAAATTTAACTAATTTGAAGACGTTTCACACATCCGCAGGCGCAGCGGTCGGCACGTATAAACGTGTCGCCATTTTTGGGGCTGGCGTCAGTGGGCAGGCTGCCCGGCGCTTGGTGCTCAGTTTGGGGCTGGAGCCCTGCTTGTTTGATGAAGGTGGGCGCGGCGATACCGCGGATTTCAGTGCGGCCTCGTTGAGTGGCTTTGATGTATTTGTCTTTAGTCCTGGATTTGCGATTGCCCATCCATGGCGCGTCTTGGCGCAGCGCTCTGGTCGGCCCTGCTATAGCGAGCTTGGCTTTGCGGCAATTCATTGGCGCGGGCGTTTGCTCGGTGTCACTGGCACAAACGGCAAGACCACAATCACGTCGTTGCTGAGCAATGCGTTGAACGCGGCAGGCCAGGTTGCAGTTGGGGCGGGGAATATTGGCACGCCATTAAGTGATTGTGTGCTCGGCGATGGCAACCATGCCGAGGCGACTGCGGTGTGTGAAATTAGCTCGTTTCAGGCAGAATTGCCAGATGGGCTGCAGCTCGATGGGCTGATCTGGAGCAATTTCGCCGAAGATCATTTGGATCGCTACGATTCGATGGCTGAGTATTTTGCGTCCAAAACCCAGCTCTTGTCTTGTTTGCGGCCAGGTGCACCGTCAGTGCTGGGGGTGGATGTAATTACGTTTGACCCTGAGGTGTCTGGCATTTCGCGTGCGATTGTGGTGGATGAAGATTCGGACTTAATCGATCGACTTGCGCCAGATTCGCCTTTTAGCACTTCGCCGCAGAGCGCTAATTTTGCTCTAGCGGTGGCGCTCTGGCGAGCGCTCGATCAACCCGTCGAGTCGTTGATCGATAGTGCGAATGCCTTTCAGTTAGCTGCGCACCGCTTGAGCCCTGTCGATAGCTGGGGTGGTGTGACATTTTGGAATGACTCCAAGGCGACCAACTTTCATGCGGTATTGGCGGCGATTGATGGCTTAGATGGGCGGGTGTATTGGATTGGTGGTGGCAGTGGCAAGGGCGGTGATTTCGATGCATTCGCGCGGTCAATTGCGCCGAAAGTCGAAGCGGTTTTTCTATATGGTGAAGTGGCGGAGTCACTAGCTGAGAGCTTCATGCCAGTCCATTCTTGCGTCGAAATTCGCGCTGATTTAGCCGCAGCTGTGGAGGTGGCGACGCGTGCAGCATTGGCTAATTCGCCGTCGGTTGTTTTATTGAGCCCTGGTTTTGCCAGCTTCGATCAGTTCTCGGGCTACGCCGCTCGCGGAAAAAGCTTTATTTCCACTGTTTTTAGTTTGAAGGATGCTCATCGCCCCAAGTAGTATGTAAACTACATGCAATCGCAGCTTATAGTATTATGAAAATTTCAAAAGTCTTCGGGTTTGTTCTCTGTCTTCACCTCGGTATTATTGCCGTTCTTATCGTCCAGCCGGGCTGTGGAACCACGCAACCGCCGACACAAACGTATCAACAGAATCGAACCACTGGCTTGGTGGTGCAGGAGTCCTCCGAGAGCTTAATTCCTGCCACTCGTTCAGGCGCTTCGATCGATCCTGCGTTTAATGCCGGATTCGATGCGAGTGAAGATAGCCGTTATGCACCAAATCGCCCTGATTTTGAATTTGCTGAATTTGAAGAAGTGACGCCGCAACTTGAACCAATCGTTTCCGAGGAAGTCGATGTGGCGGGCCCTTCGTTGCAAGGCTATACGGTGAAGCAGGGCGATAGCCTTTGGGCGATTGCCAAGCGCTATAACAGTTCGCTCAATGAGCTATATACTGCGAATGATTTAAATGAGAGTTCGGTGCTTAAGGTCGGTCAGCAAATTCAAATTCCGGTTGAGGGTGGCACTGCAACCGTCACAACAGAGGCGGCGGATGCATACCAGCCGTCTGATTATAACATGGCCACCGAAACTTACACGGTGAAGGGTGGCGATAATTTATCTAAGATCGCAGTGAAGTTTAAAACTTCGGTAAGAGCGCTCAAAGCGGCCAACAACAAGACTTCCGATCTGATTCGTGTTGGCGAGAAGTTGATGGTTCCAGTCGCTGGTGCTAGCAGCGGCAGCTCGACTGTGACGACCCCATCTCCAGCCGCGGCGGTCAAGCCAGCCGGTGTGATCAGCGCAGAGGGCACGCACATTGTAAAAGCGGGCGAATATCCTGCAACGATAGCGCGTCAATATAGTATGACTGCGTCTGAGTTGCTTGCTATTAACGGCATCACCGATCCGCGCAAGATGCAGATTGGGCAGAAACTTAAAGTTAGCTCCACCGGTAGTGCGGCGAATGTCGCAGCACAGACCACAACAGTCGCTGCTGCGGAACCTGCAGTGGCCGCTAGTAGTGACGGACCAATCGAGATCCGTGTGGTCGAAGCGAATCCATTAGTCGAAGAGGAGATCCTTGAGATTAATACTGATGCCTTATTCGAAAATGCTGTAGAGATTCCAGTTATCCGTTTGGAGGATTGAGAATCTTTCAATTAAATCGTTTAGCTTGATATCAGTATAGAATGTGCGCACGGACTGCTTTGCGAAATTCCTTTTGGAGTATTCCGCCAGCAGGTGTGTTCATCGCGCTAATTGTTATTTCGCTCACGTTCCTTGGCTTGGTGGTGCTATTTAGCGCCTCGCAGGCGATGCATTCTGACCCGACGGTACTGCTGCGTAAGCAGCTCATCTGGTTAGTGATTGCGACGCTGTCTGGGGGCTTTGCGATGATTGTCAATTTGGCGGCCTTGCGAGACTACGCATATATTTTAGCAGGAGGCGCGGTGCTATTATTAGTTTTGGTGCTGATCCCTGGTATCGGTGTGACGGTTAATGGCGCGCAGCGTTGGATCGATTGTGGGCCGATGCGCTTGCAGGTGTCAGAGATCGGAAAGTTGGGCTTACTTTTTATGATGGCGCATTATCTCGCGGCGAATCGGCGCAATTTGGATGATGTGCTGCGTGGTTTTATCGTGCCTTGTGGTATGCTTGCGGTGATTTGTGGTTTAATCTTCATAGAGCCTGATTTCGGCACTGCCTTTCTTTGCGGTGCAGTGGGTGGCATTATGCTTTATCTCGCTGGGCTGCGATTAAAGTTTCTAATTCCCACCGCGATTGCGGCCTTGGCTTTGTTTTCTGTGGCGGTGTATCACGATCCCGTGCGCTTACAGCGCATCACTTCCTTTCTCGACGTTGAAGGTAATCGCAGTGATAGCTCTTATCAGTTGTGGCAGGGCATTCTAGCCTTTGGTGCTGGCGGTGTGCAAGGCGTGGGGCTTGGTGCGGGGCGTCAGCAGATGTCATTTTTACCTGAAGCTCATACGGACTTTATTTTTGCCATCGTGGGTGAAGAACTCGGTCTCGTATTTACCCTCGGGGTGGTGGTTCTTTTTATGACTTTATTTTTTGTCGGCGTATTGCAGCTGAAGCGTGCGCCAGACCTGTATCAATATTTGTTGATTATGGGGGCGCTGCTATTTGTGACGCTGCAGGCATTAATTAATATTGGAGTGGTTACGGGATGTCTTCCGACGAAGGGTATGTCTTTGCCGTTTATTTCGTATGGCGGCTCGAATCTTGTTTTCATGTTCGTGTTAACTGGAATTATTTTAAACGGCTTCCGCTCATGGGAGCTACCTGCGTTGTGGAGACAGCGTGAGCTATGAGCCGTATACTGATTGCCTGTGGTGGCACTGGTGGGCATCTGGCTCCAGGGATTGCGATCGCCGAGGTGTTACAATCGCGTGGCCATGACTGCATTTTGTTGATTAGCCAGAAACAGGTGGATTCGGCCCTGATCGAGAAGTATGCACACCTGAATTTCCATAAGACCCCTGGACAGGCATTTTCGGGTGGACTGAAAAAGTCGATCACATCGTGTTGGAGCCTGCTGTCCGGCTGTCTTTTTTCGTATAAACTGGTGCGTAAGGAAAACCCCGATCTGGTGTTGCTGTTTGGTGGGTTTCTTTCGGTGGGCTTAGGCTTGGCTGCTCGTCTTGCAGGAGTTTCAGTTGCTGTGCATGAGGCTAACTGTCGTCCGGGTAAGGCGGTGCGGTTCTTAAAGCACCTCGCAACGCGTGTGTATTTACCAGATGGTGTGCGTTTGAAAGGGGTCCCCTCCGGGCGTGTTCGTTATCTTGGTTATCCCGTTCGCGGCGATGTGCAGCATCGTTTGAAGGCAGAGGCTTGGCAGCTTTTAGGCATTACGGTGACCCATAAGCTGCTGGTCTTGATCGGAGGGAGTCAGGGCGCTACTGCTCTCAATGAATGGGTCATCGATCATTTTGAGGCTTTGGCGAAACAAGGAATATCGGTTTATTGCGTAACTGGACTCGGAAAAAAATCTGCGGGATCGCTACAAACAATCAGTTCTAAAAGCGAGCAGGTCTCGGCGACATTTGTGCCATTTTCAGATCAAATGGGCGACGTGATTTCAGCTGCGGATCTAGTGATCTCGCGTGCAGGTGCGGGTTCGATCGCGGAGATAGTTCGTTGTCGTGCGCCGTCGATTTTGATCCCGTATCCTTTTGCTGCGGATGATCATCAGCAGGCGAATGCGGTGATGCACGAGCTCCATGGCGCGGGTCTAGTTTTAGCTCAGGATGACTTGAGCGAATTGTTAGCTGAAGTTGAAGGGTTAATTTTTAACGACTGGATGCTGGCTAAATTTAAATCCAATCTCGAACGTCTAGATCGTTTTGATTCGGGTGAACGTATTGCGTCTGATATCGAAGCATTGTGTAACGCGCGGGCTTTAGCAGCCGCGGATAAACTGGAGCCGAGGGTATGACTGAATCTAAGGAGTCATACTTGTTTATCGGAATTGGCGGCATGGGCATGGCACCACTGGCGTGTTGGATGGCGCATGCTGGGTATTCGATTGCTGGATATGATGATGATTTACAGGAGCGTATACGCTGTTTTTTAGAGGATGCTGGAGTCTCAGTTCGGGACTTTGTCTTCCCCGAACAATTTGTAGATTTTACGACAGTCGTCTATTCAAGTGCGATTCAGCCCGAGCATCCGCTGTTAGTTGCGGCTCGTGAACAGGGGCTGAAGACTTTACGTCGTGGTGAGATGCTCGCCAAGGTCGCGGCTTCGAAGCGCTTGGTCGCGGTGGTTGGAAGCCATGGAAAGACGACGACGTCTGGAATGATAGCGCATGGGATACGACAGTGCGGAGTCGCTGCTAATTATATCCTCGGTGGTTTATTTAATGATACGACGCTCCCACCAAGCCAGTATGCGGAGAGTGATTGGTTGATTGCGGAGGTCGATGAGAGCGATGGTACAATTGATCATTTTTCTCCGGAGGTCACTGTGGTGCTAAATGTGGATTGGGACCATGCGGACCGCTATTCCAGTGGCGAAATGCTCGACGATGCTTTTCGTCAACTGATTGCGCGCACCAAGAAGAAGGTGTTGCTTTCGGTCGAGGGTGATTTGACTGGGCGCTTTATCGAAACGGGCGGTGCGGAACTGCTAACCTTCGGTGCGCACGCAGATTTTGATGTGCAGGTTGGTGTGGACGGGCGCTTGCAATTGGGTGGTCATTTTACCGAAGCACAAATTGAGGCGCCAGTGGTGGGGCGCTTTAACTTGATCAATGGTGCGGCAGCCTTGGCTGTTCTTAATCTGTTATCTACAAACTTGCCTACTGATGTACTTTCTGATTTCTGCGGAATGACGCGGCGACAAACGGTGCTTCACTGCGACGAGCAACTTACGGTGGTCGAAGACTATGCGCATCATCCCACTGAGATTGCCGCGTTGTTTGAGTGTTTGCGCTCGATGGCTCCGGATCGTCGACTGGTTGTGGTGTTTCAACCACATCGCTATTCGCGCACCAAGCAATTCAAGCGCGCTTTTGCTGATATTTTGCAAGCAGCGGACCAGCTCTTTTTGTTGCCGGTATATGCTGCGCATGAGTGTGTGATTGAGGGTGGCACGATTGCAGAAATGGCTCAGGAGTTCCCTGCAGAGCCGCCGGAAGTATTGACGATGAACCCTGCGGGCATACGACGGCTGGTGGATTCGATTGGTAGTGAACCTAGTTTGGTGGCCTTTGTCGGGGCGGGGGATATTGATCAATTTGGTGGTTTGTTTACTTCGATGCGCCGTAATAGGGCGGATGTTGCTGCGGCATGGTGTGATTTTTTGAAAGATCGTGTATCATCGGAATGCGTATTAAAATCGGACGAGCCATTGGCGAATAAAACGACGATGCGCATCGGTGGTGCGGCACGGTTTTATGCGGAGCCGGCAAACCTGTGTGATCTGCGTGCCTTGTTGCGCGCGGCAAAGTTGTTTAATCTGGAGACGTTCTGTCTTGGTCGTGGTTCGAACTTATTGGTGCCGGATGAAGGCTTCTCGGGATTGGTTATCCGTTTTTCATCTGCGGGCTGGCGTCGCACTGAGGTGCTGAGCGATGGTCGCATCTGGTCGGCCGCCGGTGTGCGACTCAAAGAAATATGCGGACATGCCGCAAAGGCAGGTCTCGCTGGTTTTGAGTTTCTCGAAGGGATACCTGGTGCGCTGGGTGGTGCATTGCGTATGAATGCGGGTGCGATGGGTAATTGGATGTTTGATGTGGTGGAGCGTGTGCAGTTTTTGGACCAGGCGGGGCAGTTACAGGATTTGCCTAAAGATGCGTTTCACTTTGGATATCGTGAGGTGGAAGAGATTAGCTGTGGCATTGCGCTTGGGGCAGTATTAAAGAGTGCCGAGATTGAGGGTGAAGCCTCGATTCGAGAGCGCATGGATAGTTATTCGAGTTCGCGCAAAGCTTCGCAGCCCAGAGATCCGAGTGCTGGCTGTATCTTTAAAAATCCAGAAGGTAATTTTGCGGGTAAGTTGATCGATACCTATGGTGTGAAAGGCATGCGTGTCGGTGCGGCGGAAGTTTCGGATGTACATGGTAACTTTATCGTCAACCGCGGCGGTGCCAGCGCCGCGGACGTGATCGAACTGGTGCGGCAAGTGCGTGCGGTGATTTGGGCGAAGTCAGGTTATGTGTTGGAACCGGAAGTTTTATTGCTTGGCCAATCATGGGATGATGTGCTCGGCGATGTGGAATCTTTTACAGAAGGGACAAGTCGTGGCTAATCCAGAATCGATCATTGTATTGTATGGGGGCGTCGGCTCTGAGCGAGCGGTCTCCCTTATCAGTGGTGAATCGATCGGCAAGGCTTTGGCGGTTAATTTTGAGGTTGAGTTGTTGCGTCTCGATGCCGAGGCACTGCCGGATTCGATCAATGCACAGCGCTCGATTGTGTTTCCTGCATTACACGGTGCGTTTGGTGAAGATGGGCGCTTGCAGGGGCTGCTGGAAGCTGCGGGCATCGAATATTGCGGCAGCGGCTCGGTCGCGAGCAAGTTGTGCATGGCCAAGGATTTGACCAAGACGATTGCCCGGGAGCTAGGCATCGGCGTGCCGGAGGCGATGGTTTTTGACGGTACGGATGCGCCGCGCGCAGATGCAGTGATTAAGACGCTCGGCACCTCGCTGGTAATTAAGCCGACCGATCAGGGCAGTAGTGTCGGGCTGTATTTCACGGAGCATCGTTCGGCGCTCGGCGTGACGCTGTCTCAAATCCACAGTGGCAATTGGTTGATTGAGCAACGTATACACGGTCGCGAGTTAACGGTCGGCGTGCTGAAGGGCGCAGCGATGGGCGTGGTCGAGATCGTGAGTGCGAGTGGGGTGTATGATTATACCGCCAAATATACGGCTGGCTTGACCGAGTATCGCTATCCCGCGGAGTTAGAATCTGAGCTGGAAGTGCGTATCAAGGCACAAGCAGAGGCACTGTTTGATGCCTGTGGCTGCCGCGATTTTGCGCGGATCGACTTTCTGTTGGACGGCGCGCAATTATATTTTTTAGAGATCAATACTTTACCAGGATTGACCGCGACGAGTTTATTGCCCAAAAGTGCATCCTGTGTGGGCTTCGATTTTGAGTCATTGGCAGGTGAGCTGGTGGCTCCTGCGGTCGAGCGATTTGCAGCACGTGAAACAAAGGTATTTGGGGAATGATTGGGAGTGGTAAACAAAAAGGCGGCACCTCAGCTGCTGGTAAACAAAGCTGGCGAGAGCTGGCTGGGCCGCGCCGTTCTCGAGTGAATTCGCCGCAGGCGCGAAAGCGTAGGCAATCGCGTTGGTTTAAATTATTAGCTGTTTTCGTATTGCTAATTGTGGTGTTTGGCGGGCTGGCTTGGGTGGGATGGGTATTCGAAAATCGGCAACAGACAATTCCGATGACGCCGAGCTCGAAGCCGATCGCGCGTATTATTTTTGATACCGATGGTGTATTGCCAAATAATTGGTTGAGTCAGACGATTAAACTACGCCCTGGGATGTCGATGATGGAGGCGGATATTCATGCGCTGAAAAAAAGTGTGGAAGCTGATGTTCAAGTGGAATCAGCTTCGGTTGAGCGTGTGTTTCCGAGTGATTTACGGATTCGGGTGAAAGAGCGTGTGCCGGCACTTCGCTTAGCGGTGGCGGGGGCCGATGGTAAGCGACATCTGCGTTTAGTTGCGCTCGACGGCGTGGTCTATGATGGGATCGGTTATCCAAAGGCGAGGTTGGAAAATTTACCGTTCGTACAGCCGTATCGACATGTCGATGGCAGTTTCTTCCCAATGCGTGGGATCGAGTCGGTTGCCGAGCTCTTGGAGCTGGCTCGTAGTACTGAGCCGAAACTCTTTCGCACTTGGCAGGTGGTGTCGCTGCAGCACTACTCCGGCGACTTGGATGTCCCTGGGCAAGTGATCGAAGTGCGCTCGACGATGGTGCCTCGAATCATCTTTGGCAGCTCTGCAGACTACGGACGTCAACTGGACCGTTTGGCCTATATTCTGAAGTATGTTAGAAATCAGGGCAATCCATCGATCGAACGGATCGATCTTTCTTTACGTAGTTCGGCTGCGGTGCAATTTAGCAATGGTCGAATCGGCACATTTTAATTCAACGAATCTATCTTATAAGCTATGAGTCAATCCAGAGTGGTCGGTGCAGTCGAAATCGGAACGTCTAAGGTGACGGTTCTTCTCGGCGAAATCGTAGGTGACTCGGGCTTGAACATCATCGGCCATAGTTCGTGTTTTTCGAAGGGTGTAAAAAAAGGGGTCATTACAGATCTGAAAGCTGCGAGTGATTGTGTGCATGCGGCCATTATGACCGCAGAGCAGAATGCTAAGACCCGAGTTGATGAGGTTTATCTTGCGCAGACGGGAAGTCATCTACGGGGCAATTTTAATGTCGGCACCACTAATGTCAGTTCGTCGGATTCGATTATTCGCGCGGCCGATATTGAGCAGGCAAAAGCAGACGCGAAACGTCGTAAACTGACGGATGAGCGGACTTACATTCACCATATTCAGAATCCGTTTTCAATTGATGGGCAATTCGTGGAGAACCCCCTCTCGAAAGAGGGCGGACGTTTGCAAGTGGGCTATTGGTCGGTGCACGGGGACAGCCAGATCGTGAGCGACAGTTTACGCGTGATTCGTGGTATCGATCTGGATGTGAGTGATATGATCATTTCAAGTATCGCTTCCGGTGCGGTGCTTCTTGAAGACTCAGAGAAGGATAATGGCGCACTAGTGGTCGATATTGGTGGAGGTACCACTGATTTCGTACTCTATCGTAAGGGCTATATTGTGCTGACGGGCGTCGTGCCGGTTGGGGGCGATCACATTACGAATGACTTGAGCATTGGGCTGCGTGTGGGGCGCAAAAGTGCGGAAGAGTCTAAATTGAAGAACGGTCGCGCCTATTATAAGAGTGGCGACCGTGAACAGAAGGTCTGGCTGTATGGAGATATGACCATTGGCGACCGTGAGTATCCGTTGGCGGCGATTACCAAAATCATTGAAGCGCGCGTCTCGGAAATCTTTGACATTATCAAGGATCAACTCGTCGAGGCAGACCTGCTAGTCCCTGCTGACATTGCCTCGGGCGTAATTTTGACCGGGGGCAGTTCGCGCCTCGAAGGCATTGATGAGGCAGCTCGTCGCAGTTTAGGACTGGAGGCTCGTCGGTCTGAAGGGCCGCAGGATGTCTCTACTGAACTGCGCCATCCGGAGTATAGCACAGTGCTCGGACTCTTGCATTATGCACTTACAGGACAGGAGGATGCGCAACAAAGCGCAAAGCCAGTCGGAGTATGGAACCGCCTCGGTAGCATTTTAAATATTTGATCACTCGTAGTCTATTGAACACAGAACCTGACAGTTTATTTAGTGATAAGGCGCTCCTCACGGATCTTAAGATTAAGATCATCGGCATCGGTGGCGCAGGCACGAACGCGGTCGGAGCACTGCAGTTGGACGACTTTGCCGCGGTGAGGCTTGCGGCGATTAATACCGATGCACAGGCGCTCGATAGTTCTCCAATTACTGAAAAATTAATGATCGGCCGCTCGGTCACTCGTGGCCTCGGTGCCGGTGGCGAAGTGGATATTGGCAAAGCGGCCGCCGAATCGGATCGCGAGGCGATTGCCGCTTTGATTGGCGATGTGGACTTGATCATCTTGGTAGTTGGATTGGGTGGCGGCACTGGCAGTGCCGCTGCATTGATTGTGGCGGAAGTCGCTGGCAAGACAGATGCGCTGATACTGGCTTTTGTAACCTTGCCTTTTAGCTTCGAAGGTCCTCGCCGTCAGCGTATTGCTGAAGAGGGTGCTGGTGAGCTGCGAAAATCGGTGCACGGTTTGATCCCGTTGCCCAATGATGTGCTACTGCAAGAAGGTGAAGAAGACACCAGCGTGCGCAATGCATTTGCGATTACGGATCGTTGGATCGGGCGTGGGGTGAATTCACTTTGTGCGATGCTATTAAGCACGGGTGTGATTAATCTAGATCTAGGTTCATTGCGCTCGGTATTTCAGTCGCAGGGCGGCAAGACAATTTTTGGCACTGGCGTCGCCACTGGCGGCGATTATGTGAAAGACGCGTTGGATGATCTGATGCTCTGCCCATTACTGCACCTCGGGGATCGCCCCGCACACTTGGATCGTATTTTAGTCAACGTGATTGGCGGCGCGGATCTACCGATTACTCGGGTGAACGAGATTGTATCCCAAGTGTCCAAGCGTTTTGGTTCGCGTGAGGATATCGTTTTTGGTGTAGTACTCGATGAGTCACGCACGCAGAGTCTTGAGATTTGCGTGTTGGGGAAAGCTGAAATGGAGCGTAAGAACGTGCCAGTGAAAAAAGCCAAAGTTGCGGATGCACCGTCGCCAGTAGAAACCATGCAAGGGCTCGGGCTTCAGTCTGAGATCGCTCAAGACAAATTGCCCTTACCCCAGCCAGTACATCTGTCCAAACTTGCGAGCAGGAGAAAGTCGACGAGTGAGGATCAGGATGAATTTACTTTCAATGAAGTCGATGCCCAGCGCGGTTATTTCGAAAAGACCGATCGCAACGATTATAAAGACGAAGACCTCGATGTGCCGACTTATCTGCGCCGCGGTATTAAGGTCAAACTGAAGGTTTAAAGAGTATATACCGCTCTTCCGAACTTGATACACGCTTGATTCGTGGCAAGTTGCTCGGATGCGTCGTATTTTATATAGCATTTTTTTACAGCTGCTTGCGTTTGGTGCGCTTGCTGCGGAGTCCTTGTTTGTGACGGGCCGCGTGCTGGATGTATTACCAGAGGCGCGCTCGTTGCGAGTGGCGCTGACGGAGTCCGTGAATGCAGAGGTGCCAGCCGGGCAGACGATTGAGTTTCGGGTCGGTGCCGGCGACCTTGAGATCGGCTATCTGGGTCGTGTGATTCGTGCTGAGGCGCTTAATTATAGTCAGGCGTGGCACTTGGAGCGCATTTTCCCTGTCGATGGCACGGGCGCGAAAGCGATGGTCGATATCAATAAGCAGCTGCACGCTGCAACTGCGACGATGAGCCGGCGCAAACATGTCAGTGTGGGCGACTATATCCCGAATTTTGCGATGATCGATCAGCATGGCGACTTCTTGCAAATCGGAGCGATGCGCGGCAAGGCCTTCGTTTTGAACTTTATTTTCACTCGTTGCCAAGCGGCGACGATGTGCCCCGCATCGACCACCCGCATGTCGGAGCTGCAGGAGCTTTCCCGCGAGGCGGGCTTGGAGGAGTTGCACTTTGTGACCATTACCTTTGACCCCGAGTTCGATTCGCCGGGTATCCTTCGCCAATATGCAACTGGCTATGGGTTGGAAAATGAAAATTTCCATCTACTCACTGGCACCCAGGAGTTGGTCGATGATTTGCTGCGTCAATTCGGGATACTTAGCATGGAGGAGGACGGCACCATTAACCACACCATGGCGACACTGCTAGTCGATGCCAATGGGCGCGTGGCTTTTCGCAAAGAAGGCTCGAAGTGGACCACGAAAGAGTTCCTGCAGGCGGCGCGAGCATTGTAGTTAGTTTCAGAGTTTAATTTTTTACGGTCATTAAATATGAGTGCTGAGCAACCAGTTAAGAGTAATCAAATCAATCGAGGGCCACTCCTCAGTGTGTTCGTTCTGACACTTGTCTTTGTCGCCGCGTATTTTGTGTTGCGCTCCCTGCCAGATGCGCAATGCGGGTTCTTGCATTACGAGGAGGTGGTCAATGCGGACGGTACTATCGAATTCTGTGCCACGAATCATGCTGGATTTCTTGATATGACGCGGCTCAAATATCCAGTCGAAATGAATATTTCCTTGGGCGATGAGGCTGCTGTGGGTGTGGCTCAGGAGGTGACACTCGAGCTGTTGACTTCCGGGGGCATGTCGATCGCACCGCATGAGTTGGCGCTGACACATACGAAGAAGATGCATGTGATGTTGGTTGACCCTTCATTGCAGGACTATCACCACGTGCATCCGCAGGCGGATGGATTTAACGGGCAGTATACTTTTGAATTCACGCCGAATCGCGCGGGTAAGTATCAAGTCTTTACTGAGGTCGTGCCACTGCGTACACGTCGGCAAATTATTGCAACGGGTACAATTGAAGTGGGCGGCATCGCTTCGACTATGAAGTTTGAGCGTCAGATTGAGAGTGTCGTCGATGGCTTACGATTTAGTCTTGTCGATATGCCTACGGAACGCATGCGCACCGGCGTCGACTATCGTCTCGAATTAGAAGTGACTGCGGCCGATGGCAGTATTGTTGAGCTACAAGATGTGATGGGTGCACCGGGGCACATGGTTGCCTTCGATGCTGCGGGCAAAGGCTTTGCTCATATGCATCCGATGGGAAGTGTGGTTTCCGCCCGATCGCTAGAGTCACCAGAGCTCGTCTTTTTGTTCAAAGTGCCGAACCCCGGTTGGTATCGTGTCTTCGCTCAAGTTAAGGTGTCTGGACGTGAGGTGTTCGGCCATTTTAATTTGGAAGTTATGTAAGGGTTGGTGGGTTCGATTGTCTACGGGGGCAATGAATCGACTTGAAGCCCGTCGCGAATCGCGCATTTTGATACTCGATGGCTGCCCCTCAATTTCTCCGTTTTCGATTATGCCAGCTCTGCGCGCTGCTGCTGTTGAGCTTTGCTGCTACGCTCGGGCAGGGCTTTGTGGAGAATATACCGGATACCAATCAGTCGCCACTGGAACGTGCTAAGCGGGCGCGGCAGGAACTCATGCAGCGCATGCAGGAAGAAGACGAACGATCCAGCGCTGGCGCAGAATCGCTTGATGGCCGCATTACTCGTCTGAAGCGCGAATTGGCTGCAGCAGAAGTGGAATTGGCAAAGCGCACCGAGCCAGTGCCAGCAGCTGCTGAAGTTGAGATTGCTTCGGGGGCGCTAGTGGTGATTTCATCTGAGCAATCTGAGGGCTCGGGATTTATTGGAAAGGTCCGAGGTCGCACTTTTTTAATTACTAATATCCATGTGTTGGGCGCTGCGCGGGGTGCAACCATTCAAACGCTGGACGGAGTCGAGATATCGTTGCCCTCGTATAGCTATGTCAGTTGGCGACGTGATATTGCGATTGTACCGATTGAGTGGGAAGGGCCGACGCTGCCAATTTCACCGTCGTTGAGCTTTGATGAGGTCGGCATCGGTCAAGCGGTGACAGTTATAGGGAATGCAGATGGTGCACGGGTCGCGGGGCGAGTGAAGGGCAAGATTCGTGGCGTCGGGCCAAATGAACTTGAAGTATCGGCTAAGTTTGTGCCGGGTAACAGTGGTAGTCCGATCGTGCACGATGAATTGGGTAGGGTTATCGCGATTGCTTCACACCTTAAAGATTTTAGTGCGAAGACCAAATGGACCAAAGATTCGGAGCAAGCGGATATTCGCCGTTTTGGTTATCGCCTAGATGGTGAGATCGAATGGGCGCAGGTCACCTTGTCGGATTTGTATCGTCAGGCTGAAGTTTTCCATCACTACGAAGATCGCAGCAGAGCGATGAGTCATATCGGACATATGTTACAGTATGAAGACAAGCTAATGACTAGCTACGGTAGTCACGATTCACTGGGCTATCTGTTTGAGCATTTTGACCGTGACTTTCAATGGCATCGCGGCACGAATTCGTCGCATAACCAGCGCCTGTTGAAGCGTTTTGTGACCAGCGTTATGTCGGAATTGCAGACGGATCGGCAGAGCACGCAAGAGGCGTTGAAAATTAATTTTTATCAGCGTCGCTATGTCGCGCTTAATAATATGCGTGATCAGGCAGCGAGGGACTTTGTTCGTTTTCGCGATTCACGCTTAGACTAGCTCTTGATTTTGATCAGCGTGATGCCGATGAGTAGGGCGACAATGCAGAGCGCTTTGGGACGGAAGTTTTTCTCGGAATGTAGCAAGATCCCACCGAGGAAAGTGATGACCACGGCAGTGCGTCGCAGCGGCGAGATAACTGAAATGAGCGCGCCTTCATGGGTGATCGCAGTGAAGTATAGAAAGTCGGCCGCGAGTAGGCAGCAGCCAATCAATGGGATCGACCAACGCCATTGGAATGAGCTGCGAGGCCACGCACCTTTGAGCCATAGTAAATAGAACGGGGCCATGGCGGGCACCAAGTAAATTGAGAACCATGCCTGCACATCTGCTGGGCGAAGGCCGACTGTTTGCAATAGATACTTATCGTAGATCGCACTGCAGGCGCCGACGACCGTGGCAACGAGCATGTAACCGACCCATTTATTGCGGCTGAAGTGAATGTTCTCCAGCTTGCCGACAAATGAGAAAGCGTAGAAGGCGGCGAGGACGATCGTTATGCCTAGCCACTGCCAGTTGTTGGGGCTTTCTCCCATCAGAAATACGGCGAGTAGAATCGTCCAGAGTGGGCTGGTGGCTCGGATCGGCCCGGCGATGGATAGCGGTAAATGCTTAATCGCAAAATAGCCGAAGATCCATGAGCTCGCGACGATCGCGGATTTTAAGAAAAGCAGTCCATGTGCGCGCGCGCCAATCGCTGTGGTTTGAAACTTTGCACTTGGGAAGGTTTCGGGGGAGACTGTGGACCATATTACAAATGGCAGCCAGACACAGGCACTGGTTACGATGCTGAAGAACAGTACCGGGAAGACGGCGTTGCCTTTGAGCGCATGCTTCTTTGCGAGATCATAGAATCCAAGAAAGACTGCGGAGCAGATACTAAGTAAAATCCAAGACATTGGCGGAATTTTGTGTGAGCTGCTCGGGTGCAGTGTGGGATAGTCAGAAGAATGTCTTTAAATTTGGGAAGAATGAAGACAGGTTTTTGTTGCGCTTTGGCCTGTATTTAAAAAATATATGCCTTATATTACTCTTATGACTACCATCAATAACAGTTTCCTTAGTTCCGAAGGCACCATTGGTCGCTTCACTTTCATTCTTAGCCTCGTGCTAATGGTTGCAGTCACAGCTGGCATCAGTTATGCAGCGAATTATTATTTCACGCATCCTGATTATTTTATGGAGGGGCACTTCGGCACATTAGGGGTGTTTGTGGCGATTGTGGCGTCGCTGATCTGTGCCATGGTTGGGTTGATGCAGATGCTCAAGCGCCTGCGTGACATGGGTAAA
>TARA_B110000093_G_scaffold152633_1_pt1 | contig 56493 bp, 39 predicted proteins | sample TARA_B110000093 | Tara Oceans TARA_B110000093 (sample SAMEA4397390) | marine metagenome | biome: Polar Biome; feature: [MIX] marine epipelagic wind mixed layer (ENVO:01000061); material: water (ENVO:00002006), including particulate matter (ENVO:01000060) such as... | depth 10-100 m | reverse complement strand
CCCGTGGAATCCTCCTCCAAACCAAAACTACCAGAAAGAATTAACCGATCATTAAAGAACCTTCTAGAAATACCAAATTCGATGAGGTTCAAACCTACTAGATCTTTTCCAACAACGGAATTGAAATTTAGGTCATACTCCTCACTTACATCTCCAAGTAATGCATTTACCTGAGACTCCGCAAGATCCATGGCGGCTGAAGCATGTGCTTCGATGGAGCTATTTAAAGGTTGGAATGACCTCAACAACAGTAGGGAGAAAAACTGTTTGCTCAACTCACTCTCTTCACTCAAGACTTCATTAAGAAGTGCCTTTCCTGTTTCAGGGGCATTGGGAGCATCAATATCAAAGCTGATTTGAGGAGCAAGTAAGGTTTCGTCTAAATTCAAATAACAAACTACATTTTGATTTTTCATTTGCTTACTTTCTTGGTCCGACAAGACCAACTCAGGAGCTAAATCTTTTAGAGATACTTTTTGCAAAGAGAATGATGTAACAAGTTCAATATCGGCATTATAGGGGTCCCCTGTCCATGAAATTGTAGAACCTTTTTCAATCGCAAAATCTTGTTTGATTAAACCCATCGCAAAATTATAGGTGCTCCCATCTGAAATTGTATAAGTTCCATTTAAATCAACCTCATAAAAAGGATTGAGTTTCATATTAATAGCACCAAAACCTCGAGCCAGAATTTGATCCCCACTGGAAGGGTCAAAAATGATGTTTAGCTTGGCCTGGGGCGTTAAATTGAAATTCAAATCTAAATCCAATCCTGAAAAATCAAACTTATCCGCAATTATTGCTTCAATATTTACATCACTTTTAAAGTTAACAAATTCAAAATCCTCATCAATCTCTGATGAGCCATACATGGGGAAATTAATTTCCGTATCGTCTTGAGTTGTGACATTTACGGTAATCATCATGTTGTCTCCGTAACCCGATATATTTGCATTTCCACGACCATATGCCTTTCCGAAATAAGAGTCACCGTCTTTATATTTCGTATCGAGCAACAGGAAACGATTCAAAGGTTCATATTGATAAGGGAAGGTCGTATGTTGCTTGGTGATATCGTCCTCAAAATTAATCTGAACATCATAAGACCATTCTTTAAAGTTCTTATGGAAAAAAGACCCCACCAAAGACCCTGTATTGCCATACATATCCTTTAATGGAATATTGTTAAGTGCAAATAAATCCTTTTGAACTTCGATTTCTCCATCCAAAAAATAATCGACCCCTAATAACTCCACCTTTGCACGAACATCATCTAATAAAAGCGAACCCTTTAATTCTGGATGATGCCATGGACCATCAACGCTTAAAGTACCATCTAGGTTCCCGGAAATGTTTTTAATGACCTCGGGGTCCATCAATGCATTTAAGAATGATATATCTGTGTTTTCAAACAATAGGTTCAGGTCTAACTCTTGACTTTTGGTAAAATAAGACCCAAGTATACTAAAGGTTTCCTGTGAATCAACATTCAATTCACCACGCATGTTAACGGCATTTTTCAGATTATCCCAACCCGTCCTTAAAAATACATCTCCGATTAATTCATTTGCAACATGAAACGCTTTAAGTGTTAAATCACCTATGTAATGGAAGTTTTCATAAGGATTTGAAAACACAGACCAACCAGATAGGACACCTTCAAGACTTCTTTCCAAACCTAAAATGGAGCTTATTTCCGATACATCAACATAGCGCAAAGCCAAGTATAGTTTATCAAAATCGTTTTCAGATAAACATCCGTTTATTTTAATATTTTGCTCCCCCCGACTTAACTCGAATTGTTCGATGTGTATATCTTCAGTAGTAATTGAAAAGTCGGATTCATTTACAATCTCCCAGCGATATGAATCTAAAGAGAAAAAAGAAGGCTGTAATAAAATATCAATGTGATCCTTATCATGAATAGTTGTATTCCAATTCACTTTTGAAAATTGATCTGTGCCCGGCTCCCAAGAAAGTTGACTTGACAATGTACCCTCAGTTCCATCCGTATAAAATTCAATTAAGTTAAATTTTAATGAATCTTTGAAGGAAACAAAATCAAGAATATAATCGGCAAAAATACTATCATTATGAAGACTTTGTTCTCCATACAGACTATTGACTTTCAGGTCGCCAAATTGAATTTCATCTGAACTAAGAACGAGATCTAAATCTTTCGAGAATGCATTGTAAGTACCCTGGATTTTTGATAAAGAATCAAGATACAGGCCAGGTATAAAAAAATTGAAGAAGCTATCGGTCATCTTACTTACGACCTCAAACGAGACAACATTGTTTTCTCGAATAAGAAGCGCCCCATCATCCCGTTTGTCTCCGACCTTTAGGGTCGGGAAGATCACCGCCAAATCATTATAGAAATTTTGAAATAAAGCCTCCCAATCAAAATCACCAGAAATTTTCGCATCAAAAAAATCACTTACCAATTCATAGGTATACTCCCCTTGATTGGAAGATATATTAATATCTACATACGGTGCAGTTAAGGTATCAAAACCTCTGTAATAAGAAAGTCCGCTGCAAGAGATGTTTCCACCCCAATCAATCTCTGTAGCCCCATCCAAATCGAAGGTGAAAGCAGCGGCTAAAACGGAACTATCAGAGGTGTAATTAAGCGCATCAAGATTAATTCTGTTTATTTTCGCCTCTCCTTTATAAGTCCTTGATGTCAAATCAATTTCGGCCCTTATATACATATCAAGGTTCTTGTCATTTACAGAAAGAACTAAATCGAGAACATTATCTTTAATAGAAGTGCTATCAATGGAAATACCCGAAACACTATAGCCATTAATATCAAAACGATCAAGCGCTCCTTGCCTGAAGTTTAATGCCAAATCACCTTCCTTACTTATGCTTAAAGAAGGGGTGAAAGAACCTTTCAAGGAACCTAGTATATCTTGTTTTAAAAAGGAACCCAAAGCAAATTCTTCGATTAAAAATGGATTTTCATTAGAAAAATCTATGGGCTCTATTGATATCCCCAATGAATCTCTATGAAAACGCATAGGCGATGGGATCTGAATTTTACCATAATCTGTCTTGAAAAAGGATGCCGAAATATCTATATTCTCAAAATCTCCGGTCAACTTTAAATTTGAAACGGATAAAAACTTATTGTCTAAAACAGCCTCTAAATTCAATTCAGGCATGCCCTCAGGTAATTCAAATGCCTGCAGATCACTCAAGTCGATGAAGGCTGATTTAATAAATTGTGTGAACGCTCGTTCTACTGGAACTGAAAAATCAGGGAGCTGAAAATCTCCTTTTAAAAGAGATTTGTTTCCAAAAGCCAATTCCAAACCGAGCACCTCTAAATCATCAATGGAATTAATCACCTGCCCCTGAACCGTAATAACATCCTTCATCCCTTTTAAGGAAGGAGCAAAATAGGCGATATCCGCCATTGAAACTAAAGAACTATCTATAAATGAATTGAAAGCGACTGACTTGTTAAACGAATCAAAAGAAGACCACGATTTATAATTAAGTTCGAATAAAGGACTGTGAATTTTAGAATTCTCTGATTCTATAATTAGTCCGCTCAGCCCTATTTGTTTGTCCGTAATTCTCAATTCACTTTTAAAGTGCTCTAGAATGAAACCTGATTGCTCCTTAAAATGTAAATCCGCTATTTTCGCAGTGATTAATTTATCGCCGATAAATAAACCACTTAGATCTATACTCAAATCATTAAGAAAAAGATGGTTGAAATCGACACCATGATCTATTGATTTATGTCTTTTGTCATCATAGCGGAAATTTATATTAGAAAAAGTCACCTTTTTGATTTCAAAAATATTTTTGGTGGAACGCTTTGGGTTCTCAGTAGAGAAATAATCAAGAATAAATTGATAATTATATTGACCATCCTCTAGTCTTCTGTTAATATCAATCTCTCCTTCATTTAAGAAAACAGAATTTAAAACAAGGTCACTTTGGAAAAACGCAAATTGATCCATCTCGACCTTGAGTTCTTTTAAACTCAGTAGTCTTTGTCCTTTAGGATCAATTATGGAAATATCCTTTAAATAAACCTCATCAAAAAAAACAAATTCAATGGCGCCAATAGATAGCTCTGCATTTAATTCGTCAGATAAGTAATTCGTGACTTTTTCTCCTAAAAAGGTCTGTACCATATGTGAACGTATGGCAAATACGGAAAAGAGAATAACAATGAGTATCCACTCAGCAGATATGCTAACACTACGACCTAATATTTTCAGTAACTTTGACATCCTAAGGGTAACACAAAAATAACATTCTTTTGAGTCGAAAACACACAACTATTTTAGGAATAGAATCCTCTTGCGACGACACTTCCGCTGCCATTCTTTATGGAATGAAAATTGTTTCTAATTGTGTTTCTACACAAAAAATACACCAAAAATATGGAGGTGTTGTTCCCGAGCTAGCGAGCCGTGCCCATCAAGAACTGATTGTCCCTGTAATCGAAGAAGCGCTTAATGCTGCCAAAATTAGTATGGATGAGATTGATGCCATAGCAGTAACACGTGGCCCAGGCCTCATGGGTAGCCTTGTCGTTGGCGTCTCCTTTGCTAAAGCGCTTTCCCTAGCCTTGGATAAGCCTTTAATAGATGTCAATCATATGAAAGCGCACATACTTGCCCATTTTATTGAAGACAATAACATGGATACACCCCAATTTCCTTTTTTATGTTTAACCGTTTCTGGGGGCCATACACAGATTGTAGAGGTTCAATCACCGTATGATATGAAAGTTATAGGAACTACGATTGATGACGCTGCGGGCGAAGCATTTGACAAAGCAGCCAAAATGATTGGAATTGATTACCCTGGAGGACCAGAACTCGATCGCATCGCTGAGCAAGGAAACCCAGATAAGTTTTCATTTTCAAAACCACGAATTGCAGAATTAGACTTTAGTTTTAGTGGACTCAAAACATCAATTTTATATAATCTTAGAGATTGGGTAAAAGAAGACTCTGATTTCATAGCTAAGAACAAAATAGATTTATGCGCCTCTATCCGAAAAAGTATTGTTGACATTTTAATCTCTAAAATTATTATGGCCTCAAAAAAGACTGGTATAATGACCATAGCAATAGCAGGTGGAGTGTCTGCTAATAGAGCGCTACGTAGAAGTTTGTCGAAAATGGAAAAGGATGGTTTTAAGGTTCATGTGCCTAAATTCGAATACTGTACCGATAATGCCGCAATGGTTGCCATTGCCGGGAAATTCGCCTTTGACCAAGGTGACTTTGCCACACAAGACATGGCCGCAGACCCTAGGCTCAAGTGGTAATACTTGTTAGACTTGATTACATATATCAAAAAAAATAGTATTTTAGGTATCTCAAGCTCTCCTAAAATAAGTCCTCATGTATATTGACAAAGAACTCATACCGTCTCTATCCTTTAAAGATGCCTCAGTAATAGAGCAGCATCCCGAACTCACCAAACAATTACAAAAAGCAATGATGCTCGGCAATACGCACAAGCGGAAAGTAAAAATTGTTTTTCAAGATGATGAAGGGGTTAAAAAGGTGGATACGACTTTATGGGCTTCAGGATCAAAATTCGTTTGCTTGAAGGGCGGGGTATGGATTCCTATAAACAGACTTATTGAAATCGTAATCTAAAAATGAGACTGATTATTCTAAGTGCTTTCCTTTACATGGGAGCTACCCTTTTTTCGCAAGAAAAAGTCAAATGGAGCATCCAAGCTTTACCCGAACCTAACAATCTTACCAACATTAAAATTCGAGCAGAAATAGAAACCGGGTGGCACATTTATTCTATTCAAACGCCTGAGAATTCTGGCCCTATTCCGATATCAGTGGTGATAAATAAAAACAGATCTCTAAAAATAAAGGGGGGCTTTATTGAAAAATCTATAGCAATCAATAAATTTGATGCCAATTTTGACTCTGATGTTTTTATATTTGAAGACAAATTCCTTGGAGAGTTAAAAGTCAAAGTGAAAAAAGATACAGAACTTACAACCGTTGTAACCTATATGGTATGCAACGAGGTAATGTGCCTGCCTCCTATTGACTGCAAACTTTCCATTAAATTACATACAAATGAATAAGTTTTTTTCTTTTTTACTTCTCAGCATTTTTACATTTTCAGCAGGGATCACCAATTCTCAAATTGAGCTCCCCGAGGATAAGGTCAATGCAAAAATAAGTCTGAATCAAAATGATTGCAGCCTCGAAGTTGTCATTGATGTGGACATTGTAGAAGGTTGGCATATCAATTCACATGTATTGCCTGAAGGGTCGTTCTCTATACCGACCAATATCACAATTGAAAAAAGTAAAAACTATAAATTTAGATCGGGAATTATAGAACCAAAACCTATCCTTGAATTCGATGAAATGGCGGATGAAATGATGAGCTATCACCATCATAAATTCATATTGAAGAAGAAGATAACTTCTAATTCTAAAAAGGATTATGTGCTTAAAGGCGTTTTTTCATTTCAAACTTGCAACGATGTAAAATGCTTACCCGAATACGAGCAGCCTTTCGAGCTTAAGGTGAAATCCTGCGGTCCTGTAATGGAGCTTAGGGATGATCCTAAATCTCCTGTAATGGAAGAGCCTGAAAAAATTGATTCTCCAGAAGATACTATAGCAGCGACGTCCAACGCAACTAATGAAAGCCAAGTGAGTTCTGTAAGGACTGAGACTGATGAAGATGAGGGACCAAAATCTTTTTGGTTGATTTTTATTATTTCATTTTTGAGTGGTTTTGCTGCCCTTTTAACGCCTTGTGTATTTCCGATGATTCCTATGACCGTAAGTTTTTTCACCAAGCAAAGTAAATCAAAGGCAGCTGGGATTCGAAATGCCATTATTTACGGCTGTTTCATCATCTTGATATATGTTTTACTTGGCACACTGGTTACTAGTATTTTCGGATATGATGCCTTGAATGCCCTGTCCACAGATGTTACTTTTAATCTTATTTTCTTTCTATTGCTAGTTGTCTTTGCTTTTTCATTTATGGGAGCCTTTGAGATCAGACTACCAAGTTCTTGGTTGAACAAGGCGGATCAAGCATCAGACAAGGGGGGGATTATCGGTATATTTTTTATGGCGCTGGCTTTGGCTTTGGTTTCTTTTTCATGTACAGGACCAATTGTAGGTACACTACTTGTAGAATCTGCTACCATTGGAGGAATGGCTCCATTAATCGGTATGTTTGGCTTCTCACTCGCGCTGGCACTTCCATTTGGCTTATTTGCAGCCTTTCCGGGATGGATGAACTCCTTGCCTAAATCAGGCGGATGGCTTAATACGGTCAAAGTTGTTCTTGGGTTTTTAGAATTTGCTTTTGCCTTTAAATTTCTTTCCAATGCAGATTTAGTTGTAGATGCACATCTATTAGAAAGAGAACTCTTCATTGCCATTTGGATTGGTGTGTTCTTGGCATTGAGCCTTTATCTTTTTGGTTTTATCAAAATGCCTCACGACAGCCCCTTGGAATATCTTTCTGTGGGTAGAATGATGCTCGGGCTTTCCTCCTTGATCTTTGTAATCTATCTATTGCCCGGTATGTGGGGTGCGCCTTTAAATCTAATTAGTGGTTTCCCACCACCTACTACCTATAGTGAATCCCCACAGGGTGTTGGAGGCGGAAGCTCAAGTGCGCCTGCCCACATTGTAGGTGAGGACACACATCCTGGTCCGCATAACCTTCCCCTTTTCCATGACTATGACAAAGCATTAGCCTATGCTAAAAAAGTTAATAAGCCTCTTTTTATTGATTTTACAGGAAAGGCATGTGTAAACTGCCGTAAAATGGAAGGCAATGTATGGGGGAAACCGGGTGTTATCGAAGTTCTCCGTAACGAGGTGGTGATCGTTTCCTTGTATGTCGATGACAAAACAGAACTACCAAAGGAAGAACACGAGACTGTTGAATACGCTCCCGGGAAGTTTAAAAACATCACTCAAGTAGGTCACAAATGGTCTTATTTTCAGGCAAGTAAATACAAGAAAAACACACAGCCTTATTACATTATGATCGGTCCAAATGGAGAGGACTTAAGTAATGGCGGCGCCGATTATGAGCACCATGGCTCTGCGGACTTGTTTAAGAAATGGCTGGATGAAGGCATGACCGCATACGGAAAAGCAGGTTCTAATTAACAAACATCGACTCACGTCATGAAGCTTTGTATTGCGGAAAAACCAAGTGTAGCAAAAGATTTAGCCAATATCCTTGGTGCAGACACACGACATGATGGGTATTTTGAAGGAAATGGATACCTCGTTTCTTGGACCTTTGGACACTTATGCACCTTAAAAGAACCACAAGATTATAAAGACCATTGGAAGTATTGGAAGATTGAGGATTTACCCATTTTCCCAGAGCGATTTGGTATTAAAATCAAAAACAACCAAGGTATCCAAAAACAATTTGAGCTCATCACAAAACTCGTAGCGAAAGCCACAGAAGTCATCAATTGTGGGGATGCCGGCCAAGAGGGAGAGGTGATCCAACGCTGGGTGCTTCTTAAAGCAAACTGTCAGGTACCTGTTAAAAGACTTTGGATTTCTTCCTTGACTGAAGAGGCGATTAAAAATGGTTTCAAGAATCTTCAGAATGCCTCTAAATATGACAACCTATTTGCAGCTGGAAATTCTCGTGCGATCGGAGATTGGGTTTTAGGGATTAACGGCACGCGTTTGTACACCAAAAAATTCGGTAAAGACAAGACAACCTTGTCCGTTGGCCGTGTTCAAACGCCAACTCTAGCTATGATTGTAAATAGACATCATGAAATCAGCAGCTTCAAAGTTGAACACTTTTGGGAATTAAAAACAAATTATCGAGATACCGAATTCATATGCCAAATCAAACGTCTAAACAGCAAAAAACGCGCAGAGGAAGGCATTGCATATATGACCGACAAGCTCTTTGAAATAGTTTCCTATGAACAAAAAGAAGGAAAGGAAAATAATCCTAGGCTGTACGACCTCACAGCTATTCAGGTAGATGCGAACAAAAAATTTGGTTATACCGCTGATGAGACACTAAAAACAGTGCAAAGCCTTTATGAAAAGAAGCTGGTAACTTATCCAAGAGTTGATACCACTTACCTTTCTGAGGACCTACATCCCAAAATGCCACAGGTCTTAAAAAACCTCCAGCAGTATGAAGTATTAATAGAACCAATATTGAAAAAACCAATTGCAAAAAGTAAAACCATATTTGACGACAAAAAAATAACAGATCACCACGCAATTATCCCAACGGGAGTAAATGGTCAAGGGCTTTCTGGATTCGAAGAAAAGATATACGATCTCATTTGCAGAAGATTCATTGCCGTATTCTACCCCCCTTGTAAGGTCTCCAATACCACCGTACTAGGGAAAGTAGAGAAGTTAGAATTCAAAACCTCTGGTAAACAAATAATTCATCCCGGTTGGCGAATTGTGTATTCAGAAACAAAGCAAAGCGAAGAGAATTCAAATCAAAAAGAAACAACAAAAGATGTCGTACTCCCTAATTTTGAAAAAGGAGAGCAAGGGCCCCACCAACCATTCATACATGAGGGTAAAACAAGTCCGCCCAAATACTTCACAGAAGCTTCTTTGCTAAGAAGCATGGAATCCGCAGGGAAGTTTGTTGAAGATGAAGAAATGAGGGATCTAATGAAAGAAAATGGTATCGGTAGACCCTCAACACGTGCCAATATCATCGAGACCCTATTTCGTAGAAAATATATTGAACGCAAAAAGAAAAACCTTCATGCCACTACGCTTGGAATACAGTTGATTGGTACCATTAAAAATGAGCTACTAAAAAGTCCTGAATTAACTGGGCAATGGGAATATAAATTAAGGCAAATAGAAAAAGGCACATACAGTCCACAAGAATTCAAGCAAGAATTATTTCAGATGATTCGAAAGCTCACGGATGAAGTGATTTTTGAGTCCTAAAGCGGAGCGTAGTGATATACTGTATTATTATTAGAGTAATCCTCATAAACAAAAACCTTAGAGGACAGTGAAATAATACGGATGAGTTTTCCTTCACCAAGGTAACTCTGTCTTATGATTTGCTTATTAAATTCCCCACCCAAAGCATATTCCCATGTCCATTTACCTTGAATAGTATCATTCTCAGAAATATTAGATGATAGAATTAAAGGAGCATGATTTGAAATTCTTGTAAACGTAGAATCAGTTCCATCTATGGCGAAGCTAATGTGATCGAAAACCTCAAATTCTAAACCTTCAGCATCTATTGCTTTCACACAACGCCAGGTGGTTCCCATTAAACGTTTTTCTGGAGATTTAAAGGTTATAAACGGCCGTTCATATTTACCGCATGACAATAGTAAAATAAGGACAGAAAGCGATAGAACTATTTTCATAATATTTGTTTTTGCATCGTAAATATAAGAAATCACATTCTTTTTGGGGAATGAATCCCAAATATTTCAAGACTTTTTTGAATTACATTCGCAACAGATTGACTTAAAACCAATCGATTAGACCTTATAGAATCATCTGTTTCAGGTAGTATCTTGACATTTTGATAGAACTGATTATAGAGCTTGACCAAATCATAGCAATATGCTGAAATCGTAGAAGGTGTATAGGATTTAGCAGCATCATCTATCGCTATTGAAAATCTAGCGAGCAGCTTAATCACCTCTTTTTCACTTTTAATGAGTACTATGTTTTCAGAAACCTGCGCACTAAAACCACCCGCTTTTTTCAATAAAGAGCAGATTCTAGCAAAAGTGTATTGTATAAAGGGGCCCGTATTTCCATTCAAATCAATGGACTCTTGAGGATTAAACATCATTCTTTTCTTAGGATCAACCTTTAAAAGGTAATACTTCAAGCCTGACATACCAATTTGGTGGTATAATAAATCTTTTTCTTCGGAAGACATGTCGTCAAGATGTCCACGTTCTTGTGTCATCACGCGAGCCGCATCAATAATATCAGCCATGAGGTCATCCGCATCGACAACAGTGCCTTCTCTAGACTTCATCTTTCCTGTAGGTAAATCAACCATTCCATAGGAAAGGTGGTGGCAATTATCTGCCCAAGCATAGCCAAGCTTTTTAAGAATGAGGAATAATACCTTAAAATGATAATCTTGCTCATTACCTACAGTATAAACCATACCGTCTATTTCTGGAAAATCCTTAAAGCGATCGATCGCAGTTCCAATATCCTGAGTCATATAAACCGCAGTTCCATCTGAACGTAGGACTAATTTCTCATCTAAACCATCATCAGTCAGGTCAATCCAAACTGAGCCATCCTCTTTTTTATAAAACACTTTTTTCTGCAAACCTTCCTGAACAACATCCTTACCCAATGCATACGTATCTGATTCATAATAGAGCTTATCAAAAGACACCCCCATTGTTTCATAAGTGCGCTCAAAGCCCTTATAAACCCAACCATTCATGGTGCTCCAAAGTAAATAGACCTGAGGGTCTCTGGCCTCCCATTTAATCAGCATATCCTTTGCCTCTTTCATCAAAGGAGAATGAGACTTGGCGAGCTCTTTTAATTTTGCATCTATATCTACTTTTTGTTCTTCTTTTTTTCCCGCACGTGCAGTCTGAAGTTTTTCTACCTCTTCTTGGATTTGGGGTGCAATAGTCCCCGCAGACCAAGCATCAAGAATCGAAGCTGCCTCTTTATTGAGATGTTGATCGAAGGCAACATAAAACTTACCTACAAGTTTATCGCCCTTCAAACCGGTATTGTCAGGTGTCTGTCTCTCGCCTTTGTCATTCAAAGGAGAAAATTTCTCCCAAGCAATCATACTTTTACAAATATGAATTCCACGGTCATTGATAATTTGTGTACGAATAACGGAATGTCCATTTGCTTCTAGAATGGATGACACCGCGTCGCCCAAGAAAATGTTTCGCAAATGACCCAAATGCAATGGTTTATTGGTGTTAGGGGAGGAATACTCAACCATCACAAGCGGTTTAGATTTTGGCTCAGCAAGCCCAAATCCTTCTTGCGAACAACCCGTAAGCTGTTTCAACCAATAAGAATCTTTCAGACTTAGATTTAAAAAACCTTTTAAGGCTTCATAGCTCTGTATCTCGTCCAATTGCTCCTCCAAAAAGGCTCCGATTTTATTACCCGCTGCCTCTGGATTACATTTTAGGAGTTTCACAAAAGGGAAAACGACTAGCGTCAAATCACCATCAACATCCTTTCGGGTTGGTTGAAATTGAATCATACTTTCAGAAACTTCCATGCCAAATAAAGCGGCACTGTGCTCTAGTAATAAACTTTTAATCTTTTGCTCCATAGTCAGGGTCCTGCATTGCATCACAAGACTGCGCAAATTTAAAGATTTACCTCTAATCGAGCATTTTATTTTAAGAAGTCTTTGAAAATACTATATTTGCGGCCAACGGGGATGTAGCTCAGTTGGCTAGAGTGCTTGACTGGCAGTCAAGAGGTCGTGGGTTCGACTCCCATCTTCTCCACATTTAAAGTACCCATAAACAAAAGTGTTTGTGGGTTTTTTAATTCCTTCAAGATTTTCAAACAAAAAAAGGATTCTGTCACTAGGAATATTTCTCTAAGTTCTTGGAACCTCTAATTTTATGTTCATTCAATCTTCTTATCTTCGCGGGATTATTATATCATATAAACTACCAAGATGAAAAAATTAATAAGTCTAGCGTTTATGGCAACAATCGCTATCTCGTGTGCTGAATCCCCGAAAGAAAATACTTCAACAAAAGAAGGTGATCCATTGAGTGGTACATTCACATCGCTCGATAGTAAAGCTGAAACATTATTTAGAAATATGAATCTATTTGCGAAAGCCGATTTCTCCTATGTAAACGAACTTGTAACTGAGGACTTTACTCTACAAACAGCTGGAGATACGGCCGTAGCTGCTACAGGCCCTGAAGAAGCAATTGCTTATTGGAACAATATTCATGGTATTTATGAAAACATTTCATTCGCAGAAGGTAGACTTCAAACTTTTGAATTGAATAATGGTGAAATATGGTCTGCATACTTCGGTGAACTATACGCAATTGGGAAATTTTCAAAAGAAAAATATGCCATTCCATTGCATGTTTGGATACAGTGGAAAAAGGACAAAATCATTCGCCAAGTTGACATGTTGGATTCCAAATTTATTACTACGGAATTAGAAGCAAAAGAAAATAGTTAGAAGTTTATAGATGAATAATTAACTCCCCGAAGTATTGTCTTTTATTAAAAGCATAGAACCAAGTGGGTTCTAATTTTATAAAAACAACTTTTTTATCAGAGCCACTTTCAAGTGGCTTTTTTGTTTCTAAGAAATTTTAGCAACAAACCATAATGGTTATTTGTACCTTTCGATTTATGCGAACTTTATTTATTGCCTTAACACTTCTTATATTGATAGGTAATTCATTTACCCTTCGTTCGCAAGATTTTCATTCGGATTTAGACATTGATTGTGACACAGCACAATTGCATTTAAGCGATTACTTAGAATCTTTGCCGCATTACGAAATAAGCATGGGTAAAAAGAAAAGCCTACAGACCAAAGACCAAAAACTAAAGTTGGCATTTTATGTTGCTTTATTGCACTATCCAGAATTACATGATAAGAAGATGTCGCTGCGGTTAAAATCAATTTCGAGCACGATGCAAGCGCAACCTCATCCGAATTTCATTTTGAAAAGAAAAAGTCAAAGAGCCTATAAAATAAATATCAATGACAACCCTGATTATACAGGCATCTACTATAGAGACTTAAGTTTTAATGCCCTAGTAGGTTGGCTCGGCCATGAGTTCGCCCATGTACTTGAGTATTCAAAAATGAATAACAGAGAACTATTAGGCTTTATAAGCTCCTATGTTTTTGATAAAAGAACAATGCGAAAAACGGAACGAACTGCGGACCGGGAAACCATTAAACGCGGGCTCGGCAATCAATTGTTGGACGGTGCCCACTTTTTTCATCGAAGCAAAAAAGTATCCAAACGCTATCGAGAAAAGAACAAGAAATATTACCTCTCCGAAGAAGAGATCATCGCCGATATCAAAAAAAACTGCGATTAGGCGATCAATACCTTACCACTACACGCTTTTTGAGCGTGCCCTTCTCCCCTTCTCCAGTAAGAATGTACAAACCATTGGATAGTGAACTTACATCAATAAGCTGTGGAGAATTCTGAACGCTGATTTTTTGAATCACCTTTCCTTCAGTATTACTCAATATCAGCTCATGCATACCAACGCTTTGTGGCCACATCACCACGAATTGATTTTGTGCTGGATTTGGGTAGCACCACCATTCTGTTTGAAGCTCCTGAATACTTGCATCATTGTAATACACGAAAGGCTCCGTCAAGAAATCACAACCCAAGCTGTCATAAATATAGGCTACATAATCCCCATTTTCTTCAGGTTGATGGTCGAAGGTTGTAGCACCGTTAATTTCCATACCATCCAGATACCATTGCACACCATATCCTTGAGGTAAATTAGGTACGTATATATTTTCAGCGGCATCTATTTCAATTTCAAAACTCAATGTTGAATCACAATAAATCACATAAACAGAATCCGATGAAGCGCTACATCCTAAGGGACTATACGCTGTTACATAATAATATCCCGTCTGATCTATAGATTCCATAGAATCTGTGTGACCCGTCCAAAAAGCACTGTCTATAGACCATTGCAGAATATATTGTGAAGAGTCCGTAGCAATGGTGTAGGCTGTTGAATCGTAAATAACATTCGGAATCCCAGGTGCAGCACCAACCACAATCGTATCTAAACTCTGCACAGAAGGAACCGGGAAAATCTGTTGGTAATTAATTGTGTAAGCTACATCAGCATAAGAACCAGCACCACAACTAGTGCAACTTGTAAAGTTCATATTGTGTGTTCCACATTCATCATCTCCACCATAAGTAATCTCAGCAGCATTGGTTTGCGCAGCCGTTTCATCTGCATCCATAACCCGAATTTGGTAGGCCTTGGTTGGATCCATATTGATGTTAACAGACCAGGTTATAGGTCCATTGTTATTGTATTCGTAATTGGATTGATAAATGAGGTTTCCGTCCTCAAAAAGCTGAAAATAGGGATCAGGATTGTTTCCATTTAGGGGCTCCCATCCCCAAGGTTGTCCGAGCCAATTCTCACTTACGTTTAAAACCCTTACCTCTGTAAGCGTATAATTATCTAGTGTATCAAGATTGGTATAACCAGAATATTGAACAGGATAACTACCCGCTTGTGTATAGGTTTGTATCTCCGGATTTTCAAGGTTGCTCATGACGCCATTCCCAAAATCCCATTCATAGTAAAATAGACCTGGATTATTATTGGTAAAACTTACCTCTAGAGGCAAACAACCAAGAGGAGGGTTTGAATTGAAACCCGAATTACCAACGGCTGGCGTTTGGATCTCCAAGGTAATAAAGAAGGGAACAGGAATATTGTCTATATTTTGACCAGAAGCAGTGACATCTACTAAAATACTTACCTCAACCTCATAGACACCTGCTAGAAGCGGTGTGCCATAGACATTGATGCAACCATACACATTACTTTGTGGATTGTAATTACAGCCATTTGCAACATTGTTACAAACCCATGTGAGTCCTACCGGTAATGCGATACTGACAATCTCAAAATTATTAATGGTCGCTCCACTCGTATCAATTGGCATGACGAAGGTGATGTCTTCAGAATAAGATTGCCCTGTATAGCCAATTGGAAGAGGGTCAGGATAGATACCTGCTTGGGTATAACTATTGTCTACAGTGCACTGGGAATAAGCGGATGTAAGAGATGTCAACGAAAAGAAAACAAGAAATAGAAAGAAATATGGTTTCATAATTAAGCTAGTTTATCGAATAGAGTTATCACATTCGGCTCTCAAATATAATTGTATTTATTTTAAGGTTTTCAACAATTGTTCATAACCCCTGTTTATAAAGTGTTGATAAATAGACTATTGAACTTTAATAACTATGATTTCATTTTCTTGCTAAACCGATTAAGATTACGTTATTTTAAAGAACCAAACAAGGGATAAAAGGTTTGTCAACGGACAAAATTCTCCCGATAAGATTCTAGCTAATCGTATTAAGAAGGGAATTGAACAAAGCGAATAAAGTTCAATACTGAGAAGGGTTTACCCTCAGAATTTATACAAAGCAATTGATTATGTGAAAACAGAAATCAAAAGAAGTTTTATCTACGGAACAATGCGAAAGTATTCGTTCTAAGCGTATAAAATATATCGACAATCAATCGCGTGAAAATCGGCATACGGCATACGAATCAACACAAGTAAGAAAGGCCCTGGGGTCTGAAGACAATGTTGATTGGAAGATTAGAAATATTATTTAGAGCCCTCGGGCAATAAATATTAAGGAAACCACAATAACAGTAGTTTGGCGATACTTGTTGTTCGCAACATGATTGAAAGCGGGATGCAATCTTCACAGAATGCAGTCCGCTTTACTGTTTTAGGCCATCCTAGACGTTCTATGTATATTTTTAATATCTTAAAATTTTATAAAAAAATCGTCTTATTTCTGGGATTATGCAACTAAAAAAATCTTTGGATTCTCATGCTTGGCCAGCTCCGAGCTCTTCAGTATTCTCGTGGTATTTGTATATTCGCACTCATTTCACCCCTATTCGTGTGATGTTTTTTGCAGTTTATAAATACTATTGCCTAAAAAATGAAAAATTTCTTACTCTTATTGGCCATTACTTTTGGTCTAAATCAAGCAACACATTCACAGATAACTTGTCTTCCCAATGGAATCACGCTAAGCAATCAATCTGTAGCTACTAATTTTGCTGCTAATTATCCGGGGTGTACCGTTATACAAGGCGATGTTCTTTTAGGCGGAGCTATAAATTTCATTGGTATGGAGCAGGTTGTTGAAATCCAAGGGGATATAAGGTGCGGTGGAGACGGTGAATGCAATGGTAGCAATGGTCAAGCTCATGAGGACTTTAAAGGCTTAGAAAATGTGGTATCGTTAGGTGGTATTATTTTGGAAGAACATGGTTTCTCTTTTACTGGTTTGGAAAGCCTTGAAACGATAACGGGAAACCTTAGACTTAACGAATGTGGTTTTACAAACTTTGAACCTCTTTATGAATTAAGTCAAATCGGGGGCGATTTATACTCATCAGAAACTAATTTTCAAAGTTTCTCGGGACTTAATAATTTAACAACAGTTGGAGGCGACTTTCATATAGATGAAAATCTAACACTCGAAAACAGTCAATTTATAGCTTCATTAAATGCTATTGGGGGGAGTCTTTATTTAGATGAATGTGAATCGCTTGAAAATTTAAATGGATTTTCGGGACTAACATCAATTGGAACCCATTTAACCGTAGATGACTGCGCTGTTCTGTCTTCATTAGATGGTCTTGATAATATAAGTGAAATGAATGGCGAACTAATTTTGAATTCAAATAATATACTCGTTGATATTTCAGGAATTGCAAACCTAGCGCCACAGGGTATTTCGTTTCTAAAGTTGCGAAATAACCCACTTCTATCCTATTGTGCCGTTGCAAGTGTCTGCAGTCACCTTTTAGCAAACGGAAATCATGAAATTGACCTTAATGTCTCTGGATGCAATGATGCGACTGAGATTACCGAGGAATGTCTTTCGGCCAATATCATGACTCTAGCTCACGAAAATTTCAAGTTGATCAATACTTCTTCGGAAAGCTATTTATACCTTTCGAATCCTGGAGCAATAGAATTTATTATACGAGATGGATTGGGTAAGATTCACCAAAAATCATGTGCAATGAACAAGGTTTCTATTGAAAACTTATCTTCGGGGATTTATTTTTTGAACGTAACGAATAGTGCTATAAAATATAAGTTCTATAAGCATTAGAAATTTAGCTATCTCGCGAAAATTAAATTGAAGTCTCTAATTCGAACCATTGTGCGACGCTACTGCTTCACGACCTTGAAAGCTGAACCTTCTAAATGAAGGTAGAATATATTTCGTGATAAACTCCCCAAATTTATTACTGACGATGCGTTCAAGAGCTCTCCACAAACGGAAAGTTTTCCATCGATACTATAGACCTTATAAGCAGCTGGATAAATTAGATCTCCTTTTAAGGTGATTGTACCATTGGTCGGATTTGGATAAATGGAAACATGTTCATTATTTAATAATAAATTCGAAGCAAACGCCTCACAATTTACGACAGCGGACAAATAATCGTAGCGGCTCTGAATAAATGATTTTAAGCCAAGCAATGCGCCACCGCCACCACCAAGATTTGATTCAATATTAGTCTCAAAATCACTATTACTGTACATTTTATTATTGTCGGCATAGACGTAATCCTGAATCAAACTTTTTAAATCATCAATAACAGGATTTAAGTAGGTCGGGTTAAAAACAGTATTTAATAAAAGACAAATTTCAGAAGTATATTGAGACATAAAGTTTGTATTGTCAAATACACGCTCTAAAAGAGGCCTTGAACCTTGATAAAAATCAATAGGTAGTGAAGTCATAGGATTCTGAACCCCAAATGCATAGGAACCAAAAGTTTCATTTCCATCCCATTTGATCCACTCCCATTGGTCTGTTGTCATGTTGTGATAGATGTAATAATTCCTGGCAGACAAGGTATAGGTATCCAAATTGCTAAATAGGTTGTTAAAGGCAACCGAGCTCAAAAATGGACCTAGGTCCAGACGAGCTGGTAAACCACTTTCAAATTCTGAATCTGATGAACTATTGAGGAAATAGATAAAATCAATAAGATCGGACCAGTCATTAACCTCTTCATTTTTTTTCAGAACATATGACGATTCATATGCCGACTGAGCCAAACCGAGATAATCCAAACTAGCCTCACCATCTCCAACGCCAAAATTAGAACCCGCCTTAAATAAATTACCACCATCATCACCGATACACCAATCCAAGAATTGATCATCAATTTGTTCAATCATGGTATAAAAACCCCAAGAAACCCCATTGTAATTTATACTTGCATAATTTGCTCTTGGCGCTGCGACTCCTCTGTCTTTGCATAAATTAAAAAATAACTTTTCTCTCATGAATGTTGGGTCTTTAAAACCATTGCTGAAATTCAGCTTCTTCAAGCCATCATAATCCTGCCCGGTAATGAATTTGTTAAAATCAATCTTGAAAGACTTTTTATCACCGGGGTGATTACCACTAGAATTTCCTTTAAGCCTCACCCCCACACTATCAAAAGAATAAGTTCCGGTTAAATCTGTTAGTGTCAAATTTGCTGGAATATAGACTGAGCCATTCGCATCGATATTTTCATAATTAAATTCAAGTTGCTCCCAAAAATCACTCATGGGAAAATCAAGATTAATTTGAACTACTTGATCAACAGAGAATAAATTAGCTCCCTCTATTTGGGAAAAAGTAGGGATTGATTGAAATACGACTAAGAACAGGATAAAATTAAGTTTGGTTTTCATGTTAAGCGTTTAATTATTAATTAAATCTATTTAAAAAGAATATTCAAATATTAGACGTTAATAGTTAAAGTTTCCTTCCCGAAAATTAAAGGTGAGCATAAAAATATAACTAGACCTAGCTTATAGCTCCGATTATAGCGTTATCAATTGAAAAACGTTAAATTCGTTTGTCAATATTATTTTTCATGAAATCATTTATCCTCCTTCTTAGTTTTATTCCACTTTTAGCCTTTACACAACCTGATTATACCATTCTTACGAATAATGGCGCCCACCCTGGAAACCTGTTTTTTCAGGTCGGTGGCCCCCCTAGCAAACCGGTAAACATCGTAGACTCATCTGGAATACTAATATACTCGGAGGATTTCGGCATGAAAGGATGGGCATGGAAGGTGAACTCAAATAATAAAATCACCTATTTCGATAGACTCTCGAAAGGATGGTTCGTAATGGATTCCTTGGAAAACGTAGTAGACACAGTATACTGTCAGAATGGATATATCGCGGATAATCATGACTTCATCGCACTTGAGAATGGCAACTACATCTTGTTTGCTTATGACCAACGAGACTATGCCACAGACACCATTTCACCTGATGGAACCCCAGAAGAAACTGTTATTGGCCTTGTCATTCAAGAGCTTGATTCAGAGCATAATGTTGTTTTTGAATGGCTTAGCTGGGATCATTTTTATATGTCAAACTATTCTCAAATCAACTATAACAATACATATATTGATTTTCTTCATTGCAATGCTATTGATATCGATGAAGATGGCCACCTTCTTATATCAAACAGAACTATTTCCGAGATCACTAAAATACATAGAACTACAGGGGATGTCATTTGGAGATTTGGCGGAGATCAAAGTGATTTCACATTTACAAATGATTATCCATTTTCGAATCAACATTGTATCAAAAGTCTGGGGAACAACCATTATATATTATATGACAACGGTAATTTGAGCGACGTTTATACCGGTGGAATTCGAAGATCTAGAGGTGTAGAATACGCGTTGAATTTATCAGATTATACCGCAACAAAAGTATGGGATTTCGTCCATCCAGACTCTTTGTTTACCCCCTCCATTGGAAGTATTCAGCGATTAGACAATGGGAATACACTCATCAATTTTGGAAACAATCAATTAGCTGACAGGGGTTCGATCATCACCGAAGTAAATTCTAATAATGAAGTCGTTTTTGAAATGGAATTTGATTTTGGACAGAATATTTATTGTGCAAATAAAACCAATTGGAATTTTTATAACGAGCCCGTAGCTCATATGAATGAATCTAATCTTGAAGAGGCGTTTTTCTCGCTTTATCCTAATCCTTCAGAGGAAGATGTTTTTATTAAACTCATTGAAACCCATAAGGGAAGTCTAAAAGTTGAAATCATCAACAGCAGAGGTGATCTTGTATTAGAAAAAGAAATAACCAACTCAAGCATTCAAGCAAATATTCAAATCACGCATGGACTGCCGACTGGAAATTACATGTTAAAAATTTCTTCTGATCAAAGAACCGCTTTTAAAAAGCTAAGCGTAATCAAATAACGATTTTATTTACTTGGTAGAAAGACTTCTGCCATCATGCATCTCGCACTACCACCACCACAAGACTCGATGGTATCAAGACTGCTATGTATTATCGGATTATAATTTTCGATCTGTTTAATTTGGGCAGATGTAAGGCTCGCATATGCAGAAGAAGACATAACCAAATACGGCTGGTCTCCTAAGACCTGAAGCATATTTCCTGCAAACCTATGCTTTTGCTCCTCCGTAATCTCTATAATCTCCTTTCCAGTTGATTTAAAAGAGGCTTCGACCAAAAGCCTTTCTTGTTTATCATCGATCGTATCCATGCAGACCACAGCATATTTATCCGCAATGCACATCATCACATTGGTATGGTAAATTGGCATGCGTTGGTTGCCTACATTTTGATTTGAAACAAAACTCACCGATTCGTAATCAAAAGTTTCACAGAATTTATCTAAAGCTGATTTTTGAGTCCTCAATGATAACGCGGCATAACATATTTTATGTTCCCTATCCAAAAGCATACTTCCAGTGCCCTCCAAGAATATATGGTCAGCTTCAAAACTTGTGAAATCAACGACATCAGTAATTAGAAGGTTTTTCTCTGAAGATAATAATTCCATTATATCCATTCTTCGCTCCGTACGTCTGTTCACGGCATACATTGGATATAACGCAACGCGTCCATCATGATGAAAGGATACCCAATTGTTAGGAAAAATAGAATCTGGAGTGTCTGGATACAATGTATCCTGAACTACAGTAACTTCTATTCCTTTCGCTCTTAATTTTTTTACAAAGGTTGAAAACTCAGATAACGCTCGGGCTTGAACCTCATCCTTTGAAATACTATCTAGATGCTTTTGATAATAATTATTGACTGCAGTTTCCTCATTGTAACGAAAAGCAATGGGTTCAATCATTAGTAAATGGTTTGTCAATTGACTCATAGTCTAGATAAAGGCAAGGTTGAACATCGGAGTAATCCACCCATTTTAGAGACCTCCTTATAGGCGACGCCTTCTACGGTTAAACCATGATCTGTAAAGAATTGATTAACCTTTGTGAATTCATTTTGAGAAACGACCACATTTGGTCCTAATGAGAAAATATTCGAATTCATTCCGTACATCTCTTCAGCCGAGAGGAACAAGCAATTTTCTTTTCCAAAACGACTTACAAGCATTTCAAAATCTGCTTTGTTTTTAAATCCACTCTCACAAATCAATGCCAAATTATTGCCAACAGGCTGAAAACAGCAATCTAAATGAAGGGCATTTTCTTTTGGTAAATGATCTGATTTTGCCAATTCAAAACCAACAACTTCCTTATTTGGAAAATATTCCTTCAAAAATTGTAAACCATCGATATTGGTGCGTGCCACTTTATATTTTTCAAAATCTTCAGCTTCAGAATAGCCAACATAAATGGTCTCTTGGCATAGCATGACATCCCCTCCCTCTATGCGTGCTGATTCGGGAAAACGGATAATCTTTGAAGGATCAATTTGATTCAAAACCAATGAAAGTGCCTCCACTTCTTTGGCGCGATCTTTAATGATATTTGGAATGAAAAAGACATCATCAATGACAAATGCGATATCTCTGGAAAAAATCTGATTGAGCCCAAGAATGTTATCAGGTCGAAATACTTTAACCTTGTAACGTTCGAAAAGAGCGGCTACAGCCTCCATTTCTTGAACCAAATCAAGTTCTGTTGGAAAAGTTCCATTCTGAACGTGTTCAAGAGATTTAGGGTCATAGCATTCTTCCTCAGTGGGTGTGCCACCAAAATCAAAAGCGATTCCTAAAACGACAGCTTGAAGCGTTCCTGTTTCATTTTGAACATGAAGTTTTTGATATGGCATAAATTCTAATATTTATCGAACGAAACTAATCAAATTTTATTTAGTTCATTCATATTTTTAAATCAAAATTTCGCTTTAAAAAACATCATATATTGCAGTCAATTGCATTGTTTTGTACCTTTCACAAAAAATAACTAAATCTGATTAATCCTTTTTATGAGCCTATTTTTCAAGTATCTTCAAATAAGCCTTCATTATACCCTTACTCTTTTATTCGTTATTTCCTACTCGGTAAATTTTCATTCACAAAATTCATTTTCCGGTGAATTGACTTACCGTATTACTAAAATTAATGCAAACGAGCTACAGGCTGGTTTTCCAAATAACGATATTCCCGCCGAAGAAAAGATGATCATATATGCAAAGGATTCACTGCTGAAAATCGTTCATTTTAATTCTGTAAATGGCATACAAGAGAGCCTTCAGCATTTGAGACTCCAAAAAAAAATACTACTCATAACTGTTGACAGTATTCAATACGCTATTCAGCTCCCAAAAGAATCAGCCTCAGTAGGTGGTGACACGTCATATCACCTTAAAAAGAAATGTTTTCCTCGCCGACGTATTGGAGGCGTAAAGGGAAAACCGATGGCTTTAACCCATCCTATGCTTAAAAATAGTCTTCAGATTTGGTATGCACCAAAAATAGAATCATCGTACAATGCACCGTATCCGGAAATTCCGGGCTTGGCATTAAGGTATTATATCGTTTCTGAAAAAGGATTATTCCTGTATGAATTAGAAAATTTTAAGCGCTATGATCCCCCGCTAGCCTTATTTAAGGTCCCTAAAGATGCAACCGTACTGCCGCTTCATGAATTCCTGGAAATACTTAAAGACACCGAGTAACAAAGACAATATTTCACGCTTTATAATGAACACTTGAGTGTTCATACAAATGGGAGATTAGTTCAATCTCTGAGACAGTTAAGCTTATATTCGTTAAATAGCACAAAATGAATGGATGAAAACGAATTTATACCAGTAGATAATAAGAAAGCTAAAAAAAGCCCTTCTAAAAAGTCTAGTAGCGAAAAAAAGAAATCAAGCCCCTCAAAAAAAAGTAGTTCCTTCTTCTCAAAAATTGACAAGAAAAGAGTCTCGGCTATTCTTGGGTCGTTTTTGCTTTTGTTTTCCATCTTCCTTTTCTTGGCTTGTATTTCCTATTTTTTTACATGGCAAACTGATCAAGATAAAATCATCAATTCTTCATTCTTTGATTTTATCTTCAATCAACCTCAAGTTGAGGTAATCAATTGGCTTGGAAAATTTGGCGCGTGGATGTCACATTTTTTAATCTATGACTTATTTGGAATTACTTCAATCGGTATTTGTTTCCTGATGTTCTTATCTGGATTTAAAATACTATTTAAAACATCTTTTCTTCCTATCGGAAAATCATTTAGCACCACCATATTATTCATGCTTTGGGGATCTCTTTTCCTTGCCTTTTTCGCACATGAAATCCACTTGCTAGGCGGGACTTTTGGTTATTATGCCAATCTATGGCTTCTTCAAACTTTCGGTTCAATTGGTACGTTTTGTTTAGATATCTTACTGCTATTCATTATCACCACGGTATTATTCAACCCCAATTACAAAGCAATATTCGCTTCCCTTTTTCCAAAAAAACAAGATGTTGAGAATGCTGATCTTTCGGAAAATAAAGAAAGTAATTCAGAGGAGAACATGCTTATCATCAATCCTATTAAAGAGGAGGAGATTCAAGAGGACATTATCTCTAAAGCAGTTGATTTCACAGAAAACAAGCAGGAGGAAGGTACACCAGCATTGAAGCATGATTTAGGCACGTCAGCAAATGATGATGATGATGATGATGATGATGATGAAAAAGAAAAAGATGCCCATGAATTGGTGACAGAAAAAAGTACAGAAGATGCACCTGCAATAGAAGACGAATTCGAAATTAAAATTGCAGAAGAGGAGGCAATGGTCGATGAAAGTAAATTGGGTGAACAGACTTTGGCTGAAAAATTAGTTGAAGAGCATGGAGAATACGATCCTACTGCAGATCTTGAAGGCTATCTACTTCCGTCTGTAGAATTATTAAAAGACTATGGTACAGGAGGTGTTTCTGTTAATAAGGAAGAACTAGAAACAAACAAAGACAGGATTATCGAAACACTGTCCAACTACAAAATAGAAATTTCGAAGATAAAAGCAACAGTTGGCCCCACTGTGACGCTCTATGAAATCATCCCAGCGCCAGGAGTGCGGATTTCGAAAATAAAGAATCTAGAGGACGATATTGCTTTAAGTTTAAGTGCGCTTGGCATAAGGATCATCGCCCCAATACCGGGAAAAGGAACGATTGGAATTGAGGTGCCAAACTCTAATCCAGACATGGTTAGCATGCGCACTTTAATTGCTTCAGAAAAATTCCAAAACCACGACGGTCAATTATCCGTGGTCATGGGGAAGACAATTACAAATGAGACCTATGTTTTTGACCTCACTAAATTACCTCATTTATTGGTCGCAGGAGCTACAGGACAAGGGAAATCCGTTGGACTCAATGCCATTCTGATTTCCATTCTATACAAGAAACACCCTTCCCAGGTGAAATTTGTTCTTGTAGATCCGAAAAAAGTGGAGCTTACATTATATAACAAAATAGAAAGACATTTTCTAGCCAAACTTCCTGGCGAAGAAGATGCGATTATCACAGATACTTCAAAGGTGGTAAACACTTTAAATTCGCTCTGTATAGAAATGGATAACCGATACGAACTTCTTAAAGAAGCTCAGGTTAGGACAATCAAGGAATACAATGAAAAGTTTATTAAAAGGAAATTAAATCCCGAAAAAGGCCACAAGTACCTGCCCTACATAGTCGTTCTCATTGATGAGTTTGCAGATCTGATTATGACTGCAGGGAAAGAAATTGAGCACCCAATTGCTAGGATTGCTCAGCTCGCAAGAGCCATTGGGATTCACCTAATAGTTGCAACACAGCGCCCCTCTGTGAACGTTATCACAGGGATGATTAAAGCAAACTTCCCAGCAAGAATAGCATTTAGGGTGCTGTCAAAAATTGATTCTAGAACGATACTCGATGGTTCAGGTGCAGACCAACTTATTGGTCGTGGAGATATGCTCATATCTACTGGTTCAGAAATGATTAGGCTTCAATGCGGTTTTGTAGACACCCCTGAAGTAGAAGAGATTTGTGAGTTTATAGGCAACCAACGTGCATACCCAGATGCCTTAATTCTCCCTGAATACGTTCCCGAAGGAGGTGAAGGGAAAGGCGATGTCGATATGGATGAAATGGATAGTATGTTCATAGATGCCGCGCGCATTGTAGTCATCAACCAGCAGGGTTCAGCCAGTTTACTTCAAAGAAAACTAAAATTAGGCTATAACAGAGCTGGTAGAATAGTAGACCAATTAGAGTCTCTGGGGATAATCGGTGCTTTTCAAGGCAGTAAAGCAAGAGATGTCCTTTATACAGACATTGACTCACTTGAAGAATTTTTGAAACTAAAAGGCTTACTATAAAATCAGTGAATCACCAAAGGCATTTCCACCTTTCCAAAATGAGGGATCAAAAACTCCGCATAAATTTTATTAGACAATAAAAGAAACTCATCTTCTTTAAGGTCACAGTGCATAGATAAGCTTCTGATCACATTGTCAGACCAGGCAACCCTATATGAAGACAACTGATCATTTAAATTAAAGTCATAGGGCTCAATCACGTCAGTTAAATTAAGTAAGCCATGCTTTCCAGATAGAACAAAAATTAAATCAGCCCCCCAATCCCTGGCAAAAGTCAACCAATTCTGAAAATCTTTAGAAAGATACATTTTACCCACCTCACATGGGGAAGAAGACTTTTCTTTTACACAGGCTACGAGTGCAATTTTTTTTTTCCTAATTGCCAAAGTACAGAGCATTTGCAACCATGAGCTTTCCATTTTCCCAAAAACCTCTGAACAAAGGATTGTCACAGAAATACACAATGTCTCCCTCACCAAAACGCTCAATTCCTAGAACCATAGCATCACCTTGATTTTCTTTAGCCAGAGAACCAACAAAACCAGAGACCTGCTTGGCATCTGAAGGCAACTTCAATATAGTTTCACCGTTTTTTAAACTAAAATTACTAGCTGATTGTCGAAGAGAGAAATAGCGATTATATCCATAAGCTAAAGGATGAGAATTCAACTCACATTTATAAATGGCACCTGTAATCATTGCGCTCAATTCCTCTCTATCCGTTGCTGAATAATCTTGTTCCAATTCACGAACCGTTAAATCAAACCCTTCGGTAAAATTATATGCCGCATCACCAAATACCATTAAACGCCCACCATTTTTAATCCATACTTTAAGCTGGCTAAGTTTCTCAGAATCAATAGATCCCTCAGGCAATAAAATCACATCTAAATCTTCAATCGTATTTTGACCCTTAAGATCCGAAACTCTAAACATTCTAAAAGGCATCTTCAATTCCTTTTCTAAAAAATGCCAAATTTCTCCCGTATTTAATGGCGACAAATCGCCTCCTGATAGGACTCCGACTTTGGGTAAGCCAAGCTCTTTATAGGATGAAGAACCAAAATCCTTACCCTTTGTCACGTAACCTGAAGCGACCGGCAGAATAGATATTTGAGCTTGACTCCCCGCCTTTAGAAGAATTTCATCAAAATTAGAAATATCCTGATTAATACCTCTTGGGATCACAAGTGTGCCCACTGGGAAAATTTGGTCATCAATTTGAAACTCCTTCTCAGCAACTTTTACAGCAATGTTTTGCGCAAGAATTGACTGTAAAAATGCAGCAGAATTCATGGAATTCCATGTACACAGATAGGCATAACAATTCGGGATTTCAACCTGATATAACTCCGTGTTTTCAATTAGTAATTTAATTTCGAGCGACCCCGTATAAGCAAATGCTTCCAAACCATAAGCATAAGGTAATGACCAAGCGGTGATATCATAAGTTAGAGAATCAGAAAGGTAAGTCTCGGGTTCAAAAAGAACATCAATTAGTGGGCCCTTTACCTGATTTGTAGAAACAACTAAATCATTAAATGAGTTGATGTTCACATCCTCTTCTTTTTGAGTGTTGAAGGACCATGCTTTAAACTTTTCCTCATTTACAACATGTCCAAACTCAATATCGTGGGCATTCAGCAGCTCTTTTAGCTTTTTAAGTTTATACGAATTTCCTCTCAAAATATAATAGTCATATTTATAATCCCTATTCAAATGAAAAGTCCTATAGTTTTCGAGTAGTTCTTTTTGATGGTTCAATGATACCTCAATTGTAGACAAGCCAGTAGTGATATGATGCTCAATACGGTCCCGAAGCGTTAAAGTGTCCCCTGAATTCGTTACAATACCTTTGCCCGCTCGCCCGCTTCCGGCTTGCTCATAAGTCATCCCTATTGCACCATTATACATAGGGTAAGTATCTCCATAGCTAGGGTAAAGAAGATCAAAAGTCTCCTTGGAGAAATACAACCAACCTTCCTTATCAAAATACTTCGCATGGTTCTTACCTATTCTTTCCTGAAATTCACGTTGCCAATCGGTAATGATTTCATGGAAGGGTTCCGCTGCAGGAGGGAAATAATAAGGTTCATTGTAGCCCTGCTCGTGAAAATCGACATGCACATGTGGCATCCATTGGTTATAAACCTTAATCCGCTGCTGACTCTCTACTTGCGTTAACCAAGCCCAATCTCTATTTAAATCAAACAAATAATGATTAAACCTTCCCCCCGGCCATGGTTCCTTATGCTCAATTGATAAAGGATCCACATTAAATAGACTAGATGCGTATTGTTTAAAGAAGTTAACATATCTGTCTCTTCCATCTGGGTTCAAACAAGGATCTATTATCACAATTGACTGATTAAGCCAATCGGACTTTTCAGTAAGTAACCTAAAAGCAGTCTCCATAGAGGCTTCAGTACCGGAACTTTCATTACCATGGACGTTATAGCTTAACCAAATAATAGGCAAGCTCAAAGACGTATCTCGCATTAGATGTCTTGTTTTAAGGTCATCTAGTTGACTAATGTTTTCTTTATTCCCAATAACAAAAAGAAAGAGCTTTCTTCCTTCATTTGTTTCACCGTATTTTTGAATTTTAGTTCTTTCAGGAAAAGAAAGGTGAAGCTTTTCATAATACGAAACCACCTCGTTGTGCCTAGAGAATTGACTGCCGATTTCATGCCCTAAAAAGGCTTTAATCGATTGGGGCTCTTGACTCAATAGATTAAAAGCTAGAGGCAAAAAAGCAAAGATAAGAATTCTATTCATGACAAAATTTTAATAAAAATAAGAAATAAACTTAGGAGCGGATTAAACGTCGAGCTGTTGCATTTCGACCAGGTTCGAATAAACTCCTTTTTTAGATATTAACTCCTTGTGGGTTCCTGATTCCGCTACAACACCATTTTCAAGGACTAAAATCATATCTGCTTTTTTGATTGTAGACAATCTGTGTGCAATAACAATCGAAGTTCTGTCCTTCATTAACACGTCAAGAGCTCCTTGAACGAGTTTTTCAGAAACTGAATCCAGTGCCGAAGTAGCCTCATCTAGTATGAGAATGGTCGGGTTTTTTAAGATTGCCCTAGCAATAGCTATTCTCTGTTTTTGCCCACCAGAAAGCTGAATACCACGGTCACCGACCTCTGTCATTAATCCATTGGGAAATGATTCAATAAACTCCCAGGCATTTGCTTTTTTTGCTGCTGAAATTACATCCACCTCCGAGCAAGATGGGTTTCCGAATTGAATGTTCTCAAAAATTGAACCTGAAAACAACAAAACATCTTGAGGGACGTATGCCATATTTGATCTCAAATAATTTAAATCAAAATCAGCTAAAGAAGTATTGTTCATTGTAATTTCACCGCTTGAAGCTCTATAGAAATTTAAGATCAAGCTTGCAATCGTTGTTTTACCCGAACCACTTGAGCCAACAATCGCTATTCTGTCATTCTTTGAAATTGAAAACGTAATATCATTTAAGACCTCAACATCTGCACGCTGTGCATAACAAAAATTAACATTACTAAATTCAATGGAGCCGTCAATACCCTCTTTCTTTTTTCCAGATTGAAGATTATTTTCATTATTTTCATTTAAGATACCCATCAAGTTCTCAATAGCCCCCATCGTTTTCTGAATATTAGCATATAAATCAGGCAAAGATCCAACGCTCGCTCCCATCATGATTGTAAATAAAACAAATTGATAAAAGCCTTCATTTGACAATTCAGGATGCGGACCTTGGGTCATCAGTAGACCCTGCCAAACAATAAAAACAATTGCTCCAAACAAGCAGAAAATAATAAATGAAACAAATAACCCACGCCAAATACCACTTTTGACATTGAGATTTCTTATTTCTTTCGTTTTTTCTCCATAATTTTTGATAGCAAATAACTCAAAAGTAAAGGCCTTAACATTGGAAATCCCGGATAAGGTCTCTTCGATAATTGAATTTGACTCAGCAGCATAGTCCTGAGCCTGTTTACTTAGTTTTCTGATAAACCTACCAAAAAACACTGCAAGTACGGCCATAACAGGAACGGTTCCAAGCATTATGAGCGCCAATTTCCAAGAAATCATAAAAAGGAATAGAACCCCTCCCAATATGATTATGACCTGGCGAAAAAATTCAGCAATCGTTGTTCTTAATGTTTCTTGTATTTGTGTTATGTCTGCAGAAACACGACTCGTTAGCTCCCCAACCTTATTCACATCAAAGAAATGCATTGGCATATATACCATACGTCTAAATGCACTATTACGCAGATCCCGCAAGGTGTTTTCTGTTACATTATTAAAAATAACAACCCTTACAAAAGAAAACAGCGCTTGAAATGCAAATAAAATAAATAGGGCAAAAGCAACATCTGTCGCATTTTCGAAAGTAAACAACTCAAAACTATCACTCGATACTGGCTGAGGTTCATTGGTCGTAGACCCTAATAGTTTTCCCATAAGGTAAGGGAAAAGCAGACCCGCCGAAGAGGAAAGAAAAAGGAAAATCCAACCTACAAAATACCACAACAGGTAGGGTTTGATAAAGTAAATTAGGGTAATCTTTGAATTGGTTCTATCCACCTGTTTCTTTAAATTTGCATCCGTTAAATCTCTTTTTTTACCATTACAAAAATAGTGCTTTCAATGACTATTGCTTTTTTTTTAAATATTTTTCTTCGTAAGATTTGTATTCTCTAAAAAATCCTTATCTTTGCCCACCTCAAATGAACATTAATTTGAATTTTAAGCAATGAAAAGAACGTTCCAACCTTCGTTAAGAAAAAGAAGAAATAAGCATGGATTTAGAAGTCGAATGGCTACTAAAAACGGAAGACGTGTACTTGCTACACGTAGAAAGAAAGGAAGAAAAAAATTAAGTGTCTCTGACGAAACACTTGCCAAGAGATAGTTTTCTCTTTATACAACTTTAACAAAGCCCTCATTGAGGGCTTTTTTTATATCCAAAAGTATAGCTGCAACCATTCAAGGATACTCTAAAACAGTTTTAATTTCGCTAGATAGCAAAAAAGCCCTTATAAAAGGGCTTTCAATTCAATAACGATATTAAATAATAAGCTACACTAAAACTTTAGGGGCTGCTGCTAATATAGACGAAGTAGTCTCGTCCTTAAAGGTTTCGAAATTTTCAACAAACTTAGAGGCTAACTTAGCGGCTGTGTCATCATAGGCAGATGAATTCTCCCAAGTTTGTTTAGGATTTAAGATGTCATCAGGGACATTTGGACAACTCGTAGGATAGGAAAGTTCAAATACAGGGAGGGTGTCAAATTTAGTAGCATCTAATTCTCCCTCCAAGGCTGCTGTGATCATCGCTCTCGTATAAGCAAGCTTTATACGGCTACCAACTCCATAGCTTCCTCCAGACCACCCTGTATTCACTAGCCATACCTTGGTCTCTGAATTAGAAAGCTTTTCACCTAATAATTCTGCATACTTCGCAGGATGTAAAGGTAGGAAAGCAGCACCAAAGCATGCCGAAAAAGTTGTTGTAGGCTCTGTAATACCCACCTCTGTCCCAGCCACTTTCGCAGTATAACCGGACATGAAATGATACATTGCTTGTGCTGTAGTCAACCTAGATATAGGAGGTAAAACACCAAAGGCATCAGCAGTCAAGAAAAATATGTTTTTTGGGGCACTTCCCGAGGAGGGGAGAACAATATTATCAATATGACCAATTGGATACGACACTCGTGTATTTTCAGTAATTGACCCATCCGTGTAATCTGGAGAGGAACTTTCATTTTCAAATCCTATATTTTCAAGAAGCGCTCCGAATTTAATGGCATCAAATATTTGAGGCTCTTTCTCACGAGTTAAATCAATTGTTTTTGCATAACATCCCCCTTCGAAATTAAATACGGTTTCATTACTCCAACCATGCTCATCATCACCGATCAATGCTCTATTGGGATCTGAAGAAAGTGTCGTTTTACCCGTTCCGGATAGACCAAAAAATATTGCCGTATCTCCTTTCTTTCCAATGTTTGCAGAACAATGCATGGAAAGCACATTACGGTCGTGAGGTAAAATAAAATTCAAAACAGAGAAAATTCCTTTTTTAATCTCACCTGTGTAACCTGTGCCACCAATAAGAATCATTTTCTTAGAAAAATTCAATATCGCAAAATTATGTTGCCTTGTACCATCAATTTCTGGGTCAGCATAGAATCCAGGAGCGCAGACAATATGCCAATCTGGGGCAAAGTTCTCAAGCTCCTCGTTTTCAGGTCTTAAAAACATATTATAAGCAAACATATTTGACCATGGCAGCTCAGTCACTACTCTAATATTCATTCTAAAATCTTCATCTGCACAAGCAAATGCATCTCTTACATAAATATCTCGACCAGAAAGATAAGCTTGCATTCTCTCATAAATTGTATCAAAATGAGCCTCACTTATGCCTTTGTTTATACCACCCCACCAAACTGAATCCTTTGTGATTTCATCTTCAACGATGAAACGATCTTTAGGAGACCGACCTGTAAATTCACCCGTTTCTACTGCCAATGCTCCTGTATCAGACAAAAGTCCTTGCCCTTGTAGAATAGTATCTTCAATTAATTCCGCAGGTGTTAAATTCCAAAATTGATTACCTGTGTTTTTTAGACCAATTGAACTTCCTAGATCTGCAGAGGAACCAAAATTTCCGAATAAATCCATAAAGTGTTTTTTAAGCTAATGCTTATATTTCTACTGCAAAATTAGTGGACAAGAGCGGAATCCAATGAGAATGAGGGGGTATTTTACTAACAATGTACATTTCTCATGTTGGTAAATTAATTATTTATTAACCTAAATATTTCGTATCTTATCTAAGTGTCATTTTAACACAATGTTAATGGCACAGCTTTTGGAATGCTTATAGAAAACAACTATGAACAACCCAAATAAACCCACAAGAATCAACTTTATTTCTAATGGATTACTATTTGCCTCGGCAGCACTACTGGCTGCTTTTAGTTTTTCTGAAAAATCTATCATTGAAAAGGAACTGCATAAAATACATTCAACGATTATTGAATATCAAACAGCAGTGAAAAAAGAAGCAATTATAAAACCAAAAAAAAGAAAAAATAAACCCAAAAAAGAAAACAAAAAGAAAACAATAGACTTAAAAAGTAAAAGTTCGCAGCAAATAAAAACAACGAAAAATAAATCCACCACAAAAAACACAATCACTACGGGTACTCAGATCATTCCTTTTGACAGCACTGTCGTTTATGAGGTTATTGACATCATTCCTGACACTGTAGATTTTCCAGATCAAGACGCCATGTTCAAGGGGGGATATGTTGAGATGAATCGATATATAGTGCACCATTTAAATCTTACTAATATGGAAGCTTATGACAGTGGAGAGGTCTTAGTTCACGTTGAATTCGTAATCAATAAAAATGGTGAAATCTCAACTATTAAGACAAGAGGGAAATATCCCAAAAGTATAGAACGGGAAGTCTTTCGAATGATAAAATCTATGCCAAAATGGATGCCGGGTGAAAATGAAGGGAGAAAAGTAAACTCTAGGGTGCATTTACCAATTCGTATCTTTTTACAATAAATGTGTTAAGAAATAATTAGAGGCCCGTTAATTATAACACAGAAAAATATTTAGTTTCGCCTTGAATAAAAAAGCATGAGACACCTATTTACCTTTCTCTCTATATGTTGTTGCCTCATTAACGTTACAGCGACAGTACAACCTAATAAAGAAATCGACTCGATTCTATTTGTTCTTAAAAACAAGGATGGCCTGCTTCCATTGGATAGACTTAATAGAACAGTGGTCATGAATTCATTTGGAAAAGCTCCAGAAGAATTCAATCGAATGATCAATCGTTTTACGAAAGTAAATTCTATTGGGCAAGACAGTACATTTAACCTTACTGATTTAAAGCCGAATGACTTACAAGTTATAACCTACCAAGAACCTGAATACGATTCAGTTGCTCATTCAGACAAAGAATTACTTTATCATAGTTTAAAGAAAATCCCACATGAAAATACCATTGTCGTTGTATTCGGTTCTATAAGCCCTTTAGAAGATTTACCTTACGAAAACTGTTTCTCAATAATTTATTGTGCCGACACAAGTCAATATGGACAACGTGAGGCCGCACAGATGATTATGGGAGCTCGTTCCAATAGCAATGCTCTGAATTGCCCTGCATCATTAAATAAGCTCATTAAAAGCAAAGGCCTTACACTTCAAGAAATCCAAACCAATGGAAGGCTTCGTTATGCCGACCTCAATTCTATAGGTCTTAAGGCGGGTGCTTTTCAAGAAATAGATAATATTGCCTCCAATGCGATTAAAGAAGGTGCATTTCCTGGATGTCAAGTACTAGTTTCCGTTAAAGGAAATATTATCTACCAAAAAAGTTTTGGCACACACACCTACGCCGCGGAGTCAAAAAAAGTAATGAATGACCATGTCTATGACATCGCTTCAATTACTAAAATTGCAGGAAGTACACTTTTAGCGATGTATCTAGAGCATTACAATTTACTGGACGTTAATGACACCCTTGGGAAATACATCCCTGAAATCACGGGGGAAACTGGATACGGCAGTATCAAAATAAGAGAGATGATGGCACATCAGGCAGGTTTAAAATCATGGATTCCGTTCTATTTAAAAACATTAAACGAAGGTGAACTAGACCCTGAAATCTACCAAAACCAAAGAGATTCTGTATATTCAATTCAAGTTGCTGACCGTATATTTATTAGAGGGGATTACCCAGAAATCATGTACGAAAGGATTCTAAGGACGCCATTGGGTCGAAAGAAATACAAATACTCTGACTTATGTTATTATTTCACTCAAAAAGTAATTGAGTCCATTATTGACCAACCACAAAATCAATTTCTACATCAAGAAATATACGCACCAATGGGACTTCAAAACATGAGGTACAATCCCTTAGATTTCTTTTCAAAAGATAAAATTGTACCCACTGAGTATGATCGGATTTTTAGAAAACAACTTATTCATGGACACGTTCATGACCCGGGCGCTGCTATGCTAGGAGGCGTTGGAGGACATGCAGGTATTTTTAGCAATGCTGCGGACCTTGCCTCAATCATGCAATTGTTTCTTAAAGACGGTTCATATGCGGGAAATGAGTTCTTTAACCGTGAAATACGTGAGGATTTTACTCGTAAACAATATCCAAACAACAGACGTGGTATTGGTTTCGACCGTCCAAGAGAAAGTGGGGGTGGAACTTGCGATATTCTAGCTTCTTCACAGAGTTTTGGACATTCTGGATTTACAGGAGCACTCGCGTGGGCAGACCCTAAGGACGAAGTGATTTTTATATTCCTATCCAACAGAGTACATCCTGATCAAGAAAACTGGAAAATAAGAGATATGAACATCCGAACGGACATGCAGCATGTTGTTTATGACGCCTTATTGAGACGCTAATCCTTTACGCGGTTGAGCCCCATCAATTTCAAAATAATCCAAGGCAAGGATTTTCCTGGCTTTTTGTTCTTCAAATTAATATACCAGCCTATCTTTTTAAGGATTGGGACTTTATGGGTTTCTACAAATTCAATAAGTGTTCCATCGGGATCCTCGACATAAGAGAACCTCCCGCCGGCCTCACCCATATCAAAAGTGTCGGAACTATCTACTGTAAACGGGAACCCTTTATCCTGGCATTCTTTTTCAAGGGTATTCATACCCTGTACATCAAAGCAAAGATGAATAAATCCCCAATCTCCCCAAAATCTATTTTCAAAAATCTTTCGACAGTCTTTTCGGTCAAGCGACTGAATCAATTCAATAGTTGAATCACCAAGTAAAGGCGCAAAGGGACCTGTTCTTTTAATGCTATGGCGCAAAAGGACACGCCGAAACTTCCCGTTACCCGATGGAAATGACGCGAGGTCTTCAAAAGAGCCTGATTCATCATAAACCACTTCGTCATAATCCAATATATCTTTATACAATCTCAATGATTTATCAATATCTGAAACCCCAATAATAGAGCCAGCAACACCGCCACATTTAGAAGGGTGTTTCGTATTAGAAAACCAATCATCGCTTTCTACAACCTCAAATACATTACCATTAGGTCCTTTCACATAAAAGTGATTCTTTTTATTTGGCGCTTGGTGAACATCGGAAATTTCCTTTACCCCATTTTTAAGCATGTAAGCATGAGACGCTTTAACATCTCGAGATTTTATTTTACAAGCAATCATTCCATAATCACCGAGCCGCAATTCAAATGCTGCCTTTTCGGTTGGCCTAGAAGTAAATTGCCAAATTTCGAATCCACCCCCACCTTCCATACTCAAAGCCAATGTAGCCGTTCTAGATTGCACGACTCCTCCAGTGTAATCGATCATCAAAGGAGCATCAGCTGCTTCCTCAAAAATCCTTACATCAACACCAAAGTACTTTCTGTACCAAGACCAGGATTCTTGTACATCGGGCACACCTATCCCCATCTGTTGGATACCACAAATTCTTTTTTTCATCTGTTTAAGTTAACGTATTGCTCTTTCATTAAAAATAACATAACCATAGCTCACTTGAAAGGAGAGTGGCTCTTTTTGTTTGGGAAAGTAATTTAATGTAGCTCGAATAGGACCTACAAGAGAATGAAAAATGAGCGAAGCCGACGTTAATATCTCTGCATCCTTTATCGGTTCAGCATTTACATACGAATACGAATCATTCTGGGTCTTAGAAATCAATAATATAGGCTGGTATAAATAGCTATCAATTCGAAAATCAAGCTTTGAATTAAACGAAAAAATAAAATTCAATCCAAGCCCAACAAATTGCGGTGATCGAAATTCAGGAAGGAAAAATGTTTTAGAATCTGGGGTTAAATCAAAGCTGGGACTTGAGAGCAAGGATGCCGAATAATTCGCAAATAAAGTCTGTGTGCTATAAACACCTTTACCGTGTACACCCAAATGAAAAAACTTTTGATCAATTGGGAATATCTGAAATTCAGAGCTAAATGTCAGCCAATGATGCGACTTAGAAAAGGTATCTGTCAAAATAGATGTGGAGCCAGGAAAGGACAGCTCTTGGCCTTCCACATATCTCGCAGAAAAATCAAAGGCACTTCCTGTGTTCGAAAACTGTTTCCTGTTCAAGGTGTTGTGTTTGTAACTATAAGATATGGATCTTCCCTCAAACCTAGTGACGTCTGCAGTATCAATATTGGTGAAGTCGTCTATCTGATAATATTCATCTTCTAAACCAAAAACCCTGAAATCGATTTTTGAAAAAGAACTGTTGCGAAGTGCCAGTTTTGCAGATAAGCCCCCATACATTTCAAACTGAACCAAAAAGGAAGGAGTAACGTCTTCAAAAAAGGTAGCAAAACTTCTAAAAAAATCCCATCTATTCATGGTGTAATAACCCGAAATTTCGATAGGTGTTGTGACCGGTAAATTGAACTCAAAACCAGTCTTAACCGAACCATAAAACTTACCAAAATAAGATTCTGCATTTATTGTAAAGGCATTTTTACCGATATTCTGAAAACCCAAACCTATATAACCAGTGTTCACAGGTCTTGAAGAAAAGTGCCCCCCCACATCAACCGTAAACTCTTTGGCTTTATTTATTTTTAAATCTAAATGGAAGGTTGAATCTTTCTTCATACTAAGATTTGGGTACATGTACCATATGGAAGGAATCGCATTGAGTCTAAAATATCTTTTCTCGAATACCTCCTGGGACAATACCTCTTTTCGTTTCTTTCGGACCATAGATTTTTGCGCAAAAGGAATTTCTTTGCGGGATTGATCAAAAACTTCAAGAGACGAAATTTTAAGTGCTGGTAATGAAGCTTTGAAAACAGCTCTCCTTTTATTTAATTCGTCTTTATAAACTCGTCTTTCAACGGCATTGAGAATAGAATCGATCATTATTATTGCATTCTTATAACCTTCGTCAATTGCCTCTTTTGCCCTTTCGAATTCAAATACGCCAATATCCGTTTTGGGCTCGATCACAATGGCATTTCCACAAGAAAACTTGTAGTCTGTAGGTGTTGTCATCATTGACCGTAAAACACCAAACATATCGCGTTCATCAGGTAGCTTCATATTGCTTGACACGTTACTTCCTATGAGTAAGTCCGGAGAAAAAGACGTGCACATCACATCAGAGGGAAAATTATTATACATTCCCCCATCAAAGTAAATAACACCATCAATTTTAATGGGATTCACGTAAAGTGGATAAGTCATCGAAGCTCTTACAGCCTCGTTTAAATTACCATTATTGAAAGTAACGCTATTCTTGCCGAAAACATCGGAAGCTACACAGCGAAACGGAACAAACAAGTTATCAAAATCCTTTCCTAAACTTGAACTCGTATAGCCCAATACTTTTAACATTTCGAAATCGAGCAAGGTTGGCGTCACAACATTTAATGGAATTGACTTCCTAAGAATACTATCTTTTGCTAGTGAAAATCCTAGAGCTGACGCATTTGACTCAGTAGAACGCATTAAAAGTTTGTTTTCCGGTCTTAGACCTCCTTTGGACATCAGTATAAAATCGTCCGACAAAACAAATTGCTCAATTTCCTCGGGACTATAGCCACAAGAATACATACTGCCTACAAGTGCCCCAGCAGATGAGCCGGTGATATAATCAATTGGAATCCCATACTCTTCTAAAGCCTTTAATACACCTACATGTGCGAGGGCAGAAGCGCCGCCACCGCTTAAAACAAGACCTACTTTTTTTTGAGCATAATTTACCTGAAAAAGAAATAATGCAAAAATTAGAAGGAAACTCGTTTTCAATGTGTTCTTTTGTAGAAGTATTTTTTAAAATTAGATAAAATGAGTGGGACAGTTCAAGGTTTCTCCAAAGAATTAACGCTTACTGTAAAATGTTTTTTTGGATTTGAAGCAACGATTACCGAAGAGCTTAATGAATTAGGCTATCACAAAATCACCAAATTGAATCGTGCTGTCCAATTAACAGGTAATTGGGAAGATGTCTATTATTTAAATCTTCATTTACGCTGCGCTATTTCAATTCTTGTTGAGATTACTACATTTAAAATAAAATCAGAACAAGATCTGTATAATCAAGCCATGAAGATCAAATGGTCAAACTTTTTTGATGTCGACAAGACCATTGCTGTAAGAGGAGCTATTTTTACTGAAATATATACAAGTACACACTATCCCAATTTACTTTTAAAGGATGCGATTGTTGATCACTTTAGAGACATTGATGGGAATCGTCCTGATGTTGAATTAAAAAGACCACAGGTCATGCTTGATTTATATATTAATGGCAACGAAGCTACTGTTTCTGTAAACACAAGTGGTAACCCGCTATTTCAACGAGGCTACAGAACGACTACCGGTGAGGCTCCTATAAACGAAGTTGTAGCGGCAAGTTTGATTCGCATGTCCGGCTGGGATAGAAAAACCACTTTCATAGACCCCTTTTGCGGTTCAGGTACATTCTTAATTGAAGCGGCGCTTTTGGCCTCTGGGGTTCCTTCAAATATTGAGCGACAGCATTATGCTTTTAAAAACTTCAAGAACTACGACGAAGAATTATGGGAAAAAACGTATTCTGAAGCAACAAGAATTGTAAAAAGCCTCCCATGTGAAATTATCGGTTCAGACATTATGGATGAAATGGTTCTAAAAACAAGAAGAAACTTAAGAACCTTTAGCTTTGGTCGGTTTGTAAAAGTAAATGCACAACCCTTTAACGAAGTGTCTTCTATTGATGAGCCTGTTTTTATTTTAACAAACCCACCTTACGATGAGCGTATGGATGCAGATGTTGAAGAGCTTTATCAAGCCATTGGGACTTGGCTCAAACATGACGTAAAAAAAGGAATAGCCTGTATTATATCATCCAGCGAAGTCGGTTTAAAATCAATCGGCCTAAAACCGTCGCGAAAAGTAAAGGTATACAACGGAAATCTAGACTGCAGTTTTAGATTCTACGAATTATTTGAAGGAAAAAGAATAGATACTTTGAGCTGATTATTTCCTTTTGGAAACATCGACAAAATCTCTAGCATTATAGCCCGTATATATTTGTCTTGGACGACCTATAGGCTCGTTATTCTCTGTCATTTCTTTCCACTGAGCAATCCAACCTGGCAAACGACCAATGGCAAACATTACTGTAAACATTTCAGTAGGAATTCTAAGTGCCTTGTAGATAATACCTGAATAGAAGTCAACATTTGGATATAGGTTTCTTTCTTTGAAGTATTCATCCTCTAAAGCTACCTTTTCAAGTTTCTTAGCGATCTCAAGAAGCGGATCATTAACCCCTAATTTTTCTAAGACCTCATCACAAGATTTCTTAATGATTTTGGCTCGTGGATCAAAATTCTTATAAACTCTATGACCAAATCCCATAAGACGAAATGGGTCATTTTTATCTTTTGCTTTTTCTACCCACTTATCTACATTACCACCATCGATATGTATTTTCAACAACATCTCAATGACTTTTTGATTTGCTCCACCATGCAATGGACCCCATAATGCACAAATACCTGCAGATATAGAAGAATATAGATTTGCTTGAGAAGACCCCACAATTCTTACGGTTGAAGTAGAACAGTTTTGTTCGTGGTCAGCATGCAAGATTAGGAGTTTATTCAAAGCCTTTACAATCACTGGATCTATATCATAATCCTCAGTCGGCATTGAGAACATCATGTTTAAAAAATTCTCACAATAGTCAAGCTTATTATTTGGATACATGAATGGATGACGCATCGAATTTTTATAGGACCAAGCTGCTAGCGTTGGAAGCTTTGCGATCAAACGGTGTATTGTCAAATTAATAGCCTCAGAATTTCTATCTGGATTCTGAGATTCCGGATAAAAAGTAGCGAGAGAAGATACCATTGAAGAAAGGACTCCCATTGGATGGGCCTTTGCTGGGTATGCTTCAAAAAAGCGTTTCATATCCTCATGAACAAGCGTATGTCTTTTTATACTTCGCTCAAATAGCTGAAGTTCTATCGCATTAGGAAGTTCACCATAGATCAGTAAATAAGCAACCTCCATAAATGAGGCATTATCAGCAAGCTGTTCAATTGGATAACCTCGATAGCGCAAAATCCCTTTCTCACCATCCAAAAAGGTTATGGCACTTTTTGTTGCCCCAGTATTTTTGTAACCTGGATCAATTGTAATGTATCCCGTTGATGCTCTTAATTTAGAGATATCAATTGCGTTCTCATTTTCCGAACCTGTTACGACTGGTAAAACATGTTCATTCTCATCTAAAACTATCTTCGCTGTTTTACTCATCTATCTAATTACTTTTGTTTTGGAATTATTCCGAGTGCAAAAATACAAAAAAGACCTCTTTTATAAAAACACTCGGATTAGTCTATACTATATTCTTCAATAAAGGTTTCAATTTGCTTAAAGATTCTCTAGAATGTAGTCAAACATCATTTGGAATAAATGGTTGCGTGTATTACCTCCATAAATCCCATGATTCTTATTCGGATAAATAAATAAATCGAACTGCTTATCAGCCCTAACTAACGCATTTACCATCTGCATTGAATTTTGATAATGCACATTATCATCAGCAGAACCATGGATTAAAAGATACTTTCCCTTAAGCTTAGATACATGATTGATTGGACTATTGTCATCATACCCCTTACTGTTCTCTTGTGGAGTCCTCATGAACCTTTCGGTATAAATGTTATCATAGTATCTCCAGCTCGTTACGGGAGCAACTGCAATGGCCATCTTAAAGATGTCTGCACCTTTCGTAATTGCTAACGATGACATGAATCCACCATAGCTCCAACCCATGATTCCAATTCTATTCTCATCCACCCATGGGTACTCCCCCAATTTCAATGCAGAATTCAATAGGTCTTCAGTTTCCAATTTCCCTAACTCTAAATAGGTGCTTTTCTTAAATTCTGCGCCCTGATACATAGTGCCTCTTGGATCTACGCAAAAAACAATGTACCCCTCTTGGGCAAGTAATTGATGATACATATAATCGCTACCATCCCACGAATCCAAAACCTCATTATGTCCAGGACCCCCATAAACATTAAAATAAACAGGATAACTTTTGGTAGAATCAAAATCATGAGGCAATATCATCCAAGTATTCAAAGTCACGCCACCAGCATCTATAGTTGAGAATTTCTTTGGTGACAATTTGTATTCTGAATTCAGTGATTCCTTGAGTTCTTTATTGTCTTCCAAGATACGAATTAGTCCTCCATCAGCCTTTCGCAATGATGTAACGGGAGGTGTATTGGCATTAGAATAGGTGTGAATAAAGTACTTCATACCATTCAGAAATTCAGCGTCATTATAACCCTTTTGGTTCGTTAGCTCTCTTTTTTTCTTTCCATTGGTTTGAATCCCGTAAACTGATTGTTGGGTTGCATGAGGTTCGCATGATGAAAAATAGATTGTGTTTTCATCTGGATCTAATCCCAAGAAACTGATAACATCCCAGTCCCCTTTCGTTATTTGTTGGTGATCACCATCAAAGGAAAGCCTATAAATATGTTTATTTCCATCTATCTCACTTGTGCGAAGAAGAGAATTACCATCTGCCAAAAACACCAAGTTATCATCAACATCGACATAGGTCGCTGATTTCTCCTCAAAAACTACTCTAGGCTTGATGTCTTCTTTGGTGAAATCCAAAAGATGGTACTTTAAAATGCTCTGGTGTCTATTCATCGACTGAACAATCAACTTGTTTGAAGTGGGAGACCACTCCATTCTAGGGATATACTCATATTGTCCTATAAACAATTGTTTCGTTTCTTTTAAGGTGAGACTTACAACATGAAGGGTAACCTTACTATTGTCTTCTCCTGCCTTTGGATATTTAAAATCAAAAGAATCTGGATATAAATCCTTATAAAACATCATTCGAAATTGTTTTACATCGCTTTCATTGAACTTTAAAAAAGAAATGTACTTGCTGTCCGGTGACCAATCATAGGCTTTAGTATATGCAAATTCCTCTTCATAAACCCAATCTGTTGTTCCATTAATTATATTATTTCGCTCACCGTCATTGGTTAACTGAGAAACCACACCGCTGGACAACTCTTTTACGTAAATATTATTTTCGTGAATGTAGGAAACAAACTTTCCGTCAGGTGAATACTCTGCCAAAGTCTGGGGCTGATGTTCATCATCTAAAGGTTCAAGTTTTTTTGTAGCTCGGTCATAAAGATGATAATTTGCACTAAAGCTATACCTATATATATTATTGTAATCCGTCAGAAATAAAATCTTTGACTCGTCGGCATTGAACTCGTAACGGTTATATCGAAAGTTAGCATTGGGAGGGCTAAAGATGACTTCTTCAGGATCAGCTTTGTCTTTTTTTCCTTCAATTGAATATTTAACAATAGAATAATCTGCTTTTTGAGCAGAACATGAAAGACCATCTTGCATTGCATTGATACTTTCAAACCTAGCGGATGGATAATACGAGTAGTATTTCCATATTTTTTCAACGGTGATTTCCTCTTGGGTGTGTGCAATAAAACCTAATACTAAAATGAAGAAAAAACTTAATCTATGCGCCATAACTGTTTTTTTTGTGAATTTAAAAGGAATAACTCCTAAATCAAATTAAATACTTTATAATAAATTATTGCATGCTTAATCAAACAAAAATAATGCAAGTCATTTAATAGTCCTTATTTTTTGTATTTTTGGTAACTTCTAAAAACAAACTTAAAGTCTAGTCTATGAATAAAATTTTACCCCTATTTACTGTTTTAATTTCAACAATGTCATTTTCTCAAACTGTAGATTGTAATGACTTGTTTATTTCTGAATATGTTGAAGGCTGGTCCAATAACAAAGCCTTAGAGATTTATAACCCCACCACAGAGTCTATTGACCTAAGTGAATATATGGTTATTAGATATTCGAATGGCTCTACAAGCGCGAGTGCGAGCAATGCCATTCAGTTAATTGGAACTATCGCTCCTAACGATGTGCATGTTGGCGTTCTAGAAAAACTAGATCCGAACGGTGAAGGACAAGAAGCTCCTATATGGGATTCTCTTCAGGCCAAAGCTGATCAATTTTATTGTCCAGATTACGGCACCTCTAATGCATGGTATTTTAATGGGAATGATGCTGTTGTTCTCGCTAAAGGTTCTGTAAACGACATCAACAACTCTATGTTAGTTGACGTATTCGGTAAAATCGGAGAAGATCCAGGGGTAGCATGGACAAGCGGATTCCCTTACACAGGTGCTGGAGATGAAGTTTCAAAAGACCACTCAATGATCCGTAAATCAAGTGTCTTAAAAGGTGAAATCGATCCAACAATTTCATTTTTTGACCCTTTACTAGAATACGATTCTATCCCAGCTGTAGTTGAACGTTTAGATGAAAATGGGGATCCTGTACTAGGAACCACTGGAAATCCAATACTAGATGGAAATTGGGCGTCCTTAGGTTCTCATGAATGTGAGTGTCATGTCAATGCTATAGCAGACTTCAACCCATCAACGATTAATATTTACCCGAATCCATCAAATGGAACGTTCTACTTAAATAACATTGCAACGGTTACTGAAATTGAGCTTAGTGATATCTTAGGAAAGCTAATCTCCAAAAGAAGTAATTCTTTATCGAATACTTCAATTGTTGTTTCTAGAGGCGTAGGTGTCTATTACTTGAAACTTCACTTGAACAATGGTCAAAGTATTATCCGTAAGGTTATTGTTAGATAATAGCCTTCTATAATTTCTCAATGAAGCACTTTTTATTCATTTTGTCTTTATGCTTTTTAGGAAGTTTAAATGCACAAACAAGCGCACTAAAAGGAGGCGTTTCTGAAGCTTTTACTAAAGGGACTATCGTAGGTGCTAAAATCACTTTGCAAAACCCTGATGGAAAAAAATTCCTTAAACGCACTGACGTGAATGGTCAATTTGTTTTTGACAACTTGGTACCTGGTAAATATTCAGCAACCGTTACGATGTTGCTTTTTGACACCCTTACAGTCGACCTAGATCTTTCAGAAGGTGAAAATAATTATGACTTCAAGTTGGGAGGCGGACAAGAGCTTGAGGAAGTTCAGGTGATAGGTAATCTAGCCATTGATAGAAAAACGCCAGTTGCCGTCACTAGGATCTCAACTGAGCAACTCGCTGAAGAGCTAGGGTCTAGAGATCTTCCGATGATTTTAAATTCTACACCAGGGGTACATGCCACACAGCAAGGTGGTGGGGATGGGGATGCTCGAATAACGATTAGAGGGTTTGACCAACGTAATGTGGGCGTCATGATTGATGGAGTTCCTGTAAACGATATGGAGAATGGCTCTGTCTATTGGTCAAATTGGTTCGGGTTGGACGGAATCACAGGACAGATTCAACTGCAGCGTGGTCTGGGTGCTACAAAATTAGCCATGCCCTCTGTAGGTGGGACCATGAACATCTTAACACAAGCTACCGGTGGAAAAAGAATGATAAAGGTCGGTCAAGAATATGGCTCTGGAGACTTCTTAAGAACTTCCCTTTCTTATAAGTCAGGTACTTTGAAAAATGGATGGGGAGTTCTTTTCTCAGGCTCCTATAAACAAGGAAATGGTTGGGTAGATGGCGCAAATACACAAGGTGCATTTTATTACCTGAAAATTCAGAAAAAAATTAAAAACCATATCCTTTCTTTAAGCGGTTTTGGGGCTCCGCAGCAGCATGGTCAAAGGTCTTATTCTCAACCTATAGAATATTGGGATTCAAAGTATGCAGGAAAGGTGGGTATTGCAGATTCATTAATAGATAGTGAAAGAGATTATGGAATCCAGCACAACCAACATTGGGGATATCGAGATGGCAAAAAATTCAATGAACGAAGAAACTATTACCACAAACCTCAAATTACACTTAAGGATTTTTGGAAAATCAATGATAAATTATCTTGGTCAAACATTGCCTATACTTCAATTGGTCGTGGAGGAGGCCAGCGTTATTTCAATTCCGCATCTACAATTATTAGAGATGAAGCAGGACAAGTAGATTGGGACACCATAATTTATAACAACCAATACAAAACCTTATTTGGACAGGTCTACTCCACGGCAGATCTTGCCTACGATGAAAACCTTCTTAAGTCTTCGCAGATACTTTCTGCATCTGTCAATAATCATTTCTGGGTAGGTGGCCTATCTCAATTTGACTACAAACCTAACGACTATTGGAATGTTGCAGGAGGTTTGGATTATCGATATTATAAAGGGGAACATTATACAGAAGTTATTGACCTTTTGGGTGGAGATTATTTCATCAATGAATCAGATTTAAATGCACCAACCACAATGAAAATAGTTGGTGACAAAATAGCAAGAGAGGATCGACCATATCAAAATTATAGAGATGGACTTGTGCAATGGGCAGGTGGCTATGGGCAAGCAGAATATTCGAAAGAAAAGTGGACCGCTTTTGTAAATGTATCAGCCGTGGCTAATTTTTATAAAGGAATCGATTATTTCAGAAAGAAACAGCTTGCCTTGGAAGATACGCTTATTGAAATAGGTTATGAAGACACCATAACCTACAATGGCCAGTCATATACACGTGATTCTGAAGGCTTAGAATTCAATCAGACAGATTGGATTTCAAGAACAGGATTTACCTTTAAAACGGGGGCGAATTACAATATGACAGAGAAATCTAATCTGTTTGTCAATTTAGGTTATTTAAACAGAACCCCACAGTATAGTAATGTGGTCGACAATAATACCAACACGTTTTTTGACAATTTAGTAAATGAGAAAATCCTTGCGATTGAAGCCGGATATGGTTTTCGTTCTAAGCATTTTAGTTTAAATACGAATGGATACATCACACGTTGGGAAAACAGACCCTTACCCTTTGGCTTGTCTGTACCAGATCCATTAGATCCTTCAGAGTTTATTCGGGTAAATGTACCAGGAATGGATGCCCTTCATATGGGTATAGAAACAGATTTCGTAATAAAGTTTAACAAGAAGCTAAGCTTTGAAGGAATGGTAAGTGTCGGAGATTGGAAGTGGGCATCAAAGGAAGATATCGTAATTTATGAAGATACCATTTCGTTTGATGCGAGAGGTGTTCATGTTGGAAATGCCGCTCAATCTACCTATGCAGCAAGCCTGAGATTTGCATTTGTCAAAAACGGATATTTTAAAATCAAGTATACCTTATTTGACCGGTATTATAGCAATTTTAACCCGAACTCGCTGTCAGGTGAGACAGCTGGAAAAGACTCCTGGAGAATCCCTGCTTATGGACTAATGAGCATTCATGCAGGTTACACCGTTCGATTTGAAAAAAGCCAGTTGAAATTTAAGGCCAATCTATTTAATGCACTAAATACCCTTTATATCTCTGATGCAAGAAACAATTATCATCTAGATGGTACATCTGATTTTGACGCTAATTCTGCAACCGTTTTTATAGGCCAAGGACTCAGATTTAATGTTTCTATTGGTTTTCAATTTTAAAAAAATGATTATGAAAAAATATTTAACGCTAATTCTTATCGTTTCGTCACAAATATTGACGGCACAAACAATTGCTGATGCTCGAAATGAAAGTATTGGACAAACAGTCACTATAAAGGGTATCTCTACAAATGGTGGTGAATTGGGAAACATAAGGTACATCCAAGACGCGACAGCTGCCCTACCCGCTTATGGAACAAATTTATCTAGTATTCAAAGAGGGGATTCAGTTGAAGTAACTGGGGTTGTCTTTGAATTTAGTGGGCTCTTAGAATTATCCCCAACGACCAGTTTTAATATTCTAGGGCAGGGAACAATGCCTGAACCCTTACTTATTCCTTTAACGAGTGCTGACGAAGATCTTGAGGCACAATTGGTTCGTTTTGATAATGTTTCATTTGTTCAGTCTGGTTTTTTCACGACTGGAAGCAGTACCGTTCAAATTACTGATGGAACCAATACTCTTGATGTAAGAATCAATGGGTCAACAAATATAGATGGATCGGCCGTTCCTACAGGCCCCATTACAATTGTAGGATTGGTTGGTCAATTCAATGCAAACTATCAACTCATCCCTAGAGATTTAGAGGATATATTCCCCTATGTAGCTCCTGCAAGAGAAATCAATATCAAGCTTGACGGAAACGATGTACTCAATAATAACAATTATGTAATTGGTAACGCAAGCTCTACGGTGCTTACCATTGAAAATACTGGGGCTCAAGATTTAACAATCTCTGGCGTGACGATTACTGGGACAAATGGAAATGATTTTTCCACAGATTTATTACCTACTGTAATCGGTCCCCTTTCAAGCCAGAATTTTAGTCTAGGTTTTAATCCAATGGGCATTGGATCTATGTACGCTACTATTAGTATTAGTAATGATGACAGCGACGAAAACCCTTACAACATCAACCTTGAAGCATTTGGAACAGATAATCTTGCAACGGAGCCGATCATAAATGCAACTGCCCTAAACTTTAATACTGTAGAAGCTTATAAACTAGTTGGAGAGTATCTAGGAAGCCCCGATGCAAACTCTTATATCGTCTTATGGAAAAATGGATCTCCTATTACGAATCAGCCTCAGGATGGGACGAGTTACCTCAGAGGAGATTATATTGGAGATGCAAAAGTTGCCTATGTAGGTAACGGTACAAGTATTTCACCTCGTGGTGTTGTCGCCAATCAAAACTATTACTTCAAAGTATTTGCCTTTAATGGTTCAGGGGGATTTGAAAATTACTTAACGTCAACTCCTGCAGAAAACCAAACCACAAGCCTTGGTGCTCAGGTTGGCAATTATTATAATGGTATAGTTGGAACAAGTAGTTCTTTGATTTCGGAATTAACGAATCTGATCAACCCACATAACTACATTACTTATTTCCTTTACAAGACGACGATGATGAGTCAGTTTGAAGTGAAAGATACCACAAACGGTCAATCGTATGTGACTTGCTGTTATTCTGGAGAAAACAAGGTTTTTAATGACCCTTTTGATTGGTCGGATAATAATTACTCAAGAGAGCATACTTATGCGCATTCATGGATGGGAACATTTCCTTGCAATAATCCAGAAGAAGAAGAGTATGCAGACCAACACAATTTATACCCTGCAAATCTTCCAAACGCAAACTCACCAAGAAGTAACCTACCCCTTGGAGATATTACCAATAATGTTGTTTTTAATTACTTAGAAGGTAGCGTAGGATACAATAACAGCAATCAGATGGTTTATGAACCACGTGCCTCCCACAAAGGAAACGCAGCACGAGCTATTTTTTATATGGCAACATGCTACAGTGGATTAGGCGGGAACAACTGGGCCCTACCCACAAATCAAGACCAAGAGGTACTCAAGGATTGGCATTTTACAGACCTACCTGACAACTACGAAATCGCAAGACATGAATACATCTTTAACCTACAAGGCAACAGGAATCCATATATTGATTCGGTTGATTTTGCTTGCTATGTTAATTTTTCAAATATGTCTCATAACCCTGAAGGATGTGGTTCAATGGGGATTAATGAAACTCTGGAGAGCGCATTTTCAGTGTTCCCTATTCCGAGCTCCAACATGTTGTATGCTCAAATTAATGGTGAAAAAATCATTGCTTACGAGCTGATTAGCATTTCGGGTAAAAAAGCTTTATCTGTTCAGGGACTCAATCTTTCTGTTCTCGAATTAAATACAAGCGCGTTACATTCAGGAAGCTATCTACTGAATGTAACTACCCCAAATGGAGAAGTTCAAAAGAAGATCATCATTGACTAGCGGTAAATATCTTATTTTCCCGGGAATTCTATTTTCTTTTTTATTTTCCTGCACGACAGGTATACATATAGAGAGTGAACAAATAAAATTGGAAGACCATTTGGTATCTGACCGTTCAATTCTATCATTTATAGCCCCATATACTGCAGAAATGGATCAGCAAATGAATGTTAAAATTGCAGAATCTCAAAATAATTTTATCGTCGCAAGGCCTGGATCAAATCTCACGAATTGGATTGCTGATGCCGTGTTTGTAAATCAAACAAAAACGGTCAGACTTATAGAACCAACCTTTTGCCTTTTGAATACTGGAGGAATACGGTCAAGCATTGGGAAAGGCGATGTAAGGCTGAAGGATCTTTTTAAGGTAATGCCGTTCGATAATACAATTGTGTGGGTCAAACTACCTATGCATATATTAGATTCTATTGCAACATACTTGGTGAATTCAGGAGGAGAACCAATTTCAAATATAACAATGCGCGATGGGAAATTACTTTTAAAAGTGCCCGATCAAAGACAAGTAAATGGATTTTGGGTGATTACATCAGATTACCTTTTCAATGGTGGTGATCATATGGACTTTTTCCGAGAATCAATTGAGGTTATCGAGACACAAAGACTAATTCGAGATGTGCTCATTGAAGAGGCTAAATATCAAAAAATATTAGTTAACGATACTTTAATCAGGATCGAATGAGAAGAAGAATTTTTCTAGAAAAAATACTTTTAACATCTAGTGGCCTCATGGTTGTCAATAGTGCTTTTGCATCCCCGTTTAAAAAGCCAAATACGAAACGCATTGTTATCCTGCATACCAATGATACGCATTCCAATATTGATCCTTTCCCTGAAAACCACTCAAGGTACCCAGGAATGGGTGGAGTGGCCAAAAGATATAGCTTAATCAATGAAATTCGTAAAACGGAAGACAATGTATTGCTTCTAGATTCAGGAGATATCTTTCAGGGGACGCCCTATTTCAATACTTTTAACGGTATTCTTGAAATGAAGCTAATGACCAAAATGGGCTATGATGCATCAACCATGGGTAACCATGACTTTGATATTGGAATGGATGGCTTCTTAAAAGCTAAAAAACATGCAGACTTCCCTTTTTTATGTGCCAATTATGATTTCTCTAGAACAGTCCTTAACAAAGAGACTCAAGCATATACTATTATTAATAAAGGCAATCTTAAAATAGGCGTATTCGGTATTGGAATCGCGTTAAAAGGTCTCGTTCCTGAAAAAAACTATGATGGAACGGTCTATAATGACCCTATTGAAATTGCCAATCAAACCGCATTAATACTCAAAAGAGAAAAGTGTGATCTTATTATTTGTCTTTCGCACCTGGGTTTTGAGTATACAAATTCTGAGAAAATATCAGATCGAAAATTAGCACAAAATTCCAAAAACATTGATGTCATTCTTGGAGGACATACGCATACTTTTTTAGACAAACCTGTTGTTGAAACAAACAAAAGTAAACGGGCTGTACTCATTAATCAAGTTGGATGGGCCGGCATACAATTGGGTAAAATTGAAATTGATGTCGACCAATCATTTTTTCACTCAAATAACATTTCTGTCTAGAACCCCTTGCTTTATCATATTAACAGAGATCAGTGCCTTAAAAAGTACTGTATTTCGTAACTTGCCCTTAAATGATGTCATCAAAATCACTCATATTATTAGCAGTTCTTGCCTTTTTCGGATCTTGTTCTAAAGAAGTGACTATCGATTTACCTCTACATATTCCAGAGCTGGTCGTAGATGGAACAATTGAAACGAATAGAAATCCTATCATTCTTCTTTCCAAGTCGGCTGACATCTATTCTTCAACTGATTTAGCTGCCTATTTAGCAAATTTTGTGTTCAACGCCAATGTGAGCGTCGTTTTTGATGAAGATACGGTGAGTTTAGAATTATTTAGTATCCCCGACCTACCTGTTGCGTCGCAAGAAAAACTAGCTGAAATGCTTCGATTAAAAAAACTCAGTGAACTTGAAGCGCTACCCTTGTATGTTTATAGCTCAACTGAACTCATAGGCGAGGTCAATAAGACCTATGAACTTATAATCGATTATAAAGAAAAAACATACGTTGCCCAAACTACAATACCGTATCCAACTCCTTTGGATACTTTATTTTGGAAACTTGAACCCGAAACCCTCGAATACGGCTATTCATGGGCTATATTGAGCGACCCTATTAATCAATTCGATGGGTACAAATGGGAAGTTAAACGAACGAACCTAAATTCGAATGGTCAACCTAAAGATGATATTTTTAAACGTGGAAGAGGCGGCTATTTTGATGACGAATATTTCGATGGTTTAACTTTTGAATTTGCTTATGAAAACCCCATGAATCGCAAGGACTCCACTCATCTCAAGGAATACAAAAGATATTACCGAATAGGGGATACACTTGTGGTCAAATTTTCTAAAATGGACAAGAATGTCTTTAAATTTTATAACAAGAAACTCAATCAAATTGCGAATTCAGGCAATCCATTTGCGACTCCAATTAACGCGCCAAGTAATGTAAGTAATGGCGCGCTAGGTGTTTGGGCTGGTTATAGCCCAATTTATGACACTTTATTTTGTGCGCCTTAAACAAACCATCTGATTTCACTATCTTTGCAAGCAAATTTAGAATATGTCTTTAAAAAAAGTTCGCGTAAGATTTGCCCCCTCTCCTACTGGCCCCTTGCATATGGGAGGTGTGCGTACTGCTTTATATAATTATCTTTTCGCTAAGAAAAACAATGGAACCTTTATTCTGCGTATTGAAGATACGGATCAAAATAGATTTGTAGAAGGCGCTCAAGACTATATATTGAATTCCTTTAAATGGTGTGGGATTACTCCTGATGAAGGTCCTGGAATCGGAGGAGAGTATGGCCCATATGTGCAGTCGGAAAGAAAAGAAATGTACCAGGAATATGCGCAGAGACTCATAGAATCTGAGCACGCTTATTATGCTTTTGACACCTCAGAAGAGCTTACTCAAATGCGTGACGAAGCTAAAAAAATGGGAATGCCAAACTGGCAATATAATGGCGTAAGTAGGGTGAATATGAGGAATTCACTTACGCTTCCACAATCTGAAGTAGAAAAACTAATAGAAAATAAAGAACCTTATGTGATTCGCATGAAGATGCCAAGAAACGAAGATGTTCGTTTCGAAGATGAAATTCGAGGATGGGTTGTTGTGAACACGAATAATCTTGATGACAAAGTCCTCTATAAAAGCGATGGAATGCCAACCTATCATTTGGCAAATATTGTAGATGACCATGCTATGGAAATTAGTCATGTCATTAGAGGTGAAGAATGGCTCCCTTCGGCACCACTTCACGTATTGTTATATGATGCTTTCAGTTGGGAACGCCCGCAATTTGCACACTTACCGCTATTATTAAAGCCTGATGGAAATGGAAAGCTTTCAAAAAGAGATGGAGATCGCCTAGGTTTCCCGGTTTTCCCTTTAGACTGGACCACAAGTGATGGCGAATTATATTCTGGTTATAAAGAAAAAGGGTATTTCCCAGAAGCTTTTATTAATATGCTTGCCTTTTTAGGTTGGAATCCCGGGACTCAGCAGGAGCTTTTCAACCTTGAAGAGTTAAGCGAAGCGTTTGGTTTAGATCGCGTTTCCAAAGGTGGAGCAAAATTTGACCCCGAAAAGACAAAATGGTTTCAGCAGCAATATATTCGCTCAGCGAGTAATGAAAAACTAGCTGAATTACTTGTGGATAAATTCCCTTCAGAACTTACAACTGAGCAAAAAGTTTCAATCTGTTCGTTAATGAAAGAGCGCGCTACATTTGCAGAAGACATTGTAAAGGATGGTGCTTACTTGTATCAAAAGCCAACATCATATGATGAAAAAGTGCTTTCAAAGAAATGGAAAGAAAACACCGCAAGTCTTATTGAACAATGGATGGATATTTTAAAAGAAATTGAAAGCTTCACCTCGGCTAATATAGAAGCTGACTTTAAAGCTTTTCTTGAAAAAAACCAATTGGGGTTTGGCGCTGTTTTACTCCCCTTTAGAATCCTGGTTACGGGTGTAGGTGCTGGACCTGGAATGTTTGATATTTCAGAATTTTTAGGGAAAGAAGAAGTACTTGAGCGTATTGAAAAGGGCTTGGTTCAAATTGAACACATCAAAAATGAAGCATAACATCACGGTTAAAGACATAAAACTATATGCCTACCACGGTTGTTTAGAAGAAGAAGCACTTATAGGTGGTCATTACAGTGTCGATGTTTATATAGACACCGACTTTACGGATGCAGCCAAAGACGATGATCTGAGTAAAACAGTTGATTATGTTCAGGTAAATAAATTGGTTAAAGAAGAAATGGCGATCCGATCAAAGCTCATTGAAACCGTTGGACAACGAATTATTGACCGCCTAAAAACTGAAATCTCCGATCGATCAGCGTTTAAAATTGTCATTAAAAAATTAAGTCCCCCAATTGAGGGGGATGTAACCTTTGTGTCAATCAGCATTGATTCAAGACAATAGTCAAAACTATTTATTCTCTTGGATATAATTTAGACCTGCCTCAAGACCCGCGCGGTAATCCAATTCGACATTCTTGATTGACGTCGTGAAAATTTGCGTATTTAAAGGGATCTTAGGTGCAATCTGTTCCACCTTAATATGCCCTGGCAAGGTCTCAATATAATCCAGAGAAGCTTTTATGTTATTCTGAAAGTTTTCAACATCTGTGATCGTCTTTTCACTTGCCCGTATGAACTTGGACATCAAATATTCAGGTCGAAAGATCCCTGGTTTAAAACCAAAATGCGTAGTCCTTATGAGAACAATGTCTGTTGCACCATTCTCGACAGCCCATCGGATGGGAATCGGGTCTGAAATACCACCGTCTGAATAATGAATGCCATTAACCTTATGTTTTCCCTTTGTTAGCATTGGGACTGTGCTGGCTGCAATAGTCATGTCTATCCAATTATCCCGATTGGGTTTTAGATAATGTGTTGAGCCATCTTGGCTGTTGGTAAGAACAATAAAATAATCCTTCACCTCTAATTCTTTACATGCGGCATCAAAATCAAATGGGAATTCTGTTTCAGCGATATCATAGAAGAAATCCAAATTCATAAGACCATCACTAAAAGCTTTAGAATATTTAATAAATCTTTCATCCTGACAAAGCGCCTTCATACATTTGTAGAAGAAACCATATTTATTACTCAAGAAATAGGAAATAGCAATACTCCCCCCTGAAACGCCAATATAAGAATCAAACGGATTATACGAAACCGATCTAAAGGCATCCAAAACACCTCCTGTAAAAGAAGTTTTAAAACCTCCTCCTTCTACGATTAGGACCTTTTTACCAGAGAATTTACCTTCAGGTTTCATGTTTTATATGGTGTCAATGTCAAAACGCGCAAGTAAGTGAATTTTCAACTTACTAAAAGCACGTGCCCTGTGGCTAAATTTATTTTTTTCTTCAAGTGTCATTTCTGCAAAAGTTGAGGAAGATCCATTTGGAATAAATAAAGGATCATAGCCAAAACCAAATGTACCTCTTTTTTGATTGATGATTTTCCCCTCCACGATACCTTCAAATTGGATTAGCTCTTCATGGTCCATAAAAGTAATTACCGTTCGAAAGCGGGCCTTTCGATTTGATGAGTCTCGCAAATCAGTCAACAACTTATCCATATTCTGATGAGCATCGCATTCCGGGCCAGCATATCGTGCAGAATAGACACCAGGAGCCCCATTTAACGCATTAACCTCAAGACCTGTGTCATCGGCGAAGCATGCGCGCTCAAACTCCTTAAACACAGCTTTTGCCTTGAGTTTTGAATTCCCTTCTAAGGTGTCCTCGGTTTCTTCAATTTCATCCGTAAAGAATAGATCTTTTAAACTATCTATTTTAATAAAATCCCCCATCATTTTTTGCAATTCGATGGCTTTGTTTTCATTTGATGTAGCGAAGATTAATTTCATTTAAAAAGATTTAAATAACCGTCCTTATGTGCCAAAACTGAATATTCACGCTTTATAGTCTCTTTTCCTGCTGCCCCAATTCTCATTCGTTCTTTTTTATCTTGAATCAGTTTTTCAAGGGTCCTCTCCCATTCATCATGACCATCAGCAAAGAATCCATTTATATTCTGCTTGACAATTTTTTTATTTACACCTACAGGAGAAACAACAGAAGGT